>Ga0187783_10000678_pt1 | contig 24780 bp, 22 predicted proteins | sample 1015_SJ02_MP02_2_FD_132471 | JGI IMG/M metagenome (GOLD analysis project Ga0187783, IMG submission 132471) | Tropical peat soil microbial communities from peatlands in Department of Meta, Colombia - 1015_SJ02_MP02_20_MG | ecosystem: Environmental > Terrestrial > Soil > Wetlands > Peat | place...
CCTACGGAAGACGCTTTCATCCACCAGGAGATCCTTGAGATCCTCTATCACACGCTGTGGGAGACAGTGCATGTTTTCTTCGAGCACCGCGAGCTTGGCTACGACGTTGGCGAATCCGCTTTTCTCTACCCTTTCCTGGGACAGGATAAACAGGAAACCGGGGACTTGGTTGCGGAGGTGGCGGCGTCCATCCTGATGAAGGTCCAGGACGATGCCAAGCTGCGGCTGCGAATCGCACAGGAACAGGCGGAGCAGATCAGCGCGACTGCCCTGGCGATTCGCTCGCGCCTTCTTCGGGGCGGCAAGCTAATCCTGTTCGGAAACGGCGGATCGGCAACCGACGCCAATGATTGGGCTATTGATTGTGTACTCCCGCCCGCGGGTTATCGGCCTATCCCCGCTGTCTCGCTTGCGCTTGAGCCGGCAAACATCACCGCGGTAGCCAATGATGTTGGCGCCGAGGTCATCTTTCTGCGCCAACTGATTGCCCAAGCCCGACCCGAAGACGTCGCGATTGGCATCTCCACTAGCGGTGGATCACGCAACATCATCCTGGCGCTCGAAGAAGCACGCCGGCGCAACCTGTTGACCGTTGCACTCCTCGGCTACGACGGCGGCGAGATTCTGCGGCAGGGCTTAGCCGATTATTCCACGGTGGTCGATTGCGACTACATACCGCGTATTCAGGAAGTGCAAGCATCGATCTACCACATCATTCGCGAGACCTTGGAGGTGCTGGAGGGCGGCCATGCTTGAACTCTTTGGCGCTGCGCGCTGCCCGTATACCAGGGAGATGCGCGATTGGCTGGAGTGGAAGCGCTGTTCCTTTGTGGAATACGACGTGGAGGCAGACCCGGAAGCTTGCCATCGTATGCGCCAACTAGCGAATGGTCATCGTAACGTACCTCTGTTGGTCGAGGATGGCAAAGTACTGCAGGTGGGTTGGCAGGGTCGCAGCTGCATCGTGAATGCGGATTGAAGATGGCTAGCGCCCGCTCCATTCGAGTTCGAGGGGTAGTACAAGGGGTAGGCTTTCGTCCCTTTGTCTATCGACTCGCCCGCGCCAACACTCTCGGCGGGTGGGTGTTGAACGACGAGGAAGGAGTGGAGATCTACCTGGAAGGCCCAGACCGAGCCGTCGAGGCTTTTGTTCGAGATTTGAGAATCCAGCCTCCTCCTGCCGCCGACATCACGGAAATGGAAGTCAGGGCGGCGACACCGATTGGCATCGAGGATTTCACCATCCGCGAAAGCCGGCGGCGGAAGGGCCCGACGGTTCGCGTTTCGCCCGATCTTCCGGTGTGTGACGAGTGCCTGCGGGAACTCTTTGACCCCGGCGATCGACGCTACGAATATCCCTACATCAACTGCACGAATTGTGGTCCGCGTTACACAGTGCTGCGTGCTTTGCCTTACGACCGGCCTAACACCACGATGAAGGATTGGCCGCTGGATGATCACTGCCGGGCGGAATATCTGAACCCCGCGAATCGTCGGTTTCATGCTCAGCCCGTCGCCTGTCCCACCTGTGGACCAAATTATTCGCTACACGAGAACGATGGAGTAGCGAACCAGGGTAAACAGAGCGTTGGGCGGGCGGTCGAGCTTCTGAACGGAGGCAAGATTCTTGCCGTGAAGGGCCTGGGGGGATATCACCTTGCCTGCGATGCATATAACAGCGCAGCCATAGCGGTCTTGCGGGAGCGTAAGTACCGCAAGGAAAAGCCGTTCGCGCTTATGGCGCGAGACCTCGAGGTGGCCCGTAGCGTGGTCGAACTTTCGGCCGAAGCCGAAGTTCTGCTGACTTCGAATGCCCGGCCTATCGTGCTCGCGCCAGCAAAAGCGAAGATTGCCGGCGTTGCTCCCGAGAACCATGAACTGGGTGTGATGCTTCCTTATACGCCCCTACATCACATGCTGTACGCCGTGGGCGCACCACCAGTTCTGGTGATGACCAGTGCCAATCGATCGAGCGAGCCAATCGCCTATGAGGATGAAGACGCCTTCTCCCGTCTTTCTGGAATCGCTGATGCCTTCCTGGTCGGCCAGCGGCCGATTGCACGGCGGGTTGACGACTCCGTCGCGCGTGCCGGAGCCTGTGGCCCGGTCATCCTCCGTCGGGCGCGAGGGTTCGCACCGGGCGCGGTCGCTACCTTGCCCACGCGGCGCCCAATCCTAGCTCTGGGTGCCGACCTGAAAAACGCTGTCACTCTGGTGGTCGAGGGGCAGGCGGTTGTGAGTCAGCACATTGGCGATCTGGACCATTATCAGTCGTTTCGCGCATTTCAGGAAACGGTCCGCGATCTCGTCGCCATGTACGAAGTGGATTGGCATGACCTCGTCGTCGTGCACGACTGCCACCCGCAGTATGTTTCGACGGCGTACGCCTCGGAAATGAAGGTTTCGCAAAGGTTGGCGATCCAACACCACCTTGCGCACGTAGCTTCGGTGCTGGCCGAACGAGAAGCTTGGGATCAAGCTGTGGTGGGAGTGAGTTTCGACGGCACTGGTTATGGGGACGATGGAAGCATCTGGGGCGGCGAGGTTTTTGTGGGCAGTGTTAGCCGTGGCTTTAAGCGCACGGCTCATCTGCGCCCTGCCTTGCTGCCCGGCGGGGATGCGGCAGCACGATTCCCGGTTCAGGCTGCGGCTGGATTTGTCGCACAAATCGGGGATTTGCCTGAGTTGACCGCCGCGCCGTTCCACTTTCCCGAGCGATATCGAAGCGCACGCGAAATCCTAGGGAAAGGTGTTCGCAGCTTTACGACCACTTCCATGGGGCGCTTGTTTGACACCGCAGCAGCCCTGCTTGGCTTCACCCGCGAAATCACATTTGAAGGCCAGGCCGCGATGTGGCTGGAACACCTTGCGCGCGGAGCACGGGAGGTGGAGCCGTATCCTTTTCCCTTCACCGGCAAGCAACTCGATTTTGTACCTCTGCTCCGATCGCTGATCGGGGACCGGCTTCGTGGGCGGCCCATTTCGGAGATTGCACGCGGAGTGCAGAGCGGAGTCGCTCAAGGGCTGGCGGGTGCCTTGATGTCTGTTTGCCGGACATGGGGTCTGGATACGGTGATTTTGTCAGGCGGAGTGTTTCAAAATGAGTTGCTGGTAGAGGATCTTAAGACCATGTTGCACCACCAGCCGCTAAAGCTGTGGACAAACCACGCGGTTCCACCTAACGACGGAGGGATCAGCCTGGGGCAAGCGGCCTTGGCGACATTTGCCCAGTTGAAGGGAGCCGCTGCCACGACAATGCAGTAATCGGCTAAGACCACAATGCACGAACTCTCCATAGCAATGAGCATCGTAGAAGTGGCACAGGAAGAGGCCGAGCAACGCGGCGTTCAGGTGAACGCCGTGCATCTCAGGCTAGGAGCCCTGGCAGGCGTGGTCAAAGAATCGCTGCTGTCTTGTTACGAAATGGCCTGTGGTGACACCGCCCTCGAAGGGTCTCGCTTGGTCATCGAGGATGTGCCGGTTGTAGTTTTCTGTCCCACTTGTCAGACGCGGCGTTCACTCAGCTCGACACAACTTTTCTGTTGTGCGGAGTGCGGAACGCCAACTCCGCAAGTCCTACAAGGCAAAGAACTTGAGGTGGTTGCGTTGGAGATCGAGGCATGAGCCCGGAACCACGTTTGGTGGAGATCCGAAAGAACGTACTGAAGCAGAACGATCTTACGGCTCGGAGCCTTCGCGAACGTTTTCGCCGAGCACGCGCATTCGTCGTAAGTCTCGTTTCGAGCCCGGGCTCGGGCAAGACTGAGTTGCTTGAAAAGACCCTGACCCTGCTTCAGCCTCGTTATCGTGTTGCGGCCCTGGTCGGAGACTTGGCCACAGAAAATGATGCCGAACGCCTTGCGCGCAGCCACGCGCCGGTCAAGCAAATCACGACCGGCACGCTCTGTCACCTGGAAGCGGCGATGGTAGAGAAAGCTCTCGAAGACTGGGACCTCAACCGGCTGGACTTCCTTTTTATTGAGAACGTCGGCAATTTGGTTTGTCCGTCCTCGTACGACCTGGGCGAGGACCTTCGTCTTGTACTCCTTTCCGTGACCGAGGGCGAGGACAAACCGCTCAAGTACCCGACCATCTTCAATAGCGCGGACGTGGCCATCGTCACCAAGATCGATCTCGCGGCCGCGGTTGAATTCGACTGGCAACTTGCCCTTGGCAACATCCAGGCGGTGCGTCCGGGCATGCCCACCTTCAAGCTTTCCGCTAAAACCATGGAGGGAATGGAAGAATATCTGGAATTCCTCGCGATGCGGTTGGTCGAACTGCGATCGGCCGTATGTTCCTCGTGTGAATAACCTGCCAGCAGGCTCCTCCGTCGCCCTCCAATCGCCGACCGAGTTGACCACGGTCGGAGCCAGCGCGCTCAGCGACGTGGCTCACCGCCCGGCAGCTTCTCGACAGGACAATCCAACGTCGACGGCCTCTACTCGATTGCAGCAGTTCATGCGGCTACCGAACCGGCCGGCGAGGAACCGAGCCGACTGGAGACCGTAAGCGCATGATCCACCGAAAACGCGCCCGCACCCCGGATCATGAGAAACGCCACGATGGCAAGCACCAGCACATGAAACTCGAAGCCCTCGCCCTTCTGAGTGCCGGTCCAATTCATGAAAAAACCAAAGGCATGGTGCACCGTGGTAATCGCGACTAGCATGTTCACCCCAATGCCAAAGGCTGCGATTCGAGTGAGAAATCCCAAAATCAGCCCTATCCCTCCAAAGAATTCCGCCGCGATCGCCAGGAAGGCGAATGGAGCTGGAATATGCATCACCCCTGTGAAGAATCCCATCGTGCCCGAGAACCCAAAACCTCCAAACCAACCCAACATCTTCTGCGCACCATGCGCGAAGAACACAATTCCCAATACCACTCTTAACAGTGCAGTCGTGGCACTGTCGTCCGTACCGTATAGTCTGCGAATCATCTCTCAGAACCTCCCCAAGTTGAGCTCGCCGCTCGCTCTCCCCTGGCTTAGTACGTGCAGTCCTCCTGCGGCGTCCCTTCCAGCGATATTATAGGGAAAAAGCCGAGGCTGGTTCGCCCCAAGCCCGCTGTGGGAACGTCCTCCTGACTCGAATACACTGATAGGTAAGGGCCTATCAGCATCTTCACCTTCAGGCCACGAACCGGACTCACCGCACCAGACGCTGCTCGGTTAAAATCCCTGTTTTCATCTTTGTTTTCAACGAACTTGCGTTCGTAAACCATAGGAAACCCTCCAATTCACTATCAACTGGAAACTACATCCTCACTTCCGATTCTGGGATGACGTATCAGCTGCAAGGCGCGAGCTCCACCCTGAGCAAACACGTTGGACACGAGGTCCGGATTACGGGCTCAACTTCGAGCGCCGGGAGTTCCACCAGTGCAACAAGTCCAACAGGAGAAACCTCAGGGAAATCCCAGCAGGAAACACTGACGGTTGACAACCTCAAGCACATTTCTAAGACCTGTAGCCACAAAACTAAGTAAGACACAGCCCCTCTGGCGCGCCTCGGCCGGGAAGCCGATCTCGCCCAGGGAGGCCTGAGGTAACTGACTGCTGCCGCCGCAATTCTGATATCGCGGTTGCTGCTCGTTTCACAGCTCGCAGATTCGGATACAGCAAATTGCGTATTGTTTTGGGCAAGCGGATTCAGAGACAATCTTTTCTGAAAACACATCTGCACTAACTTCAACTTGGCAATCTCATTCGAACTGGCCAGGCGATAACGGAAGTTTGTCACAAGGAGATGAGAAAGGAGGCAGCTATGAAACACACCCTGAACGAAACAAGGAGACGAACCATTCAAACCCAAACACCCGAACTCGATGAAAAGATTCGGCGACGGGCATACGAACTCTATGAACAACGCGGTCGAACGGATGGTTCGGACCTCGAAGACTGGGTCCAGGCAGAAGCTGAAGTGCTGGACGGCGACGAAATGGCAAGAACAGCCTGAGCTGTTCTTCATCCCACCGTGGGAGAGGCTGGAATATCATGCCAGCCTCCCACGCACACATTAGCGCTCATTGACGCTTTGAGATCCGATCCCTTCTTTTTATACCACGCCGTGGCGATCCTCAAATTCTTCATACGCGCGCGAAATCCGCGCGAAATGCCTGCAGCGCATTATTTGCACTTTTCAATTCCCCACAATCTGGCTCCGATCGAGAATCTGGGGTATTTGCTCAAGGGGTCTACGTACCTGAATCTGGCCAGAGTCTTCTGGCATCCGAAGGAAAGACTGTCAGGCACACCCGAATGGAGCTGCCACATGGAATTCGCAATCGCAATTCCCCAAACGTATCCGGATCCGGGCCGTATTCAGCGCTTTTTGGCAAGGGCCGAACAGTTGTCCTTCGCCGCCGCTTGGTCCATTGAGCAAGTAATCGGAACCGCTCCGGTGCTGGAATCGGTGACCACTTTAGCTTATGCGGCCGGGATCTCAAGGCGGTTGCGGCTCGGGGTCGCCGTTCTTCTCATCGCCCAACGGAATCCGATTGACCTTGCAAAAGCTTTGTCGTCATTGGATGTACTTTCCCAGGGCAGGTTAATCGTTGGCGTCGGACTGGGCGCGAGCACGCGCTACTACCCGGCCTATGGTCTAACGATCGACGGTCGGGTCTCTCGCTTCCGTGAAAACCTCGAGATCATGAAGCGGCTCTGGACGGAAGATAAGGTCACACTCCATGGTCGATTTTCGCAACTGGACGGCGTTCCGATGGAGCCGAAACCTGCGCAGAAGCCGCGCCCGCCGATCTGGTTCGGAGGACATGCTCCGGCGGCCCTGCGCCGAGCGGTTGAGTTGGGAGACGGTTACATTGGCGCCGGATCTACCCCGATGAAGATCTTTCTAGAGGACATCAAGCAATTGCCCCCGGAATTTCCGAAAGCCAAACGCCTCTACCTGGCTCTGGGCGACAATCTGCCTCGGCTACGACAATGGTTTGGGGCCTTTTACGGTAAGCCCGAAATGGCAGATCAGGTGGCGGTATGTGGATCACCCCAGCAGATTCGCGACGGGATCGGTCGTCTTAAGGACGGTGGCGTGAGTCACATTCTGTTAAACCCCGTATTCGAGGAGGAGGAACAGATGGAGCGGCTTGCGCAAGAAGTTCTACCCCATACTTAGCCATGCGTCATCGAGAAACGGCTAGGCGGCCTTGAAGGATCCCTGTGCCGCCGGAGTGTTGCCTAATCTTTTTCCCGTAAGATTTCGGACCTCGATCCAGGGGCATGGCGTCGCAGCACGAGCGGAAATGAGCGACTCGCTCGGCTGGTATATCGAAGGCGTACTTTTCTACGACTAATATTTATTGATGGATTCAAATGAAACGCCCTGCGGATGAGAGGTCCCTCCCTATGAGCTATCAACAACGACTTTCCCTCAACACCAAGGGTCACGGGCAAATGCAAGACATTACCGAGCAAGTGGCCAAGACTGTGAGTGCCTCAGGAGTGAGAACAGGGATGGTCAATGTTTTTAACATCGGCAGCACAGCGGCAGTAGGTACGATTGAGTTTGAGCCCGGGTTGCAGGGAGACATGCCCGCTACGCTGGACAAGCTCATCCCGCCCAGCCGCAGCTATGGCCATGAACAAACCTGGCATGATGGCAACGGTCATTCCCACCTGCAAGCAACATTGCTCGGGCCGTCACTGACCGTGCCGATTGCTGATGGGAAACTGGCTCTCGGGACTTGGCAGCAAATCTTTCATCTCGAATGCGATGTTCGCGGCCGCCAACGAACCGTGCTGGTGACGGTGGTTGGAGATTGAGCACTTCCACACCAACCGCGGCAGGGCGGGGAGTCCGCCCTCGGTCCTCGTTCGATACCACAGGCGATCACCCTGCGGTCACGAGCTTCAACCTGCACTACATATTCATAGGCCGATGACGTCCAGACCGTCGATTGTAAGGTTCCACGAGTTTCCCCGACGTGCTCTCGAGGTGAGGGCTGACAGCTTCATTTACAGCGATTGACTGGTCTGGTAGAGTTTTTGCGGCCGGACGTCGAATCAACTGGTCGGCAGACGGGACGCATTATGCATATTGATTTGTTTCGTATGGAAAGAACGCAGTGTCTGTATGAAAACGAGGTTGAGTATAACCTGTCGGAAAGCGGTGTTCGCCCTCTGCGTTTGGAGGAGTTGTTAGAAGACGGGCATCCAGCTGGTTTTCTTTCTCAGCCCCTGAAGTATCCAGAGTCGAATGGATCGCCGGAACTGCGAGAGCGGATTGCCCAATTCCACGGAGCCACGGCCGAGCAGGTATTGGTGACGAACGGCGGTTCGGAAGCCAACTATACGGCCCTGTGGGGCTTGTTGGAAAAAGGGGATCGAAGTGCCGTCATGCTGCCCAACTATCTTCAAACCTGGGGGCTCGCTCGTGCCTACGGCAGCGCTGCCCAGGCCTTTCATCTTGCGGAGCGTCCCGAAAATGGCGGGATGCGCTGGGCACTTGATGTCGAGAGCCTGAAGCATGCGGTCACCAGCAAGACACGCCTGATTGTCGTAACCAATCCCAATAACCCGACGGGCGCCGTTCTCACGGAATTCGAAATGGACGAGATTGTTCGTGCTGCCCGCAGGGTTAATGCGTGGGTCATTGCAGATGAGATCTACCGAGGAGCAGAAGTATCTGGCCCGATCTCGCCGACTTTTTGGGGACGTTACGACAAACTGCTCCTTACGTCCGGCCTTTCTAAGGCCTTCGGGCTGCCGGGCTTGCGAATCGGATGGATTGTTGGACCGGCGAAAACCATAGCCAAACTTTGTCAATACAGGGACTACACGACGCTCACCCCGACAATTCTCTCCGACCGTCTCGCTCGCGTCGTCATGGAACCAGATCGTCGGGAAGCGATCCTCAAGCGAACGCGGAATATTATCCGCGACCACCTCCCCCGCCTCGAGCGCTGGATTCACAGTCATGACGACATCTTTACCTATATCCCTCCCATCGCAGGTGCCATTGCTTTCTTTCGCTACAAGCTTCCGATCGCATCATCCGCTCTATTTGACAAACTGCGGACCGAACAATCGGTGCTCATAACTCCAGGAGATCACTTTGGCGTGGGGAAGTATATCCGCGTGGGCTACGGATACGACATCGAGTATACGTTGCAAGGGCTGGCACGGGTCGACATCACAATCCAGCACCTCTTGGAAAAGAGCCCTCCATCGCCGGCGATGCGTTCGGTGAAATCGCGTCGCGGTGCAGCCTAGTGCGTCCTGCTCACAGCGAGAACCGTTCTCCTTTGCCGTCTTGAAGCGCGCGCTCCAGCACCAACGACGCTGCAGCGATGTCCTGCACACCGACGCCGGTCAAGTCGCAGACAATGATCTCATCGTCGGAAGTCCTGCCTGGCTTGAGCCCCGCGGTGATCTGTCCTAGTTCGGCCGTCACTTTCTCTTTTGAGATTGCTCCTCTTTCTACCGCATGATGGATTTCTCCCAAACGGAGGCATTGAGGTAGGCTGTCGGCAACGATTCGGTCTGCACGAGCGAGGACCTCCACACCCAGCTCTTGTTTGTCGGCTCCGTCTGATCCAACGGCGATCACTAGCGCCCCGGGTGCGATCCAGTCCGCCTGAACCAACGGTTCACGACTGGCCGTCACCGTGATCACAATATCTGCTCCCTCGGTAGCCTCGCGGACCGAAGAAGCCTGCGCGAGTCGGAAACCTGTCGCCAGTTCCGGCCGAGAGAGCTCCTGGATGCAGGCGACGGCTTTTTCCTTATGCCGTCCCCAAATCCGTACCTCACGGACCTTCCTGACAAGCGCGAGCGAACGGATCTGGTAGCGCGCCTGAGCACCCGAGCCAACCACCGCCACGGTTCCGACTTTGGCTCGGGCCAGGTGTTTCGCAGCCACGGCTCCTGCGACTCCGGTGCGCAGGTCGGTGATGTATCCGTTATCGAGCAAGAGCGCCGCCACGGCTCCTGTCTTCGCGTCGAACACCATCACCATTCCATCACTGGTAGGAAGGCCAAGTTGGGCGTTGTCCAGGAAGCCCGACGCTATCTTGACCGCATAATAAGGACCGGCGTGCAGGTACCCCGCCTTCACATGTACTTCGCCGCGGTGTTCGGGAACATCGAGGTTGATCACCGCTGGCAGCTCGGCTTGACCTTTTGCGTAAGCACTAAACGCGGTCTCAACCGCTTGCAAGCATGCGTCAGGATCAAGCAGGGTACGGATTTCAGGCTCTCTAAGAATCAGTGCAGGCCGGCGGTTCATCCGGGCTCAAGACTAACACGCGCCCCGTACAACTGCACGCAACCAGCGCCCACGATCGATCGCCACAGATCGAGACAATCAAATGCCGGCTTATTAAAGACCGGCCATGGTCAGTGATGGCGAAGGGTGGGAGCCCTTTCTGAACTCAAAGCCGCGGCGGACACGATGGCTTAGGCCCTCGGATATTAATGGATATGAATGTGGAAGAACTCGCAGTTGCCTTCCAACGATGCCTCAGGCCACCAAGGCAGCGAAGCGGCACCAATCCGAGTTGACTCAATAATAGTACTTCGTCCTGGAGGTCCACTCATTCTGGGGATAGTGCTCGTGCAAGAAATCGTAGGCGGCTTTTGAAAGCCCGCTGGTCTCTGCATTCGTGCACCCGAAACGAGTGGAACGCACCGATAGATGCAACGCCTCGGGGACCTGCGGATCTTGGGGATGCTGCTTCGCGTAAGCAAGAACCTGGTTTACCAGGTAGTTCGGTGCGGTACCGACGGCGGTCAAATTCGCCCATTCTGAGCGAGCTGCAGTCTTGTTGGTATCTGTCATCCATGCCGGAAATGGGAAATCGGGATCGCGGTCTACAAACTTTAGGTTGAAGTCTTTGTTGTATTCCGAGTAGTTCTGGCTCCAACTCGAGCTTGCGCCGATGTCCGCGCACCACCAATTGTCGCGGTAATTATCGATTTCTCCCAATGTAGCAGTACGTAAAGAACCTTCTCGAACCGATGGCCTCATTCCGGGATTGCTGAGAATGACGAGGACAGCGGCAAAGTGCTTCTCGGCAAAGTCCGTTGCCGACCAAAATGGTTGCATCATCTTCCATAAGGATGGGTCGAGCTCCTCGAGAGGCGATTGCAGCCTTTCGGCGGAATTCAGGTCATTGAGGAGAATCGCCCGCACCCAGGTGCTGCGGGCGACTTCGCGGCGAAGTGGCTGCGGCAGCAGAGGTGACTCGGCCGCCTGGATCAAGTCAGCCACAGGGAGGCGCTTGGTGAGGGTTTCCGCGGCGTAGCGGTTGAATAACGGTTCGGCGGTTTTGGTCTGTTCGGAATGACTCATGACCTCCTCCCCGGTGTTAAAGTCGAGCTCGGCAGGAACCGGCGTTTCCGGCGCACGCTGTAGAAAATCGTTGAGGCTGGTTGTCAGTTCCAATCGTTTCTCATTGAGTAGGTTTCGTGATCCGAGGGGAACGTCGAAGGCGCTGCCGCTGAGCAAGGTGTCGAGCTCTTTTCTCGAGACGTCAGATTGCCCCGAGGAAATCATAAGACGCAGTGCATAGTAGAGCACTGTAAGGTAGCCTGGTGATGTTCTGGGAATCTCGCGGGCAGCCGTCAGGAGTGACTGGAGCTCAGTAGTGTACGCATCGCTCGCGGCTAAGGCAGCAATCAGCCAAGGTAGCGAGTTGGTCTCCCGCCACATCGAGACAGCTTCCTTTGCGGTCTGTACTCGAATGATGCCGGGAGAATTGCTACCCATTGCCTGGAAGGTTTGCACCCAGTTGCTCGGATCACCGTTTTGCTCGCCATGCGATAACAAGACAACGTAATCCCACAGATCCTGCCTAAAGCTCTCCCCTGGATTCGGCTGCAGGATCATGCGATCCAGTTCGGCCACTCGTTTTTTAGGCTCGATCCGAAAGCGGATGTAGTTGATCAGCCGGAGGGCAGCGTCATGGTAAACTCCGGACGCAGGATCAGCCACGATCGCCTCAAGCCGCCGTTGCGCCTCCAACATGGTGGTGTGTTCGAAGCGCGGCTCATTCTCTGGGGGAACAAGACTGGCCTTACGAATCAACGCGCGTGCCGCCAGATAAAGGCCGGCATCCTTCCAGGGCGAAGATCGGTCTTTCGCAATGGCTTCGAAACCTGCCGCCGCCTCATCGAAATCCCGGGCGTAGAAATGGGCGGCCGCAATCTGATATGCCCGATCGGCGCGAAGCAGCCCCTCGCTTGAATTGAGAGCCGCTGGAATCGTGTGCGCCTTACCTCCGCAATTCGCGAAGACCGCATCTTGGCCCGAAATCCACTCGTGCATGTTGTCGCTAGCGATGCCGAATCTGGAGGCGCGATCCGCCAAGGTTCTCGCGGCATTCTGAAAGGCATCTCCAGGGCAGTTCAGGTATTCGAAATAGGGCTGATCTGGTGAAACAGCGGCGTAAGGCGAGACTTCAGGTGCCGCGGGCAGTCCCGGAGCCGCGTTCCGAGCCTTCCTCCAACCCGCAATCGCAGCGTCCAGATCGGGGTGCTCAGGCACCACATTACGGCTCCAAACGTCTCCGACAGCTTCTCGCTGTTTTGCGTCGAGCGTTAGGCCGGAAAGATAACGATAGGCAATCACCAAATAGGATTGACGAAATTCAGGACGGAGGATTCCAAGCTTACCAGCGGCAAAATCTTCATCGCGGTCATCGGGACGATCCCTGTATACGAAGACGGCAGAGAACAAGAATGGTCCGCAGCTATAAGTCACTTTTGGAGTGATTAGGACGATCAGCATAACCAACAGGAGTAGGGCACGGCTTGGAGCTCTCAACGCCATGTGCTTGCTCTCCACACAAATGTCGCCTCGGCTTGCGCGGTCCACGGGCCTGCTTGGAAGACGTAGACCCGCCTCCCTGCCGGTAGAAATGTCCACGGCTCATCGCTCGAAACGCCGAGACTTCCTTTGCAGGCGGCGGATCGAAAATCATGGCCTGAGTTCAGCCGCGCCACAATTTCGGCTGTGTCCGCTCCCATCCGAAACAGCATGGGAACGGCCTCATCAATCGGTAAGTCCGAGATCCAATTATCATCAAAACACCAGGAAGCAAGTGCCGTGATGGAAATGGGCATCTCGGGTCCCAACCTCTCGCGAATATCCAGGAGAAGTGCGCGATAGAAATCTCGCTGGGAGCGCGTGGCATCAAAATCAATCTGCACAGCAATGACACGCGGCAACGACGCATTACGGGCAACCGCAGCTGCGGATTGTTCGATCTGACGCCGGTTAAGTATTGCAAGGGGCTCGGCCTCGATGCGATTAACTGCGATCAGTTCGGTCGCCTTTGGAACCAGCAGCGGTTGAAGGCGGGGCCGGACGACAACGTCATCGTGACGAAGATGGATTGTATTCGAGAGAAATGCTACCGCCGTGTCCTGAGGGTCGATGAATCGCAAGTCTTCAGGTCTCTCCCACGCCCAAAGAACATAGTGAGGAAGCTTGCTCACTCGGTTGGTGCTGCCGCGAGGAAGTGACCGTAAGGGCAAGATCACAACGCAGCACGCAACGATCTTAGCCATCCTTCGGGCACTTCTTTTCACCAAAGTCTCCGCTGGCGTGAAACGATGGGGCACTCGGTTACCCGTTTAGCACCCAGAGCAGGAGTAGCATAACTTGGTGTTGGCCGAAAATAACGAAAGAGGTCCGGCCGTCTACCGCACCACTGCCACCGAGTCTTGATTGCGCAACACTAATCTGGGAAGCCCGCTCCCGAAAGGGTCGACGAGAAGTAACTGCTGAGGACTGGCCATGACCATGAAGGACGAATGAACGGTAAACGATCCTTTCGTTTTCCACTGTCGATCGTTCAGAAGAAACGTCAAAGTGCCGTCGGTGTCAACCGTCGCAATATCCGGCCAACCATCCTGATTGAAGTCGCCTGCCGCTAGTCCAGCCAGTCGCTTGCCGACCTTCACATGTTGAGCAAGCCGAAACGCGGGTGCCGAGACCGTTTCATTTAGAAGTACGTCGAGCGCCGAAGTCTCGCCGAGATTAGTGTAGTTGTTTTCCGTAACGAGGATATCGGCCTTGCCATCGCGATTGACATCAGCGAGCGCAAAGACCCCGGCCTGCCAGGGTGACTCTTTCTCCCCCCAGACGGAGACGGGTGGGTCAAATGCGACCACACCCCGATCGCTGGTGCGGTTCATCAAAAGATTGAGCCCACAGCGTCCGCTCGCGATCAAGTCCGGTTTCCCGTCCCCATTCATATCGGCGGAAGCCAGTTCGAGAGACAGGCTGACAAATGTCTTCATGATGGGGGGCGGAACGCCCTTTGGACACCATGGCACACTAACCGGAGGTGCAAATGAAAATGTCCTGCCACTCGTGTTCAAGTAAATCTGCAGGTTCGGCTCATAGCCGTTGCCGACAATCAGATCCGGCTTCCCATCCCCGTTGACATCGACCAAAATCGCACGTTGAGGCGCGGAGGCAAGGCGACTAGAAGAACCCTGCAACGTCGTGGCTGGCACGGCGGAGCTTCGAGCTTTGCGTTCCAGGCTATAGACAAGAACCCCCGCTCCGGTAACGGCCACCATTTCCAACTGGCCGTCACCCTTCAAATCTCCCACCGCCAAGGCTGCTTGCGGAACACCGGTTATGGTCGACAATGGTGGGAATGGGGGATCCAGGGATTTTGCCGCAAAAATCCCGGCAGAATGGCCGGCCCTGGGGAAAGGAGCTTGCGGGGTGTCGGTAGCAATGAACCCTGCAGTCTTCCCATGCTGGGAAACCGGAATCAAGTCGGTCGGAACAAACCCCAGGGCGAGCGACTCCGGTGCACTGAATCCATGGTCCTTGGTCCCTAGGAGAAGGCTGATTTTAGGAACTTCTACGGAAGCCGCATCGAGGAGAGCGAGGTCAAAGAGGCCGTCGTTATTAAAATCTGCCAACACCATCCCGAGGCTGTCGGCGGTAGGTGCCGAGAAGGTTCTTGGTGACGCAAACCTCCCATCGCCTATCCCTGGCTCCACTACAATCTCTGCGGGAGTTTGGATCGAGAAGGTCACCCCTTGCTGTCGATTCAGAAACAACAGGTCGGGCTTGCCATCGTGATTGATGTCCTGCAGGATCCAGTTTGACGCATGTCGTGTGGTCAGCGGCACGCTTCGGAGCACGAACTCGATACCACCTTGCGGTGTCGCTTTATTCAAAAGAGAACCGGCAGCGCACGGCTGGTCATGACCGCTGCACCAAGCTACGAAAATGTCGTTACGACCATCTCCATCGAGATCGCCAGAGGAGGCGAAATCAATGGCGTGATCGAAAGCGATCACGATCGGGTCGGCGAACCGTATCGGCGTGGTGGAACTCGCAGTCCGGTTCAGCATTACGGCCACACCACCCCGCCGCTCGTGCAGAGGACCGGTGAAAGCAACGGCAATGTCAGGTTTTCCATCTCCGTCAAAATCTGAAACCACGATCGAGACCGGAACACCCGGGATGGGGAGGTCGAGAACCGGGGCCGACCCGAAAAAATGGTTCGCGTCGGTAAATGTCGGGGCCGAAACAATGCGAAGCGTCCCATGCTCATCACTTGCATCACGGGTTGGCGTAGTGCCCAAGAGTACTTCGGCCTTCCCGTCACCATTCAAATCGGCTGCGGCCAGCGCAGGTCCGAACCCGCCCGCCAAGCTCTGCTCAGCGCCGAACGATACCGGTGCGCCAGGCCTCGGGGTCGTGTTGAGCAAGACGGCAACTCCCGGATGCAGCAAGATCAGATCCGGCTTGCCGTCGCCATTGATATCAGCCACGACCATCGCGCGTATCGGATTCTGAAGGTCAATCGTGATTCCTTCGCGGAACGTGCCGTCTCCGTTGCCTTCAAGAATCTCGACCGCACGCTCTCGCATGTGCTGGGTTTCCCCCGCGAGGATCAAATCTTCTCTCCCATCCCCATTGAGGTCAGCATGGGCAATGAGACGCGCGGTCGCAGCCACTGGGAACGACCGTGGCAAATCATAGCCGAGCCAGTCAGCGGGGGGGGAATTCGAGGAAGAGCCGGGACGGCCAACCATCAGAAGCAGCGCGATCGCGACACCCAGGTGTTTTGCTGACATAAAGGCTTCCTCGACATGTCCGGAGGTCACGGCTCCGTATCGCCGGGGAGAAACCCTCCTTTGTTTAGACTCCACTGCTGCTTTGACAGTTCCGCTTGGTCCGAGCGATCGCCTCCGCCAACTTCTCCGATTTCCATCATCGGTCTGCAATTCGATGGTGCCTCTCACCCGATCTGCACGCTCAAGCGCACCTCTTGTTCTTGTAGTTCTTGATTGTCAACTTGCCTTCGACGTTGACTTGATCGTAGTTGTAGTTGTGATCCACAAATGGGTTGCGTCCGGAACAGGTTCAAGATTGCTCATTCCGGCGTCGAGGTGTGCGTTTCCCTGCTTCAGGACAAACGCCAGGCCATTCTTGAATGCTGCAACCGCCGATGTTTTCAGTTCCGGCTCTTGACCCTCCCCGAGATAGGGAGCCAGCGCACAAACAACGCTGATCGCAATGGCCAAAGCGAACCTGCGTGAGGTCTTCATGGATGCCTCCCAAGACTCAATCAACTATTATTATGAGTTGGGAACGCTCGGGGAGGAGACGCCGGTGAGGTTCCGATCGTAACGACCGTAACCAGAATCGACTCTTTGTTCCAGCAGGCCATCTAGAAAGGCACAAGGCAGGTCTTGCGGCTCACGCCAACCAATCATGCAAGCACGGCTATCACGATCTGAGGCGCGCGGCAGCTCGCAATCTGCGAGAGCATGCGCGTCCTACGAGACAAACCGCTGTTTCGAAGTAATGGGAGAGTCATCCATGAACACAGATGTGCTCACAAATCCTACCGTAAGAGCCGCAGTCGATGCGCTGCAGAAGGGCGATCGCAAGACTTGGGCGGCGCTGTTCGAGTCTGACGCCACGCTCTATGATGATGGTAGACCACGCAACCTTGCGAACTTCGCGAAGGATGCGCTTGGTCATGAACGATTTACGTCCATCGAAAGCGTCGCGAATAATGGACTGGAAGTTGTGGGGGAATTTCATTCTGATCAGTGGGGCGATTTTCGCACCTACTTCAAGTTCCACCTTTCGCCTTCCGGCAAGATAAAGCGACTCGACGTTGGTCAAGCGGCCTGATGGAGAGGTACTAACGGATGCACACAGCGATTGTCATGGGGATAGGATTTCTCTGGCTCGTCATCTGTGCTCTGACGGGGCGAGCCGTCGGAGGTTCGTCAGGTACAGGTGCTGCTGCGTTAATCTTCTTGCCGCTCTGGTTGGTTGGGGCAGCCATCAACCTTTACGTCGGCGTGAAGAGAGCGGGATATTCGGTCAAGGAGGAGGCCCCTATCTTTCTGCTCATCTTCGCTGTTCCAGCAGCCACAGCCCTCTTCGTTTGGTGGCAGGTTCGATAGTCCCACGTTTTGATTCATCGCCAGACATCGCCGCCGGGTTTGTCCAGAACTACTTTGAACAGGAAGAAGTCGTTGCCCCACCCAACGTACTTGGCCACCTCCGCCTCGACTGCTCGTTGATCGAGGTCGTTGTGTATGCGTTTCACGGTATCGTACACATCGTAGGTAAACTCTTTGGTCTCCTGCACATTTCTTGGTTTGGCTGAACCGAATCATCGCGGTTGGCTGGCGGGGGGCCCTGTCCAAAAAGTCGCGCAGGAGGGCAAAAGTTGCAGCGTACCCAAAGAGTGGGGTCAACTTAAGGGCGTGGGCGATAGATCGGTGGCCTTCGAAGATTCCTCAGGAAGCATACGAGTGCTCGACCCTGAGCCGTGCGTGAGAGGAGAGACTCAGCTCATAGTTAAAGATAAACCGACCCTAGTGGTAGACTTTCATCGGGTCAACTCGAGTTTCTGTATAGCTGAATGAGCGGTCAATTCCTGGACAGCACCGGGAAGATGACTTCATACTCTCCTTTCCATTCCACTTTCCAGCCATAAACCTTATTTACACCGGGTGAGTTCTCAACGCAGAGAGTGGGTTCCTTGACGGAGAGACCGCCACGGCTGAGCAGCACTGCAATCTCGCTCTGGCTGGGTCCGTGAGGTGAAACAGCTATCTTAAGTATTCCATGGTGTTGTCTCGGAATCCGAATCTTTTTTAATCCTGTTAACACCACAGAGCTTAAGGCAAAACCTGCTAAGCCGAGTCCGAGCTGCCCGCCTCCGAAACAGAGGCCCATGACAGTGACGAACCAGATTGTGGCAGCCGTGGTGACTCCGACTGCCAACTCGCCGCGCTTCACGATTGCACCCCCTCCAATGAAGCCAATGCCCGAGAGAACACCGAGTGGAAGTCGCATGATATCCATGACAACAAACGAATCTTCCGGCCTGCCGTTTGAATTGATTAGCCAGTTGGCCTGGAGCATTGCGAGGCAAGCCGCAAGACCTACCAGCAGATTTGTACGCAGACCTGCTGAACGGCCCCGTTCATCGCGGTCGAACCCAAGTACTCCAGCGCATAAGATGGTCAGTAGCAAACGCAAGGCAACCGCTTGCCACGTTAAGATGATTGGCATAACTGTTCTCCCAACCTCTTGCTCGAGTATGCCGTCTCTCTTCTCCTCTGTCTTTCTCGATCAGGTAGGCGGCAAACGTCGCGTGAATTGGCAACACATCCGGCGATGCCAGGAACGAACTTATCCTCGCAACTCCTGCCAACCGCATTACCGCGTCGGCGAATCATCACGGCTCGAGGCATTTTCATGATTCGAGCTGGAGGCACGCAGGATCGCCGCGCCTCTGCTTTGCGCATCAATGCTGCACCTCGTCACAGCGGGGATGCCTGATCTCCCCTGAAGGTTTCCTCCCGTAACGCTCTGCAACGATGCTAGACGGTAACTGATATCCGGCCTTCAGGCGTTGCGCCCTTACCGGCGATCATTTATTGACGGGTTTGCGGAATGTGCGGAGCTCGATGCCAACGAGTCGCCCCGCATGAATGTAACACTTGTAGTATCAACCGCAACAGCATGCAGGTAATAAAGATGATGGCAGCCAGTATTTGCCGCGCTCGGGCTTTTTCTCGGGAAGTTGTCGTGCAGGAGCGAGCAAGGCCGATCGGTGCGACATTTGCCATCGTCGCGGAAGTGGGCGAAGGCACAAAATATCGTCGTTCGCGTACCGTTGGGGCGGGTGGCTTGATAGGGTGTGACGTGACCGGATGCAGATTGGAGCGGTCTTGGACCAGTTTATTTCTTGCTCCCTCTGGACCGCGAATTTGGGCAAGGCACCGTACCGTCAGCGTCGTCGAATCTTTCGATGGTGAATGTTTCGCGGAGCTCGCCAACTCCTTCGCCCGCGATTCATCCTCCGCCTCCGTCCTGTGACACTCCCAATCCAACTTAGAGTCGTGCCAACGAATGTGAAAACATGGCATGATGGCATCCAAACTTCCACGAGGATGCGACGCATAAAAGTTCGCACGCGTGGCTCGCGGATGGCCGGATTTACACCAAATTGCACTGGATTCCAGCAAGGCCGGGCTCCCCACAAGCCCTTAGACAGCTTACGTGTTTTCTGCGCCGCCCTCCGGGGAGAAAACCGATGGCGCGCATGGCGCCCTCAGCTCGTGGCAATTGGCAGCTGGGGCAGAAGGATGCCCGGTGACAAGGTCACACACGCGCGACCAGATCATGCTGACTCATGTCGAGACTAACTTCTCAAAACTCTGTCAGCGCAGCAACTCCAACGCCTTCAAGAGTTGTGCGTCACCACTGTTCTGGAGTTGCTCGATGGTCATGGTTCCCTCGGTCTCTGGAAAGACCGGCGACACCCCGGGGGCTAATGTAACGACGACATTCGGAGTTATGCCCTTATGCCAGATGACGTCGCCCGATGGTGTGAGCCATTCTTCAATAGCGAGGAGCAGCGCGGAACCATCTGAGAGCTTGAATTCACTGAGTACGGTGCCGGTACCGAAAGTGGTCTCACCTACCAACGACGCCCGATGCGCATCTCGCAATGCGCCAGCTACGATTTCGGCGCCGCTAGCAGTGCCGCCGTTCACCAAGACTGCCAGCGGAATCTCGGTCGCCTCGCCGCCAGCTTTTGCAGGGACAGGCTTTTCCATGCCGCGGACATTTTTTACCAAAAGGATATTGCCTCCCTGAAGAAACTCACTGGCAGAGGCAACAGCCTCGTTTAGCAGGCCGCCGGGATTGTTGCGCAAATCCAAGACAAGGCCCGTCACGGGCTCCTTCTTAATCTCAATCAGAGTCTTGCGCAGATCGGCGGCTGCTCCCTTATCGAAGGCAGCGACGCGCAACTGCACGATCTTAGTGCCCGGCAGCGCGCGCCAGGTAACTAGATGTAATTGAAACGCGGCACGCGTCAGGATAACTTGGCGCGTTCGTGCCGAAGCTGGCGTAAGGATTGTCAAAGTCAGTGATGTGCCAGCCGGCCCCGAGATCTCTTGGACCACCTGCTCGAGTGGCCGGCCAGAGATGTCCTGGCTGTCCACTTGTAGGATGACGTCGCCAGGCTTTAACCCTGCCCTCTGCGCTGGCGACCCGTCCAACGGAGCTACGATGAGGATCTGGCCGCCTTTCGACTGTATCTCGGCGCCGATGCCTTGAAACTTGTTCCTCTCCATGTCGGCCATTTCCTTGACCATCAGCGGGCTGAGAAAGCGGCTGTGACCAGTGTCGCCCAGAGCTTCGACCATGCCACTGATCGCTCCGTATGTGAGCGTGGGGGGTTGCACGGCTGCGCGATCCACATAGAATCGGTAGACGAGATTGCTTGCCTCGGACAGGAGTTGGAAATTGGGCCGTTCGGCTTGCGCTGCGAATCCGACGGTGACCCTGCGATCCAACCACATGCCCCCCACTAATCCCAAAATCAGTATCAGCAGCGTCGTGGGGTCATACCACCTACCAAGTTTTTCGTATTGCATGAGTTCCCCTTGCTCTCGTGGTTTCCAAAGATTTCCAAGGAATATGCGATTGTTTTTGCGGCTGTTCTAGCATAGCGGTCGCATGAATCGCGCTATGTTATCGACAGTCGAGTGGAGTTTGCGATTCGCCTAGGGTACCAGGGTTTAAATCTCGTAGTGGGACAGAGTTAGTAGCGAAGAGCGGGAAAAGCGGCTTCCCAAAGAACTGCCTAAGCATTTCATTTCCCCGGTCACCCGATTTAGAAGCACAGAACCTTCTGCCCCCAAGCCGGTTAAAGTGCCTCGGCCTGCTGCACAATTGACCTTCCGTTCTGTCCGTCCTAACATTGCCGCTCAATGGGCACGTCCTCTGAGCTCATCGGCCAGACCATCTCCCACTACCGCGTCATCGAGAAGCTGGGCGGCGGGGGGATGGGTGTCGTTTACAAGGCCGAGGATACCGAGCTTGGCCGCTTCGTCGCCCTGAAATTCCTGCCCGACGATGTCGCGCATGATCCGCAGGCACTGGAACGTTTCCGGCGGGAGGCTCGCGCCACTTCTGCTCTGAATCATCCCAACATCTGCACGATTTATGAAATCGGTCGTCACCAGGACTTCCAGTTCATCGCCATGGAGTTCTTGCAGGGGGTAACTCTAAAACATCGCATCGCTGGCCGCCCGCTGGACATGGAAGCGCTGCTGCCGCTCGCCGTAGAAATTGCTGACGGACTCGGTGCCGCTCACACTGCGGGCATCATCCACCGCGACATCAAGCCTGCCAACATTCTTGTGACTCAGGCAGGCCACGCGAAGATTCTCGATTTCGGATTGGCGAAGATGGTATCTACACCCGCATCGTCTGGAAGCGATTCGCTGACCGCCTCGCTCGATTCCGACGCCTCACAACTGACGAGCCAGGGCGCCTTGCTGGGCACCGTGGCTTATATGTCGCCCGAACAAGTGCGGGCGAAAGAACTGGACGCCCGAACCGACTTGTTCTCCTACGGAGCGGTGCTGTACGAGATGGCAACTGGCAAAACGCCCTTTGATGGCGCGAGCGCCGGAGAAATTTGCGGCGCTATTCTCCACCAGGAACCGGTTCCCCCATCGCAGATCAATGCTGAGGTTTCGCCGGCTTTGGAAGGAACGATCCTCAAAGCGCTGGAGAAAGATCGGAACCTGCGCTACCAGCACGCCTCCGACATCGGCACCGATCTGCAGCGCCTCAAGCGTGACACAGACTCGGGAAGCGTATCAGCGCGCGTTCCCCCGAATGCGCCAGCCCCAGGTGCTCGCTGGGAGACCTGGGTGATCGCGGCGGTGGCGTTCGCCACCATTGCTGCTGTTGGCATCGGAATGTATAGGTATCGTTTGCGTTCGGGCCTACCTTCCGGGGGGCGCGCCCCATTATTTGTCGCTGAGTTTACGAATGCGACCAACGATCCCGTTTTCGATGGCGTCTTGCGAGAGGTTACCAAGACAGAATTGGATCGCTCGCCGGCTGTTGCGGTCGTGGACGACGACCGCGTGTCGGGGCTACTGCGCTCGATGGGACAATCCGGCGATGCTCGTTTAACTCCTGAGCTTGCTCAGCAAGTGTGTGAGCGGGGGAAGGGCAAATTGCTCGCCGAAGGTGTGATCAAACCACAAGGTAGCGGCTACTCGATCGAACTAACAATTCTGGAATGCACGAATGGACAGGTTCAATCCCGCGAACAGGCGGAACCAAAGAGTATGGATGACGTGCTGCCGACCGTCAGCAAACTGGCGGCGGCCACCCGCCTTCGACTCTCCGGAGCCGCCGGAAACGCCAGCTTAGATCCGGCACCTCTTCCGACGTGGTCCTTGCAAGCCTATAAGAGTTTTGTTACGGGCAAGAAACTTATCAGCAGTCAGCCGATTCAGAGTGCGAACATATTGCGTCGAGCGACACAACTCGACCCCAGCTTCGCGGATGCATGGGCGTACCTTTCGATGGCTGACAGTTGGGTCGGCGAATGGCAACAAGAAATCCCGGACCTTAGCCGCGCGTTCGAGCTCAAAGATAGAGCGTCGCCAGTTTTTAAATCGTATATCGAGGGCACGTACTACCATGAAGTAACTGGGGAGATCTACAAGGCAATCGATGCATTTCGCTTATGGGAGAGTCTCGATCCTAATAAGTTTCCGCCGCATAACCTGCTGGGAATAATCTACGCCGAGCTGGGATTGTACGCTAAGTCAGTCAATGAGTTCCGCTCCGCGCTCGCCATTGGTTCCGCATGGGATTTCCCCTATGCCCACCTGGCGCTGACGCTGGAGGCGGCGGGCCAGTACGACGAAGCGGAAGCGGTGCTGCGCCGCGCTCAAGACGCGAAACTGGAAGGTCCCTCCCTGCACCAAGCGCATTATAAATTGGCGTTGCTACGGTCCGACGCAGCGGGCATCCAGCGAGAGCGGGATTGGATGGCACAGAATGCAGATGATCCTTTTGTAGTCTCGACGGAAGCGGAGATTGATCGATGGGAAGGTAAGCTACAGGAGGCACAGCAGCGCACTCAGCATGCCTTCACCATGGCACTTGAATCCAACCTCAAAGAGAAGGCGGCAGAAATGTTGTTAGCCAAGGCGGATGCTGAGGTTCTAGTTGGCGAATCAGCTCGGGCACGCGAGACGCTTGCGCGTGCGATGAACCTTGCCGGTTCGAAGCGATGGAAATCGCGAGCTGCACGGCTCATGGCGCTTAACGGCGAGGCATCGGAGGCACGGCAACTGATGGATCGCCTCATGCGGGAAAACCCGTCTGACACCTTTCTGAACGCGGTGGACGCGCCCGTGGTTCTGGCTGCATCGCAGCTGAAGAACGGTCAGGCAGACCAGGCACTGCTGAGTTTACAAGCCGTTAAGCCTTACGAATTCGGACGACATGCTGGCTTGCTTACTAACTATCTTCGGGCGATGGCCTATCTACGGCTGCGAAAAGCTGACGAAGCAGCTGCCGAATTCAGGGCGGTGTTGGACCACCACGGCGTTGAGCCCATGGCGATCGCGTGGGAACTGTCGCAGCTGGGCCTTGCTCGCGCCTACGCCCTGCAAGGCGACGTCGGCAGAGCAAAAGCTGCCTACCAAGACTTCCTCACCCTCTGGAAAGACGCCGATCCCGACATTCCCATTCTGAAACAAGCCAAAATCGAGTACGCAAGACTGCAATAGTTCTCTTCTGGATTGACGTTCTTTGCTGTGCCACCTACCATTTTCGTCAATGGTCACGTCTTCCCAATTCCTCGGGCAGGTTGTCTCGCATTACCGCATCGTCGAGAAGCTGGGCGGCGGGGGAATGGGTGTCGTCTACAAGGCCGAGGACACTGAGCGTGGCCGCTTCGTCGCGCTGAAATTCCTTCCCGAAGACCTAGCGCGAGAACCGCAGTCGTTGGAGCGTTTCGGACTTGAAGCTCGCGCTCCGCGAGAAGTAGGGGGCGCAGCAACAGCTTGTCTCATTCAGGAATGGTGAAATCGTAGACTCGACCTGAGGCCGCGCCGCCGGATCTGCTTCCCCCTCTGGCCGCTGTCATCGTATTGCCTATCCCGGTACCCATGAAGAAGCCGTATTCCCCCGGCTTGAGGGCATCGTCTAAGGTGAGCTTGTAGACTCGGATGCCCAGGTGTTCGGCGTGGAACGGGATTTCCTTATCCTTCTGCACGCCAGACTTCCCGCCCGAAATGCCACCGAAGGACCCGATCTGGAATTCCCGGTGGTCGCTCTTCTGGTTCAACTTGAGTAACACGTAATCGGACGAATCGGTTCCATCCGGAACGTATAAATAGAAGATCGGCTGACGGTCCCGTACAACATTCTTGGATGTGTGCCCTTCGATAGTCGCATCCCAGTGCTGGTTCCTGAGTCCGTA
>Ga0187783_10000679_pt1 | contig 24761 bp, 19 predicted proteins | sample 1015_SJ02_MP02_2_FD_132471 | JGI IMG/M metagenome (GOLD analysis project Ga0187783, IMG submission 132471) | Tropical peat soil microbial communities from peatlands in Department of Meta, Colombia - 1015_SJ02_MP02_20_MG | ecosystem: Environmental > Terrestrial > Soil > Wetlands > Peat | place...
ACGCTCGGCATAATGCTCCTTTATCCCATCCATCAGTCGCTGGGTCTGGTCAGCACCACGGCGCTTTACGCGACCGAGCGTACGGCGACGGTCGTGCGGGTTGGGGCGGTGTTCATGCTGATCGGGATGTTGGTTACCTACCTGGTCCTTGCGCCGGCAAATGCAGTTGTTCCCGGCCTGGGGCTGGCTTCGATGGGGCTGGCCTTGAAAATGGTGGTGTTGCAGATGATTCAGATGAATCTTCTGACTTACCTGGTAGCCCGGGGTTTCGGCTGGCCGTTCGAGTGGATCCATCAACCGGTCGGCGTCCTGGGTTGTGCCGCACTGGCCTGGTTGGCGCGCGCCGCGGCGCTGCACTCGGTCGGCAGCGCGCTGCCGACGTTGTTGACCATGGCAGTGGGCGGCCTGCTGTACCTGGTATCCTTAGCGGCCTTCGTTTACGCGGTGCCGCAGCTCGTGGGATTGACGCGTGCTGCCCTGGTCGCCGAGGCCATCGCACTGCCCAAGCACGCGGCGGCGGTCCTGAGACTCAAATGAGAGCCTGACGATGAACGCGGCCGTATCGCAGGTGATAGAAACGTCGCTGGCCGCACCGGCTGCGTCTCGAGGCATCTCGCTGGCGACGCTGGGGCTCGTGGCCGCCGCGCTGTTGATCTACACGACGGGTAACTTCGTCGTAGCCGATGTTTTCGACGGCAAGCGTTACTGCGAGGGGGCCCTCATGGTCCCGCTCGGAATCAGCGCCGCTTACTACTGGGTCAACAAGCCGCGTTGCTTTCTCGATCCGCTCGTCTGGTATGTAATCGTAAAGATGACGGTGGAGATCGCCCTACGCCAGGAGTGGATCTGGGTACTGGATGACGTGGGAACGCTCTTCGCGCTGACAGTCCTGCTCGCTGCGCCGCCACGGAGCGTGCTCTTCAGCGTCAAGTTCCTGGTCGCCGTCGCGGGTGTCTTCGCCATGATGGGCTTGTTGCAGTGGTTTCTGCTGTTCTTCAATCCCGACTGGACCCGCTACGGGCTGGTGGACGACAACGGGGTGATACGGCAGTCGATCGACCATCCGGTGGCGCTGCTCGGGATGTTCACCGACGAGACCTACAACCTGTTTGGCCACCCGGTGACGCGCCTGCAAAGCTTTGCGACCGAACCGTCATTAAACGTCGTCTACTTTCTTTTGCCGAGCGCTCTCGCGCTGCTGTTGCGAACCCGGACATCGCTGCTGCTCGCGGGTGCGATGCTGCTGTTCAGTGTGCTGTCGCTCTCCGGCTCGGTCTTTCTCTCGCTGGCATTCGCGGGGCTGTGGTTTGTGGTCGTGCAGATCGTGCCGTTCGGAGTGGCATTCGTGTACGGCCTGCCCGCGGTATTGGTGTTCTATCTCTGGGGGATCACCACCTTCGGTCTCGATCCGTTGTTCAAGGCCTTTGCGTTCTTTGCGCAGTACGGCGATTTCCTTGCCAAGGGAGAATCCCTGGTCGAACGTTCAGGGGGCGCCGTGATGACCATGTCCACGGTGCTCGCTGCCCCATTCGGCGCCGCGAAGCACCCGGCGTTTCCCGGACCCTGGCTGATCAATGGGGCATCGGAAGGCGGATGGCTCGGAGCCTTATTCCTGGTGTTCTTTCTGGGCAAACTTGCCCGGCAGGTTACAGTTCTCAACCGGCATCGCGGTCGCTTGAGCACGCAGCGCCTAGCAACGCTATTGTTTCTCGGAATCATGTCGACGGTTGTGGCGTTCGATGACTACCAAATGAGCAACTACGCAGGGCTCGTCATGCTGGGCTTCATATCCCGATTCATTGCGCTGCAGAACGAGGCGGAAAGAAGCCGAAGGTAACGGTGCTGCACTCCGGGTCGAGCCGGAAACAGCCACGCCTTGTGCAGCAGTCGCAGCCGCCTCAGAGCGATTCATGCAATCCACAGACTCGCCCCACGAGGCGGAACTCCGTAGCGGAGAGCGGTTCGGCTTTGGCGCCAATTGGTGGCGCTTCCTCGCTGACGTCAGCAACGAGCGGGTCGAGGATGCGACGAATTCCCTGCGGCAGATGCTCGAGCGGGAGAGTCTGAACGGGCGGAGGTTTCTTGACGCGGGATCAGGCAGCGGACTCCTATCGCTTGCAGCCTACCGTCTGGGTGCATCCGTGTTTTCCTTCGACTTCGATCCGCAATCCGTAGCATGTACCGAGGAGCTGCGACGACGATACGGATGTGACGCTTCCCGCTGGCAGATCGCGGAGGGCTCCGTCCTCGATGACGCGTTCGTCGCCGCACTGGGCAAGTTCGACATCGTGTATTCATGGGGAGTGTTGCATCACACCGGCAACCTGCATGCGGCGCTGGCGAATGTGATGAAGGCTGTGGCCGAGGGTGGCACGCTGTTCATAGCTCTGTACAACGATCAGGGCTGGCGCTCGCGGTATTGGCGAGCGATAAAGCGTCAGTACAACAAACGGCGGTTTCTCAGGCCGGCGCTGGTGCTGCTGCATGCACCATACCTACTCGGTGGCAGGCTGATGGCACGTGCCCTCCGCGGACGCGCACGAGAAGCGCGCGGCATGTCCTTGTGGTATGACATGTTCGACTGGCTAGGAGGATGGCCTTTTGAAGTCTCGCGCCCGACCGAAATCGTGCAGTTCTGTGAAGCCCATGGGTTCAAGGTGGTGCGGCTCGCCGTTGTAGGGAAGCGGCCGGGCTGCAACGAGTTCGTGTTCCGCAGGACAGTGGCGGGTTTCTAATGTGTGGGATCGTGGGAGCCTACGGCCCTGCGGGCACCGATACATCCTGGCTCAGCGAGGCAGGCGCTGCGCTCAGACACCGCGGACCGGACGACAGTGGTTTGTGGCACGACCAGGCGCGGGGCGTTGGCCTCGGGCACACCCGGCTCGCGATTCTGGAGCTGTCCGCGGCCGGTAGTCAGCCAATGGCGTCGGAGTGCGGGCGCTACCATATGGTTTTCAACGGCGAGATCTACAACCATTTGCAGCTGCGGATGGCGCTGGGCGATGCGGTCTGGCGCGGCCGTTCGGATACCGAAACGCTGCTGGGCTGCTTTACGCAGTGGGGCGTCGAGAGAACTCTGCGCCAGCTCGTAGGCATGTTCGCAGTCGCCGTGTTCGACTCGCGCGAATGTCGTCTGATGCTGGCGCGCGATCGATTCGGCGAGAAGCCATTGTACTGTGGTTACGCGGGAGCCAGCTTCGTGTTTGCCTCCGAGCTGCACGCGCTGCGCAGCGCCCCTGGGTTCGACCCGGCAATCGACCGGACGGCGCTCGCGCAGTACATGCGCTTAAGCTGCGTGCCAGCGCCGTGGAGCATCTACACTAACATCAGAAAGCTGCCGCCAGGTTCCTGGATGGAGTTGACCGAGCAGCATATCATCACGCGCACAACTCCACCGTTACGGCGATACTGGTCGGCAGCTGAGGTCGCGATACGCAGCGCACGCGAGCCGCTTAACCTGAATGACGTGGAAGCCGTCGGTGAGCTCGAGCGCATCATGTCCGAAGCAGTGTCGGGGCAGATGCTCGCGGATGTACCGCTCGGTGCGTTCCTATCGGGTGGCATCGACTCCTCCGCGATCGTGGCCCTCATGCAGCGTAGGTCCGCGCAAGCGGTACGTACGTTCTGCATCGGTTTCGAAGAGACGGGCTACGACGAGTCAGCCTTGGCACGACGCGTGGCAGCTCATCTCGGGACCGACCATACCGATATGATTGTCGCTCCGCGGGAACTTCTACAGATCGTACCGCAGATGGTGGACGTATATGACGAGCCATTCGCTGATTCTTCTCAGCTGCCAACTTTCCTGGTCGCGAGGCTCGCCCGAGGCCACGTCAAGGTGGCGCTGTCGGGAGACGCGGGCGATGAGTTGTTTGCTGGTTATCGCCACTACTTTCTCGGCCCCCGTGTTTGGTCGTATCTGTCAGTCGTGCCTCGGCCGCTGCGGCACGCGTTGGCGCAGACCTTGCGGGCGCTGTCATCGATGCAGATGCACCGGTCGCCCGTCGGTGTCTCATCGCTTGCTCCCCGCCGACTCGGTATGGCGGGTGACACCCTGTATAAAGCGGCGGATGTGCTGGAGTGCTCCGACCTGCAAAGTGTCCATCAGCGATTGGTGAGCTACTGGTGGGGCCAGGCGGTAGTCATAGGCTCAGCGGCGGGTAATGGGGTGGTTCGCGAAACCAGCTGGCCGCAGCTCCCCAATCCAGTGGAGCAGATGATGCTGTACGATGCGACTACGTATCTTCCGGACGACATACTTGTCAAGCTCGATCGGGCCGCGATGGCGGTCAGCCTGGAAACACGCGTGCCGCTACTGGATCATCGTCTGTTCGAGTTCGTATGGCGCTTGCCGCTGCGCATGAAGATGCGCGATGGCCGCAGCAAGTGGCTGTTACGGCAGTTGCTGTATCGGTATGTACCCATGGAGCTGGTCGATCGTCCGAAGATGGGCTTTGGTGTCCCGCTCGCCGCATGGCTGCGTGGCCCACTGCGTGAGTGGGCCGAAGACTTGCTCACCGAATCGCGCCTGCGCCAGCAGGGCTACCTTGATGGCGCGCTCGTAAGGTCCCGGTGGAGCGAGCACTTGCGTGAAACCAGAAACTGGCACCATGATTTGTGGAATGTGTTGATGTTCCAGCAGTGGCTTGGCTCTGAGCATCAGAGCCTGGGACGTTGGCACGTGACTTCGTGCCGACGTTGACATCGCCCAAGGTGTGCCCGCGGATGCGGTTTCCAGTGCATCGGACCAGTTAGGTCGCTGCAGTCAGTAATTGGCACGAACCCTCGAGTACTTCCGTCGCTCGCATAATCGAGTGCACGCGAAGGTAGCACAGCCATGGGCAAATCCAGTGTAATGATGGTGCTGAATGCATTGCACTCAGGAGGCACCGAGGCTACGTGTGTCGAACTTGCGCGGAACTTGGTGCGGGAGCACACGGTTGAAGTTGTATCGCTGCATGGCGGCGGCCCGGCCGCCGAGGAACTCAAGGCGGCAGGGGTTGGCACGCACCTCCTGAGCACGAACGGTGTGCCGCGACCAGTGGCCGCGAGTCTCGCGTTGCAACGGCTCCTGCGTAACATGCGGCCGGATGCGGTGCTCACATTCCTGTATGTGTCCGATCTCTTCGGAGGCGCACTGGCGCGGGCCTGCGTACCTGCGGCGCGGGTATTCTGGAACATCCGCAACAACGTGCTCAGTAAGCGACACACGGGCAGGCTCAGCTATTTCGCCTGCCGCGCGAACGCGCGCCTGTCCCGACTCATCCCGCACCAGATCGTCTACTGCTCCCACCTTGCGCGTGAGCAACATGAGTCGATCGGCTACTACAGGGGCGTGGGGACCGTGGTGGAGAACTCGGCGGACAGTGTGTCCTTTGCTTTTAGCGAAAAAAAGCGCCAAGAACTTCGCGCGGGTATGCCGGGGGATGAGTACATCTTCCTGTTCATGGGCCGTTTTGACGAGGTCAAGCGAGTCGATCTCTATCTGCTGGCCGGCGCAGCACTGTGCCGCCGCCACCGGCGCGTGCGCTTCGTGATCGCCGGACGCGACATGGATCACGCGAACCCGCGCTTGCGCACAGCGATCGTCACATCGGGCATTCCCGTTGATCGCCTGGAACTGTTGGGTCACGTCTCCGACCCGCAGCTGCTGTACAGTGCGGCAGACTGCCTGGTCGTAACCTCGGAGACCGAAGGCAGCCCGAACGTAGTCTACGAAGCGTTGGCGACACGGCTGCCAACGATAATCATGGCTACCGTGGGTACCGAACACATCTGCGGACCGGGAATAACGCGTCTGCCGCAGCGTGACCTAGCGGCACTTGTGGATGCCATGGAGTCAGTCGTCGCCGGTGGTCCTGTTCCGCCGGCAGCGCGCCTGAGTAGGGAACAATCCCAGCGACAACTGCTTCCGCACCCGTTGGTCGTTCACTACAGGCGCGTCCTCACGGGGTCCTGAACCCAAGGCACATGGTCGCGTTCAACCTCTCGATCGACTTTGAGCTCGGATGGGGCGACCTGCGGCGCGTTGCGTCTGATGACGCGTTCCGGCAGCGCGTCGTCCGGGGGCTCGAGCAGACTCCCGCGATACTCGCTGCGCTGGCGCGTCATGCGATACCGAGCACCTGGGGAGTGGTCGGGGCGTGCTGCGCCGAGAGTCTTGATGAACTCCAGCAAAGGGCTCCCGCGGCGTACGCCGCTGTCGAGCAGCAGCTGGCAGCACTGGTCAACCGGGGCGGCACGTACCGCGAGGTTCTCTTTTGTCAGGATACCGTCGTCGCCATCGGACGGTCCGTACGGGTCGAGCTGGCAAGTCATGGCTTCGTGCATCTCGTGCCGGGCGCGCTCCCGTTGTCAGTACTGCAATCCGATGTGGCCGCGAGCATCGCCTGCCTGCGTCCGCTCTGTGACGGCGCACTCGAATCGTTCGTCCCGCCGCAGAATTACCGCTGGCCGGATGAGGCTTTTGCCGGCAGCGGCATGCGTTATGTGAGGCATACGCCGAGGGTTGGCGGCTATGCCTACAGCGATCCGCACAGGCGGGCGAAGTTCGCGCGCCTGTGGAACGACCTGGTTCGTCCGGTCAATCACGGCGAATGCGGAAGGTCGGCACGGCTATTGTTCCTGCGGATCGATCGAGGCCGACGTCTCTGGGAAGCCCAACTACGCCTGATTCGTCGGCTGCTGGCTGCCGATAGCGGCTCGCTGTATTGCTTCAGTCATCCCCACAATTTGGACAGCCGGCCCCTGGTGCACCGCTTCGATCAGCTGTGTGAGGCGGTCGGCGACGCCGCGAGCCGCGGCGCAGTCACATTCTGCAAGTTCTTCCATGAGCTTCCGCAGCACCGCGTCCGCGCCAGTGATACCCGGATCGCCCATGGCTGAAGAGCTGGAAGGCTCATCCGCCATGCAGCCGATCGCCAGTGCCGGCCGATCACGCCCCATCGTGTTGTACGTCGTGAACGTGGCGTGGTTCTTCTGCCTGCATCGCCTGCATCTGGCACATGCGGCGGCGGCGGCCGGCTATGAGGTGCACGTTGCCACCGCTCCCGACACTCCGGAGGCCGTTCGCAAGATAGAAAAGGCGGGGTTTCACTATCATGCGCTGCCGCTTCGGCGCGGCAGCTGGAATCCGCTAAGCGAGGCTTACCTCGTGCGGGAACTGTATCGGCTGTACCGCACGTTGCGCCCCAACCTGGTGCATCACGTAACCATCAAGCCCGTGCTGTGCGGAACTCTCGCAGCACGCATGGCGCGGGTGCCGGCAATCGTCAATGCAATGTCGGGCCTCGGCTTCGTCTTCGTGGCGTCCGGCGCGCGGGCCGAGCTGCGCAGGCGTTCCGTGATGCTCGCCTACCGGTGGCTGTTTGCGTGCCCGTCGGTACGCGTGATCTTCGAAAACAGCGATGATCTTGCACTGTTCGTAGGGGGGCACCTGCTCCGGCCAGAGCAGGCGCGCCTCATTCCCGGCGCCGGCGTCGACCTGCGTCGCTTCCGCCCAACCCCGAAGCCCGCCGACGAGACTCCGTTGGTCGTGCTGCCGGGACGCATGCTGCGCATCAAAGGGGTGGAGGAATTCTGTGCGGCCGCTGCCATCGCGCTGGCTGCGGGGGTAAAAGCACGCTTCGCACTCGTCGGTGGGGTCGACAGGGGAAACCCGACGAGCCTGTCGGAATCGTGGTTGCTCGCTCAACAGCAAACTGGAGCGGTTCAGTGGTGGGGTCACTGCGAGGACATGATTCCCGTATATGGCGCCGCACATATCGTGTGCCTGCCTTCTTATGGCGAAGGGCTCCCGACCGTACTCACCGAGGCGGCGGCATGCGGTTGCGCCCTGGTCGCCGCCAACACGCCGGGATGCCGTGATGTCATAAAGGATGGCGAAACGGGTTTACTGGTCCCGCCACGCGATCCCGAGGCCCTGGCACGAGCCTTGGCGCAGCTGGCCTCTGACGCCGGACTGCGAGCCAGGCTCAGTTCCTCCGCGTTGCGCAAGGTTGCAGCTGAATACAACGTGCAATTGATCCAGTCCAAAACCCTGGAGTTGTACCGCGAGTTACTGGCCCACAACTCATCGCTTGAACAACACACAACCTTACCGTAGGAGGAGCATGTTTTCCCTGCCGCTCACGAGCGTGAGTCGTGCGTGTCCCGCCGACTCTCGGCCGAGCACATCTGTTGATCGGCGATTGCCTCCGGGATTCGGGCACGCCCGAGTGAATTAGTGCTGCACGGAACGCGTAAGGTACAGCCGGCGCGTACGCCCCGTGTGAGCGTCATCGTGCCCACCTATAACCGCGCGGCTGAAATTGGGCGCTGCCTGGAGTCGCTCGTGAAGCAAACCATCGCAGACTTCGAAGTGATCGTATGCGACGACGGGTCCACCGATGGTACAGCTGACGTGGTCACCACATTCCGCGATCGACTCGACCTGACGTTTCACTGGTCGGAGAACTTCGGCGGTCCAGCGAGACCCCGCAATCTAGGTCTGGAGTTGGCGCGCGGTGACTACGTCGCTTTCCTAGACTCGGACGACTGGTGGACGCCGCACAAGCTTGCGCGGTCGTTGCAGCGGCTCGAGACAGGAGCAGACGTCGTGTACCACGATCTGTACAGAGTCCACTCCGTGCAGCAGCGGCTCTACTGGCGGCGAGTGCGGACGCGGCGGCTAGTTGCGCCGGTATTTCGCGATTTGCTACAGGGCGGTAACGCGGTACCCAATTCCAGTGTCGTGGTGCGACGGGAGCTGATGCGCAAGATCAGCGGCTTCTCAGAAGACCGCACGCTGATCGCTTGGGAAGACTACGACGCGTGGCTTCGACTCTCACGCCTGACAGATCGTTTTGAGCGGCTGAGAATGCCGCTCGGGTACTACTGGGAAGGCGGGAACAACATTTCTTCACCGCTGCGCCTGCTTGCGAATCTCGAGCGCTTCAGGGAGCTCTACGGTGCCGCCGATTTTCCGGGTGGGCAGATGCCGTCGTGGTACGACTATTCGATGGGGCTGGCCTACTACCAGCTCGGCGCGCACGCAGACGCGCTCGCTCACCTGCGGCGCGCGCTGTCGGGCCACCTTCCGATACGGCAGCTCGCGAAGGCTTGGCGGACGGCGATGCTGTCATCCCTGCACTCGTCTGCCGGCAGGCGATGAATGCCGCAGGCACAGCAGCGGCCCGCGCATCGACGGATGAATCCATCTAAAAGCAACGCGCGGCCGCGGCATTGGGTGAAGCAGCGCATCCCGTGGCCGGCCAAGTTCGCCATCAAGCTGCTGCTCGGCGCCACCCGGATCAATTACCGCTTGTTGAAGCGCGCGGGGGTCGTCGAGCACGGGCTCATGGAAGACGCAAATTACGCGCGGCGGGTATTCGAGCTGCATGTGCTCGCGCCCGCTCGCCAATGGAATTCAGCGCCCGACGGTGTGCTTCTAGAGATCGGACCGGGTGATTCGATAGTGACAGGAGTGCTCGGGCGAGCTGCCGGGTTTTCGGCGGTCAATTTGATTGACACATCAGCATTCGCAGATTTGCGTGTTGCCACGGTGGTGCGCCTGCTCGAAACCCTCGGCAGCGGTCCCCAGGTCCTTCGGTCTAAGGCTTCACCCGAAGAAGTACTTGCGCACTTGCGCAGCCACGGAATTCACTACCAGACCGAGGGCGCGCGGTCGCTCACAACCATCGCCGACGCAACAGTACGTCATAGCTTCAGCAACACGGTGTTGCAGCATGTGTACGCCTGCGAGGTACGAGAGCTGATTACACAACTCGCCCGTGTTCACGTCCGAGGCGGTCTGAGTTCACATCGCATCAACTTTACCGATCATTTCTCCGGCGGCTTTCGCCACCGGCAGCTACCAGACTGGCTGATGGAATCACACCTGATCAAGCGGGCGCACCTTTACACCAACCGGATTGGGCCGCTCCAGTACTTGGAGTTGTTCGAGCGAGCCGGGTTCGTAATCCGGCGTTTGACAGTCAACTTCTTTGACGCCGCACCACCGGACTCCGTCGACCTCAGCTCAGGCGCCGAATTTCGCGCTGCCAATGCTGAGCGTCCGGTGCGCGACGCTACTTATCTGTTGCAGCGGGTATAGTCCGCATCGGTCGAGGCTTGACCGCTGGAGTAAGCGCCATCAGGCGTAGCGATTGGCGGGATCGTTCTCCCGCCATGCGGGACAGGAGGCGGGCCGCCTCGCTCCGCAGCTCGAGGCGTGCATTACAACCGGCACACTCTCGCTCTACGCGGCCTTGAATACCCGAACCAGCGAAGTGTGCGGCGCGCAGCGGCGCGGCGCCTCCGGCGAGTTCGTCGCTTTCCCTCACCGGCGTCATCGTCAATCCGTCCTCCTCAAGAGATCCATGTGATCGTCGACAATCTAATCTCTCGACGCACGAGGCCGCGCAGGTGAGTGCTTGCTACAGATGCGACTCCAATGACCGCTCCGGTCGACACGAACATTGATGGTGAGGTCCACGGTCACTGGGCCTGATGCGGTCTGCGCGGTCATCGTATGCACGGCCGCTGGTGAGACGGCCGTCGGCGTGCCCGAGATGTTGCCGTCGTTGAATGTCAGTCCCGCAAGCAATTGCGGACTCATCGACCCAGCGTTGCCCCAACGGAGATCGCGGGAGCGAGGGTGCGCGCTGGCACCCGGACGCTGAATGTGAAAGCGGGCGACGCGCAGCTGAGCTTCGCAGCTGGGCCAGGAGGCGGACTGCCGCCCCCTACCGCGTTCCCACCACTACCCCGCCGCACGCCGTCAGAAACACCAAGAACACTACCCGCGGACGTCGGGGGTGCCGCAGTCTCGTTTTCGTCGTGACTCCCTGTGCCCAGCGGACCGTGGCCTTGAGGCGGGTAGCCAACTTTGTTGCAGTGCGGGAAACCTCTTAGCACCTGCGAATCTCGGGCTCTAACGTATTCCATGCCCGAGCGGTTGACGTCACCTCGTCTCAGGTTCGTCATGGAGGAGTACGCACCTCACGGCACCAAGACATACGGGCCAGATGCCCCACAGATGTTTTAAGCGCCGCACTCGAAGGTCATATTCCCCCAGCAGGAGAACTTCCCGGTGGCGAAGGCCTTCTGCGATACCTTCTCTAGCGTCAGTAAGCCGGACCCCGCCGCCAATGACATCTTGCCGATCGTCGCCGCGCCATCGTCGATGTAGCAGGTCGAGCCGGACGCCATACCTGCGGTTTGCGACCCGGGAATGCGAATGAACAGCCGCCTCGGGCGAGGGCCTGTGATAGTTGCCGCATCGATCCGGAAGATCACCGTCATGGTGCGCCCGATCCGGGTATATCTGAGGGTCGTCTGCTGCTCCGGCGTCACGATCCAATCGGCGCCGCTGTCGGCCGTGTAACTTGCGGCGCTGAAGGGCTCACTGGTCCAGTGTCCGTCCGCCACGCGATGGTTGACGGCGCGGGCATTGAGTACGACCGTGTCGAGGTCAGCCCGCCCGGGGCCGCCCAGTACCATGCACGCGTCCCAATCATTCATCGGGTAGACCGGCGCGCCGCCAGACACGAAGGCCTCCGCGAAGGACATATTCCAGATACGGTCGTTGCCCGCGCCGCGCACCCAGCGAAAGTTCGTTCCATTGATTTCGTAGTTGTTGGCGATCTGTTTCACGTAACCGCCGCTGGAGTCGATGCCGATCGTCCATCCCTCCAGGCTGTTGAATGCGATCAATGTCTCCGCGCTCCTATTTGCAATGCGGATTGCACAGGAGGGCGCGTCTTTCACGTAGCCATACATCTCATTCTCGAGGATGCGGATCGTCGTACAAATTCCCTGCAGATCGATAGCGCGGAGCAGTCCAGAGAAGTAGTTATCACGGATGGTGACATCGCCAGTAAACGTGCCACTCCCGTCAAACTGGATTCCAACGGTAGTGTTACCGGGCGAGTGATCGCCGACGAACGCACAGTCGAATACCCGAGAAGATCTGAGCTCCGCAAATCGCAACCCAATCTGACTTTGATCCAGCCTCTGCCATGCAAAACGCATCCGTTCGATGCGCAGGCAGTCGGCACCACTGGTCGTGCGCAGCACGGCCTTACCCCGCCCTGCATCGGCGCCGAGCGTCAGGATGGTACCGCCGGTGCCACCGCCGATCTGCTTCGCCGAACCGGTGATCGTCACCGGATGACGGGAGATGACGACCTCCGATGCGAACAGATACGAACCCCCGCCCGGATAGTCGTCCAAAACGTGCGAGTTTGAGCTGATTGCGTCGCGCCACGCTGCCGAACTGTCGGCAACCCCGGTGGGATCCGCGCCATAACGCAGAACGCTGCCCGGAGGATGCGTATCGTCCTTGGGTACGACTTGGCTGGTGATCTCGGCTGCTGAACGTGGATACCGCGGGCGAAGACGCGAGCTGTCGTTGGAGACCTGAGCTTCGGCCGACTTGTCGGTCACGAAAACGCCGGTGGCCGAGGCAACCAGAACCTTAGAGAGATCGCGGCGCCGCATGTCATTTAGACTACCATGGATGCCGCGCCCCAGACCTCACGGCGGGAGCGAGCGTCGCCCGCCTGGCTAGGGCTTTGAGGGGTTTGCATCCTCGGTTGCGCGCACTGACCGCTGTAGACACAGCATGTTTCGCATACTGGTGACCGGCGCAAACGGTTTCGTGGGTCGCGTGCTCTGCCCAATGTTGGCCGAGGCAGGTTACGCTCCGCGCGTGGCGCTGCGCGTGGATAAGCCGATACCGGCCGGGGCTGTCGAGCGTGTTATCGTGGACGATATTGACAGCGACACGTGCTGGGCGGCGGCCGTAACCGGGGTCGACGCCGTGATCCATCTGGCGGCCCGTGTACACGTCCTGGGAAGTGAGTCCGACGATGAGCATCTCTACCTTGAGACCAACGCCTATGGCACGCGACGCCTAGCCGAACAAGCGGCGCAACACGGAGTCCGACGGCTTGTCTATCTGAGCAGTGTGAAGGTCAACGGTGAAGCGACGACCGGACGCGCCTACTCAGCCGCTGATGTGCCGCAGCCGCTCGATGCCTACGGATACTCCAAGTGGCACGGCGAGCGGTTGCTCGCACAGACGGCCGCTGGAACCGGCATGCAGGCTGTTGTGGTTCGCTCACCTTTGGTTTACGGGCCGGGAGTGCGTGCCAATTTCTTGCGCTTGCTGAGGTGGGTAGATAGGGGCTGGCCGCTACCCTTTGGCGCTGTCAGCAATCGCCGCAGTCTCGTCAGCGTCTGGAACCTCTGTGATTTGCTCATCCGTGTTCTGAGCCACCCTGCTGCCTCAGGTCGCGTTTGGATGGTCTCGGACGACCAGGATCTTTCCACCGCCGAGCTGATCCGGAACATTGGAGCGGCCATGGGCCGGCCGGTCAAATTGCCGAGTGTTCCGCTGTTGCTGTTGCGGGCGTTTGCCGCCCTGCTCGGAAGAAGGGCGGAGTTCGAGAGGCTTTGTGGTTCCTTGTGCGTCGATATCGGGCCGACACGAGACGAGCTCGGGTGGGCGCCGCCTGTATCTGTAGCCGAGGGTCTGGCAAGAACCGTGCGTTGGTACACGAACGAGTACCGGGGTATGCGTGGGAATCCATGAACGTGATGGTGCACCTGATGAAAGCCTCTCTCGGACTCTTGGGGTTTCCACTGGTTGTCGCGTTCCTGGTGTTGACCCTTGCGGTGGCTTGTCAGTTGCGCCGACGGTTGCGGGCCGCCTATTCATTGTACGTGACTGCGATACTGGTAACGTACCTCGCCTCCATCAGGCTGGTCGGCAGTACACTCCTCCACTCGCTCGAGGACCGATACCCTGCGCTCTCGGACTCACAGCCTCGGGTCGGCTATGTGGTCGTGCTCGGCAGCGACTATCGGCCGCGTCCGGGCATCTACCTCACAGCGGCTTTGGATGCGGATGGATTGGTGCGAATCCTGGAGGGAATACGGCTGATGCGCAGGATCGGCGCGGCGCATCTCGTGGTTTCGGGCGGCGCGCCGCACGGCGGAGCGCCGTCGGCCTTCGGATATGGGGAGTTCGCGCGGCAATTCGGGGTGCCGCAGGACTCAATTGTTCCCATTCCCGCGCCGCTCGACACGCATGAGGAGGCGCATGCCGTGGCCCGGCTTCTGGGGCCGGTTCCCTTTCTCCTGGTAACCTCAGCGTATCATATGCCGCGGGCGATGAAGTTGATGGAGCGCGCTGGAGCGCACCCGATTGCGGCCCCCGTCGGGCAGCGCGCAGGCAAGCTGGATGGCGACCCCATTCAGGGACTGATCCCTGCGTCAGCTGGGCTCTATCAGACCGAGCATGCTCTACACGAATACATGGGCCTCCTCGCGATCGCGTTGGGCCTCGATTGATCGGGGACATGGCGAGGTTCGCGTGAGCTTGTTCGAGTCTGCACTTTGGGGGTTGTTGGTTATCTTCTCGCTCGTTGTGTCGGCGTTACTCACCATGCTCATCCGCGCTATCGCGGCAGGACGGGGCGTGCTTGATGTCCCCAACGCGCGCAGTTCACACGTCGTGCCCACTCCCAGAGGCGGCGGTGTCGCGATCGTCCTGATTACAACCGCAGGCCTGTCGATCCTGGCAACTCGCGCCGCCATCGGCTGGGACCTGCTGTGGGCCCTGGCCGGCGGAGGGCTCGCCGTGGCCCTGGTCGGCTTAGCCGATGACCGTCACCCCGTTTCCGCTGCTGCACGGCTCGCGGTGCACTTCGCTGCTGCCTTTTGGGCGCTGGGGTGGCTCGGTGGCTTGCCGGCCTTGCGGGTGGGAGATGAGGTCGTCTGGCCGGGGTGGGCGGGATACCTGATTGGCGCCTTGGGAATCGTCTGGGCCATCAACCTGTTCAACTTCATGGACGGTATCGACGGACTTGCAACCTCCGAGGCCGTGTTCATTGCAGTCGGTGGGGCACTGCTGAGCTTTGTGCTAAACGGAAACGTCGTAATCGCGCTCCCGGCCATGATTTTCGCTGCCGCCTGCGGCGGATTCCTCTTATGGAACTGGCCGCCGGCGAGGATTTTCCTCGGCGATGTCGGATCAGGTTACCTCGGGTACGTGATTGTCGTACTCGCGATAGCGGCGACCAGGAACAACCCCGTGGCTCTGTGGGTTTGGCTGATTCTTGGCGGTGCATTTTTTGTCGACGCTACGGTAACGCTCGCGCGCCGCGTGCTGAGAAGTGAGCGTCCCCACGAGGCTCACCGCACGCATGCCTACCAATGGCTCGCCCGACGCTGGGGCAGCCACGGGAAAGTCACGCTTGCAGTGCTCGCGGTCAATCTGCTGTGGCTGTTGCCATGCGCGGTGTTAGCGGCGTGCCTGCCAGGCTACGCCGCAGCATGCGTGCTGCTTGCGTTTGCACCCCTCGTAGCTCTTGCCGTCGCCAGCGGCGCCGGACGCAAGGAAGCCCGCGTTCCGGGAACCTGAGCCGAACCTGAACGATGCCATGTCATCCTGGGACTGAATGTCAACTGGACTCCAGGTCGGACGTTAGCTTGCGTTGCACTGCGAGACATTGACGTTCGGGTAAGGCAATGTAAGTCTTGCGGTAGCCGTGTCAGATTGCTTTAAAATGACATCGCTTTGACGCCGACCCGCTGGCAGCGTTCTTAAGGATAAGTGACGACTCGGGTCCATGGGGGATGGAGGTGGCATGAGGGCTAAATACGCAGTCGGAGGGCCTGCGTCCTGGGGGGACTCTGCTGCCGCGGCCATTCTGGCGCTCCCTCGTGAAACCAAACGGTTGATCATGGTGATCGCGGATGCGGTCGCGATTCCCATTGCTTTGTGGGCCGCCCTCGCTCTGAAGTTTGACCGTCTGGACCCCTCGCTGGACCGCACCCTGGCGTACTTTCTGGTTGCTGTCGCCTCCGCGGTGTTCTTCTTCTCGGTGTTTGGCCTGTACCGCGCAGTCATTCGCTTTATGGGCCCCAAGGCGATGGTCACCGTCATTGCCGGGGTCAGTTTCTCGGTGCTCGTGCTCGGAACCTTCGATCGCTTCGTTGCAAGTCACCAGATTCCGCTCTCAGCCTTTGGCATCTATTGGGCGCTCGCGCTCCCTTGGGTCGGGGGCAGCCGATTTGTTGCCCGGTATCTGTTCCTGAGACGCTCGGGTGCTAGAGGTACGGCCGCCCGCGTCGCAATATACGGAGCGGGCAATGCGGGTGCACGGGTATGTTCGGCATTGCTCGGCGGTCCTGACTTCGAGCCTGTCGCGTTCATTGATGATAAGAGATCGCTGCAGGGAAGCAGTATCAATGGCATCAGGGTCTACGGTCCGGAGTCGCTCACGGAACTTGCCAAGCGGCGGCGGCTCGATCGCATCCTCCTTGCCATGCCGTCGGCATCGCGCCGGCGGCGGCGCGAAATCCTAACGGCGCTAGAGCCGCTCGGAGTGCGCGTGCAATCTCTTCCCAACCTGTCCGACCTCATTTCAGGGAAGGCGCAGATCAACGAGCTGCGCGACGTGGATGTGAGCGACTTGCTGGGTCGCGACCCGGTGCCGCCGCGTCCCAAGCTGTTCGGCTCGTGTATCCGCGGCAAGTGCGTGCTGGTCACCGGCGCTGGAGGCTCCATCGGCTCGGAGCTTTCGCGGCAGATCATCCGACTCGGACCGAGCCGACTGGTGCTTTTCGAGATGTCGGAGCTGGCGCTGTATAACATCCAGCGCGAGTTGGAGGACGTCGCCACACACGACCGCCTGGAGGTCGAGATCGTGCCGCTGCTCGGCAACGCCCATCACCGCCACCGTGTGCGTGAGGTGTTGTCCGCCTTCGGGGTGCAGACGATCTACCACGCCGCCGCCTATAAGCATGTACCCATCGTCGAACACAACGTCGTCGAGGGCATCCACAACAATGTGATCAGCACCTGGTACACGGCGGAAGCCGCGATGGAGACCGGGGTTGAGACCTTCGTCCTGATCTCCACCGACAAGGCGGTGAATCCTGCGAACGTAATGGGAGCCACCAAGCGATTGGCCGAGCTCGTTCTTCAGGCACTGCAGCAGCGTACCACGCAGACCCGGTTCTGCATCGTCCGCTTCGGCAACGTGCTCGCCTCATCGGGCTCGGTCGTGCCATTGTTCCAGGAGCAAATCCGTCGTGGTGGACCAGTTACCGTGACTCATCCGGACGTCATCCGCTTCTTCATGACCATTCCTGAGGCCGCGCAGCTGGTGCTCCAGGCCGGCTCGATGGCCAAGGGTGGGGATGTCTTCGTGCTCGATATGGGCCGTCCCGTACGTATCGACGATCTGGCGCGACGGTTGGTGAACCTCATGGGGCTCACCGTGCGCGACGCCGGCAATCCGGACGGTGACATCGAGATCGAGTACACCGGGTTGCGTACCGCAGAAAAGCTGTTCGAAGAGTTGCTCATCGGCACGAACGTAACCGGCACGGAACACCCGATGATCCTGCGCGCGATCGAGCACAATCTGCCCTGGGCAAAGATGCAGCAGATACTCAATGAGCTGCTCGTGGCGCTCGCCAGCTTCGACTGCCACCGGGCCCTGGGCCTGCTGACCGAATCGGTCGCCGAGTACCACGCGGACGTGGATATTCGCGACTACGTATGGACACGTAAGGCAGTGCAACCGCACGCACCTGCCGCGAAGGTTGCCGATTTCGCCGCCAAACGGCGGCTGTCGGAAGCTGGCAAGCCGACACAGGGACAAAATCCTCCCGTTTAGCCTTGCGGGGGCAACGAAGTGAGGGAGCTGATTCCCTGGTGGGGGCGTATAGGCGCCAAGCTGGTGCTGTCGAGGCTGCCGCTGGAGTACCGTCAGTGGCAAAAGCTGAGTCTTTTCCGGCACGGCGCGATGCACAACCCCGCGTACGCTCTCGCGGTTTTCCGCAAGCATTTTGCGGCCGCGCGTCTACCCACGGGTGCGGGCTTCACCGCCATGGAGCTGGGGCCGGGTGACTCACTGGCATCGGCGGTTATTGCGGCGGCGCATGGTGCGACGCGGACCTACCTTGTTGACTCGGGTGCGTTTGCGATGACCGAACCCGCAATCTATCGCGACCTGAGTCGATACCTCCGGAGTGAGGGGCTGCGCCCGCCCGATCTCGAACGGGTCCACGACATGGCAACTCTCCTGCAGGCTTGCCGAGGTTCCTACGCCACGGATGGACTTGCTTCGTTGCGTGAACTGCCAGCGGCGGCCGTCGATTTTGTCTGGTCGCAGGCGACCTTGGAGCATATTCGCAGGAACGAATTTGCTGACACCGCCCGCGAGATCCGGCGGATCATCCGGCAGAATGGGATATGCTCACACCACATTGACCTGAAGGACCATCTGGGCGGAGCGTTGAACAACCTACGCATCCCCTCGCGCTGGTGGGAGACCGAATGGATGGCGCGCTCGGGCTTTTATACCAACCGCATCCGCATGGCGGAGATGCTCCATGTTTTCGAGAGCGCCGGATTCCAGGTGGCGTCGCTCGTAGCGACCCGCTGGCAGGACCTTCCAACACCTGTGAAGGCCCTGGCGCCCGAGTTCCGTAACTGCGACCGAGCCGACCTTCTCGTGCAAAGTTTCACCGTCTCCCTCAGGGCTGCGTGAAAACGACGCAGGGGGGTGCAACCGCCCTGGGTTACCCAAGGGACGACGGCCTTCGTCGATCGCTTGAGCCGCGGGCCCTGTTCCTTTAGGCTTTCGTGCCTTCTTCCTTGTTACTCAAGAACTTAAGTCAATAGTCAATGCGCGTCACCATCTTCGGCTCCGGCTACGTGGGTCTCGTGACCGGTGCGTGCTTGGCGGATGCCGGCAATCACGTAGTCTGCGTCGACGTCGATGTCGCCAAGATCGAGCGGTTGAACCGGGGCGAGGTCCCGATCCACGAGCCAGGGCTCGACGCGCTCATCAAGCGTAACGCAGAGGCCGGGCGGCTGGAGTTCACCACAGATGCCGTGAAAGGGGTCGAGCACGGGCTGTTTCAGGTAATTGCCGTGGGCACGCCGCCCGGCGAGGACGGTTCGGCGGACCTGCGCTACGTCATCACCGTCGCGCGCACGATCGCAACCCACATGAGCCGCTATTGCATCGTGATCACCAAGTCGACGGTCCCGGTCGGTACCGCCGACAAGGTGCACGCGGAGATCGACCGTACTCTTGCCGTCCGCGGCGCCAAGGTCGAGTTCGATGTTGTCTCGAACCCCGAGTTCCTGAAGGAAGGTGCGGCGATCTCCGATTTCATGAAGCCGGACCGCGTCGTCATCGGTACGGACAATCCGCGAACCACGGAGCTGATGCGTGCCCTCTATGAGCCCTTCATCCGTAACCACGATCGACTTATCGTGATGGATATCCGTTCCTCGGAGCTCACCAAGTACGCGGCCAACGCGATGCTTGCCACCAAGATCAGCTTCATGAACGAGCTCGCCAACATCGCCGAGCGCGTCGGCGCCGACATCGAGAAAGTGCGCATCGGCATCGGCTCCGATCCGCGCATCGGCTACAGCTTTATTTATCCGGGCACCGGTTACGGCGGCTCCTGCTTCCCTAAGGACGTGCAGGCGCTCATCCGCTCCGCGCACGAGGCGGGACACGAGCCGCAGATCCTCACTGCGGTCGAGTCGGTGAACGCACGGCAGAAGCAGATACTGTTTCGCAAGATGCAGCGGCACTTCACCGAGGGTCTCAAGGGACGCACGCTCGCGCTGTGGGGACTCGCGTTCAAGCCGCACACCGATGACATGCGAGAGGCGCCCTCGCGCACTCTGATCGAGCTGCTTTTGAAGGAAGGCGCGCGGGTGCACGCCTACGATCCGGTGGCGACTGCGGAGGCGCAGCGCCTCTATGAGGGCACTGCCGGCTTCACGCTCGCCCGCAACGCCTACGAGGCTGCCAGCGGTGCGGATGCCCTCGCCATCGTCACCGAGTGGCAGGAGTTTCGCAGCCCCGACTTCGAGCGACTGCGCGAGCTGTTGAAGTCGCCCGTTATCTTCGACGGCCGCAACCTCTATGATCCGGCGATGGTAAGCCGCTTCGGCCTCACTTACTATGCCGTCGGCCGCGGCAAGCTGCTGATCGTGGCCTGACGGCTGGCGCAGGGGGCTCACGCCATGCTCACTCCAGTCATTCTTTCGGGTGGCGCCGGCACCCGACTGTGGCCGCTGTCGCGCGAGTTGTATCCCAAGCAGCTGCTGCCGCTGACTGGTGCGCGCACCATGCTGCAGCAGACGGTGCTACGCCTTGAGGCGCTCTCGGCCTTGCCCCCGGTGATCGTGTGCAACGAGGCGCATCGCTTTCTCGTGGCAGAGCAGCTGCGGCAGCTACGTGTCGTGCCCCGCGCCACCATCCTCGAGCCCTTCGGACGCAACACCGCGCCGGCGATCGCTCTCGCCGCCCACGCGGCACTCAGAGGGATCGCAGCGGACGCCAATGCGGTCGACCCGGTACTGCTCGTCCTGCCAGCCGACCACGTCATCCGTGACGTCCCGGCCTTCCACCGCGCGGTGCGCCAGGCGCTCTCCGCAGCGGAGGCCGGGCAGCTCGCCACGTTCGGCGTTGTGGCGAGTGCTCCGGAGCCCGGCTACGGCTACATCGAGCGCGGCGCGGCGAGCGGCGCCGCCTTTCATATCGCTCGTTTCGTCGAGAAGCCCAGTTCCGAGCGGGCGAGCGAGTTCGTGAAGTCCGGGAACTACTACTGGAACAGCGGCATTTTTATGTTCCGCGCCCGGCGCTACCTGCAGGAGCTCGGGCGCTTCCAGCCCGAAATGGCGCGCATCTGCGAGTCCGCATTTCGCGGCGCAAAAGCGGACCTGGATTTCACGCGCATCGATGCCGCGAGCTTTGAGGCCTGCCCGGCCGACTCGATCGACTACGCAGTCATGGAAAAGACCGCGGACGCGGTGGTCGTACCGCTTGATGCGGGATGGAGCGACGTAGGGTCCTGGTCGGCGCTCGCCCAGGCGAGCGACGCAGACGGGCACGGAAACGTCGTGCACGGGGACGTCCTCAGCGAGGACACGCGCGGCAGCTATCTCTACGCTGAGAGCCGCCTGGTGGCCGTGATCGGGCTTACCGATCATGTCGTGGTCGAGACCAAGGATGCTGTGCTGGTGGCGCCGAAGAGCCGCGTGCAGGACGTCAAGAAGCTCGTGCTGCAGCTCAAGGAACGCGGTCGTTATGAGCACTCGCTGCATCGCGAGGTGTTCCGCCCATGGGGCAGTTACGACAGTATCGAGAACGGATCGCGTTTTCAGGTGAAGCGGTTGAAAGTGAAGCCTGGTGCGGCACTCTCACTCCAGATGCACCATCACCGCGCCGAGCATTGGGTCGTCGTGGCGGGCACCGCGCGCATCACCCGCGGCGATGAGGTGTTCCTGCTCGAGGAGAACCAGTCGACCTACATTCCGATCGGTGTCAAGCACCGCATCGAGAATCCCGGCATGATCCCGCTCGAGATTATCGAGGTTCAATCCGGGTCATACCTCGGGGAGGACGACATCGTGCGCTTCGAGGACGTCTATGGACGCAAGAGCACGTCGCACTGAAACAGGGCGCGATGCGTTCTCTTGACTGCTTCAAGGCCTACGACGTCCGCGGGCGCATTCCCGATGAGATCGACGAGCCGCTTGCCTATGACATCGGTCGCGCCTATGCCGCTTTCGTCAAGCCTCGCCGGGTGGCGGTCGGCTACGACATCCGCCTCACGAGCCTCGGCCTCGCCACGGCGCTGAAGCGCGGGCTTACGGACTGCGGTGCCGACGTGCTGGATATCGGTCTTTGGGGAACCGAGGGCGCCTACTTCGCGACCTTCGCCGAGCGACTCGACGGCGGAATCATGGTCACGGCGAGCCACAACCCACCCGACTACAACGGCATGAAGTTCGTGCGCGAGGAGGCCCGCCCGATCAGCGCCGACACCGGGCTTTGCGAGATGCGCTCGCTCATCGAGAGCGGCCGGCTTCCCCCCAGGGCAGCACCGGGCGGCAGCGAGAGCAAGCTAAACATCCTCGATAAATACCTGGAGCATGTGCTCGGCTACGTACGCGACGCGCGCTTGCGCACGCTCAAGGTAGTGGTGAATGCCGGCAACGGCGGAGCCGGCCTCATCGTCGATGCGCTCGAGCGGCACCTGCCGTTCGAGTTCGTCAAGGTCAATCACGAGCCCGACGGCAACTTCCCCAACGGGGTACCGAATCCCATGCTCGAGGAGAATCGCGCCGCCACCTCCGACAGGGTGCGCACGGTTCGGGCAGACGTAGGCCTTGCGTGGGATGGGGACTACGACCGCTGCTTCTTTTTCGACGAGAACGGGCGGTTCATCGACGGGTACTACCTCGTGGGCCTGCTCGCCGAGACCTTTCTCAAACGAGAGCCCGGGGCGCGGATCGTGCACGACCCGCGGCTCACCTGGAATACCCTCGATATCGTGCGCCGCAACGGCGGCACACCGGTGCTCTGCAAGTCGGGGCACGCCTTCATCAAGCAGAAGATGCGCGAGGCCGACGCCGTCTACGGCGGCGAGATGAGCGCGCACCATTACTTTCGGCGTTTCTCCTACTGCGACAGCGGTATGATCCCCTGGCTCATTGTGCTGGCGGTGATCAGCGAACGGGAGCAGCCGCTGTCGGCGCTGGTCAGCGAGCGTATGAAGCTTTTCCCCGCGAGCGGAGAAATCAACCGTCGGCTGTCCAGTGATACCCGGTCGATTCTCTCGCGCGTACGTAAGAACTACGAACGGCGCGCCCGCGCCGTCGACGTCACCGATGGGCTGTCGATGGAGTTCGCGGACTGGCGGTTCAACCTGCGCGGCTCGAACACCGAGCCGCTAGTGCGGTTGAATGTCGAGTCACGCGGGAGCGAAGGACTCATGCAGGAAAAGACTGCCGAGGTGCTGAAACTCATTGACGGATAGGTGTGAATTGAGAGCCCGGTGCGCGGTCGTTTACGCGGGAACACCGAAAGCGCTGCGGACAGCGCGCATGGTCTCGGGCCGCGCCGGGCGCGATATCAGCCAACGCAGAATCCGCTCTCCCTGAGAAACCGCAAGCCAATTCCTTTCCCGAGCTGACAGACCCGGCTCGGTCCTCGAGGCGACCTCACGATAGGTCGACGCTTCCGTGCCGCTCAGAAAGCGCTGTGCGACGTACTCGAGAGCCTCGGTCGGCGAGCGGCTCCACACAATTCCGGGAAACGCCTCGATCCAGGGGAACGAAAGGGAAACGTCCGAGAGCGTCTGGCGGACAGAGATTCTGGAGAGAATCGCGGGGCAGCCGGCACGCGCGGACTTCAGTGCCGATTGCGGTATGCGTCGCGGGAAGTAGCGGTCGGCCAGCACAAACGCCGGGAAGGCCCACCAGGGTGCTTGCCCGCTCTCACCGATCCCGAAGACTTCCGTCCAATCATCGCTCGTCGCCAGCGGGGCGAGTAGCGCGATGTCGTACAGCTGGATCAGCCGCAAGGAGCGTTCCACGATCGCTCCGGCTGCGTGCAGGAGGAGGTGCCCGATCAGGGAAGCCCGCGAGGGATAGGGATTCAGGCCGGGCTCGGCTTTCTCCGGAAACACGTATCGCGAGATGTCCGCGAGGCGAGCGGGCAGCCGCTCACAGATACGCTCGTGCAGCTCGATCTTGATTGGCTGTTCGCCCGGCTCCGGCGGTCGCCAGAATCCTTCGCCTTCGCGCAGGCAGAACACCCGGTTTTTCCAGAATCTCCAGGACTCCTGGAATCCAAGCGCCTCGAAAACCTTTGCGGCGGGCTCGCAGTCGGTTCGGCGCACCAGCACATCCACATCCGCCATCGGACGCTCGCCCGGACCGTAGAGGCCGGCGCCATAGAGTGCCGAACCCTTGAGAGCGACGGCGGGGACGCCCGCCGTGTGCAGCTCCTCGTGTATGAGTCCGAGCAGCTCCGTCATGCGTCGGTGACGCTGTTGCTCGAGGGTGCGCTCGCGGCTGAGGAAGCGTTCCCATCCCTCCGGGCCGCGCCAGCGCAGCGTCGACCGGAGAAGCGGCGCCGTCCCGTGGATCGTCGCTACGGCGCGCGCCATCAACCACTCCGATTCGGACCACTCGGGAGCCACGGCCGACGGCGCCGCCAGCTCGGTGGCAAGTCTTTCCGTGGTAGCGGTGAGCGACGCTTCCAGGGTCTTGCGGGAGAGCCCGGCCAAGGACGTGCTTTTCATGCGCGTTCGTAATGTGCTGGTTTGGCTGGTACGGTTTAGCCCGAAGGTAGGTGCACGGCAGGAACGTCTCGGTTCAGGAGGGGCGTTGCGCAAAAGACGCCGGCGGGCAAGCGGCGATAAGATGGCTTGCTCTCGGGCGCGAGCGGTCGCGCCCGGGGGGCCTTGACGGACCGCTCGGACTGAGAGGCCCGACATGCTCGCAGCTGGCGGGGCGGATTACACTTTATAGGGTGGGCAGCGACTCTGCCGTGTGGGACCTCTTGTCTGCGCGCAGAGACACTGGCCTACTGCCGGAACGGCAGGTACGTTCCATCGATCAATTACCACAGGGTTAACCCATGGCGCTTTGGAAAGACACGAACCCCGGAACCAGCCCCGCCCCCACGAGCCCGGGGGTCTCCCCCGCGCCGGTGCACCGGGAGCCGGAAAAGACTAACGTGGCGGCACTGAGCCCGGAGCCTGCGCGACGGCCGGCCCCGGCCCCGGCACCGACGCCGCGCCACGAAATGAAGGAGTCTCACATTTCCTCGGACCTCACGATTGAAGGCAAGATCGTGGGCTCAGGGCACATCCGCATCGCCGGCCGCTTCAAGGGCGACGTTCACGTCGACGGCAATGTCAGCCTGGACGCGGGCGCG
>Ga0187783_10000680_pt1 | contig 24757 bp, 17 predicted proteins | sample 1015_SJ02_MP02_2_FD_132471 | JGI IMG/M metagenome (GOLD analysis project Ga0187783, IMG submission 132471) | Tropical peat soil microbial communities from peatlands in Department of Meta, Colombia - 1015_SJ02_MP02_20_MG | ecosystem: Environmental > Terrestrial > Soil > Wetlands > Peat | place...
ATTGAAGGGAATAAAGTACGTCTGGTAATGCTTTTGGAAAGCTGCAATTTCATTGGCCACGGTCCCGATTGCCACCGGATTGCCACTAGCCGTACCACAGAAGCTGGGGTTCAGGACTCCTCCGGGAATCGGAACTGCCAACGGCGTGTTGGCGGCCAAGCAGGCCGTGGGATATTGGCCGAATTCGCCCGTGGCATAGCGATTGGGAGCGTCAAACTCCACGTTGTTCCAAATCGCATTCTCGTAAAACAGTCCGATGCCGCCGCGAATCGCCGTCTTGCCGCTGCCGGTTACGTCCCAGGCAAAGCCGACCTGGGGGGCAAAATTCAAGTTGGGCTGCCGAACCGGGTTTCCCAACCCGGGCAACAGCGCGCTCAGCTCTGGGATCCCGGGGAGGTTGCTGTCGGTCCGCCCTGTATCCCGGACGTAGCGTAAGCCATAGGTCAAAGTCAAGGTCTTACGCAGCTTCCAACTGTCGCCCACGTACGCGCCGATCCGGTTATCCACCGTGCGGCCGGCGGGGTAGCCGAAGGCGGCCCCTTGTGTCGAGTAGCCCTGACCATTGCCCATGTAGACCTGCTCGACGGGATAGTTCTCCGGGTTCGAAGCACCTCCAGGAAATGGGCCGGCTGCAGCGAATGCCGAGTCCCCGGCAGAAAGATCGGTCACCACGAAGGGGACGATGCTGTTGAAGGAAGCGAAACCCCCGCCCACGATGTGGTTAAAATCGAAGCCGTATCGAATGATATGCGAGCCCTGATTGTGGCTGCCGTCATACTTCAACTGGTGGTTGCTTTGCATGGTGGCCTGCGGCGCCAGGTAGTTCGGTCCGGTATAAAGGCCGGTATAGCCCATCTGTAATTCGAGGGCATAGTTTGCCAACGGCAGACTGCTGCCGACCGTAGCATCCACGATCTGGTTTTCGAACTTCAGATACTGAAAACGGAAGGTGTGGGTAAAGCTGCCGGTGTTGAAATCAACCCCAACCAATTGAGTTCGGGTGATGTCCTCATTGTCATAAACGGAGTAGCCGAGACCTGCATTTGCCAGCAAAGAGTTTGAGAAGTAGCTGAACCGATAGAAGGCATGTGCGGATTGAGTCAGCTGATAGTCCGCCTTCGCCATAAGCTCGCCCTCATGGAACGGCGAGGTAAAGAATCCAGAGTATTGCTGAAAGGGGGCGTCGACCAAGACCGGCGCTTGCTCGTGCTGGATGGTGCGTTCCCCGTCGAGGAAGTAGAAGAACTTATCCTTTATGATCGGGCCCCCCACCCGACCCCCATATTGCGATCGCTGGAAGTCCGGAGCTGGCAGACCCACAGGCGTAGGCAAAGCAGCCGCCAACGAGCTATCGCGGAATAGACCAAAGGCTTCGCCGTGGACGTTGTTGGTGCCGGACCGGGTCGTGACATTCACCGCGCCCGAAGAGGTCAGCTCATTCGAGAGATCGAGACTCGACTGGCTGATCTGAAATTCCTGGATTCCACTGGCAGGAATGTCCATGGTGGTCGTTCCCACGGTTTCGTCCGACACGTCTACGCCGTCCACTTCAATGCGAGCGGTTCGACCGAACCGGCCGCCGAAGGAGATCGAGGAATAGCCGGCTTTGGTGGGATCGAAATCCTGCCCGTCCTGAATTTGCACCCCCGGTTCGAGCTGCGCCAAGTCAAGAAAGTTGCGCCCATTGACCGGCAAATTCTCGATTTGCTCGGCATTGAGCACTCCCTGAACGATCGGCTGTTCGGTGTTAACGGCGACACCCGTGCTTTGCACTTCCACAACTTGGTTTTCCTGTCCGATCTGCAGCTTGGCATTCACCGTGGCTGTGTTGCCAACCTGCACTGTGACCGGCGTCTCGATCGAATTGAAACCGCTGGCGGTCACCTTCGTCCGGTAATTGCCGGGAACGAGAGCTCCAGAGTTAAACGCGCCCGCGCTATTCGTCGTCAGGTCGATTCTCCGTCCGGTGGACAGGTTCGTGACCGTAACCCTGGCCCCCGGCACTACCGCACCCGAGGGATCGGACACGATGCCTACGATGCTGCCTGTGCCAACGGTCGTCTGGGAGAAAACAGAAAGCCGCAGAGCCAAAAGCACGATCAGCGGAAGAGTGTAGGGCGACCGCAGCAGCCGCGACCTTGTTAAGGGTAAGCACACCATAATCCACCTGCCTTGGAATCAGGTATTATCCGTGCGACCAATTTGCGCGGATGAGGATGTCCGGACAACAAACATGGCAATACACAGCCCGTTGCCGAGCTTTTGTTGCGCACGATTGTACACCTGTGTATAGAAACCGCCAGCCAGAGCATTCCTCAGCAGGTACCTCCCCGTCGCTCCACCCAGCTCTCGGAGGGATTCGGGGTCAATCTTCCCTTGCCCGACCCTCGCCTGCCGTGGACCCGACACTGGTGGACTGGCATTTTTGATTCGGGAGTGAAATGGGTCCGGATTGGTCAGTATGAGAACAGTTCGGATAAGACCGGTTGGGATTGGGTAGAACAAGGGCCCGGCGTGTACAGCGTGCGCACCGAGGTGGACGAGGCGATACGTTCCCTGCGCGACAATGGGGTGTCGATCGAACTCCAACTCTGCTACGGCAACGCGCTTTATGAGGGGGATGGCGCCACCAGACCGCGGCACGTGGACGCGGCTCCGCCGGGAATTGGTGATCAGGACGAGCCTGACCCTGCTATTTTTCACGGCCTCAAGACGCCAGATGAGATTCAGGTGCTAGCTGCCGAAGCAAGTATCACCCTCCCTTGATTGCCGTCGGACGGGCTCCAAGCGCCACTGGGATTCATGCAACCGAGCTGGTTCGCTCCGCGGCAGACACATTCCGCCACGACCTGCTGCGGGCGGAATTCTCCACCGCTTCGAGCAACCGGTGCACTTCGACGGCGTCGTCAAAGTTGGGGTGGAAAGCATCCTTTTTGGCGAGGGACTCGAGGAAATCGGCGAGGGTTGCGATGAACGTGTGTTCGTAACCAACGATGTGTCCGGGCGGCCAGAAACGGCTCACATAGGGATGACCCGGACCGGTGACCAGCACGTTGTGGTTACCCTGCACCTCGAGGACATCGCCTCTTTCAAACACTTCCAGCCGGTTCAGGTCTTCCAGGTTGAAGCGAATGGCACCGTGCGACCCGTGGATTTCGAAGGAGTTGCGGTTGCGGCATCCGGTGGCGAAGCGCGTCGCTTCGAAGCTGCCGATGCTGCCGTTCGCGAACCGTGCCACGAGCACGACCGCATCGTCGACCTCGCGATTGGGCACGAAGGTATGTATCAGGCTGCTCACCTCGATGATCTTTCCATTGAGAAGCAAGGCTAGATCCAGCGAATGGGAGAGCAGGTCGCCCAGGACCCCGGAACCGGCTTCCGCCTTGCGAAATCGCCAAACTCCGGCTCGGTCAGGATCTCCGCCCCAACTCTGCAGATAGGTGGCCCGGTAATGATAGGGCGTCCCGATTTTGCCTTGGTCGACAAGCTGTTTTGCCAGAGCGATGGCTGGCACGCGGCGATAGTTGAACCAAACCAGGGTCGGCACCTTTCGCGCGGCCTCGGCCATGTGTTCGGCTTCCTCGAGATTCATGGCCAGCGGTTTTTCGCAGAATACAATCTTTCCCGCCTTGGCCGCCTCGATCGCGATTGGAGCATGCAGGTGATTGGGCGCGCCGATATCCACCGCATCGACATCCTTGCGAGTGACCACCGATTGCCAGTCGGTTTGCGCCTCCTCCCAACCCCAACGACGGGCAAAGTTTTCGACCGCCTCCGGCTTGCGGCCGCAGACCACTCTCAGTCTGAGTTCGTAAGGGATGTCGAAGAAGCATCCGGCCTGACGGAAAGCGTTCGAATGAGCCCGCCCCATAAAGCCGCAGCCGATCATGGCAAGGTTGAGTTTTGGATGTTTGGCCATCGGTTTCTTGTCTGTTCTTGACCTCGAGCCTCTCAGGATTTCGAACGCCCGAACACCTTGCCGAATGCATGCATGATGTCGTTCTCGTCGTCTTCGCTGAGACAAGAGGGAATGGTCAGCAGAATGCTGCGTTCAAACAAGCTGTCAGCAAAGGGGCATGTCCCTTTTGCGTATTCCGTTTGCGAATCGCGGTTTTCGGCCAGACTCCAGGGAAATCCTCTCCCGTCGGTGCTGGTTTTGTTCACCAAGCTCACAATATTCGAGTAGACGTGCAAGCCCCAGTCGCTCATCACTACGTCGGTGATCCCCTGCGGCAAAGTCGCAATTCCTTCCGCGCGCAGCGCTTGCTGGATCCTCCGTGCTTCGTTTTGACTCTCCAGGGTGAGAATGAGAAAGCACCCGGTGTCACCCTGGGTATCGACGATGCGACGGAGGCGGACCTGTGGGAGGTCCTGCAGGGCGCGGCGAATCCGATACTTGCTCTGCCGCATGTGAGCGATGATTTTGGCAGCTTTTCGAGCTGCACGCGAAGAATGGCGCCGCGCATCTCGTCCAGCCGGCTGCCGCGGCCCCAAAAACAAAGATCGAGATCATCGTACATCGCGCGGCCACTCCCATCGCGAGCGTATCCGTTGTCGTGCGTAGCCATGGCACGCTGATGGAGGCGGAGATCGTTGGTCACCACGCAGCCGCCTTCCCCGCTACTCATATTCTTGTTCATTTGAAAGCTGAAAATGCCCATATCCCCAAAGCTGCCCACCTTGCGACCGCCGATACTGCCTCCGGCGCACTGGGCGCAATCCTCCAGCAAAAACAACCGGCGCTTGCGCGCGATGGGCAACAGGGCAGGAAGATCGGCTGGAGCTCCACTCATGTGCACCGCAATGATGCCGCGAGTCCGTGGCGTAATGCGTTGCTCGACGTCCTCCGGATCGAGCGTGAAGGTCTCGTCGATGTCCGCCAACACGGGAATGGCACCCAGGTTGACCACCGCCGCCACCACCGCGACCCACAGATACGCCGGGACGATCACCTCCTGCCCCGGGCCCACTCCGAGCGCCGAAAGTGCGGTCGCGAGCGCAGCACTGCCGCTCGTAACCGCCAGCGCGTGCTCGACCCCGATAAACTCGGCAAACTCACGTTCAAACGCCGCTACCTCTCCCTGCAGATCGATGCCGTAGTAGCGAAACAGCGAGCGGCTGTTGAGCACCCGCACCACTGCTTGAATCTCCGCCTCGTCGAGGTAATGCATGCCGGGAAACTCGAGCGGGAGGGGTGTGGTTCGAACCGGGGTGCCTCCTTCCATCGCCAAACGCTCGAGTTCGACCGTGTCCTGCTTGGGGTATGATTTCACGTCCGCTCCTCTCGGGCTCGGTCTTGAGAGTTGTGCTGCTGAGTTTGTTCCCGAACGCCACCATCCTCAGACGCTCGGACAGCGTGCCACGGAATTATAGAGCGCCCGGCCATCGATTGCCCGCATCGAAGTCTCCGGCGCTTTCCGGGATGAGCGAGGGTGCCCGGTTCACCACCTTCGGCGGCGGATCGAGCCGGAGCCGACCGAGCCAGGACTCCCCACAATGGAGAGCATCAGGACCGACTTTCATCGGAATAAACGCGTTTACTAGTTCTATTTCCATCGCAAACCGAGGCGTTTGTCAAGTCGGTTGATCGCGAGCCGGGGACGAGCTTTGCGGCTCGCAGCCGATTGTAGTTTTCACAAAGGCAGTTCTTTCTGGTGGCCGGTTTCTAGAACCGAGAATGATGGGGAAGGCCATGAGCCGGGTTGCAGGCGAAGCGGCTATCCCCGCCGACTTCGAGCCAATCAGGAACGGCGGGCCTTGGCGGTTCTCTCGGCCTGCAGGCTCTGTAAGGCGTGGACTCTGATCTCGCCTCGCTGCAAGGCGGCGATGCCTTCGGCCGCTGCGCGTGCCGCCGATAGAGTTGTGATCGTGGGAATGCGGGAGGTCACTGCAGCGCGCCGAATCGCCTGCTCGTCAAACCAGGGCTCGAGGCCATGGGGCGTGTTGATGATGAGCTTAATGCGCTCGCCTTTGATGAGATCGACGACGTTCGGCCGGCCTTCCTTTACTTTGTAGACGCGCTCCACGGCCATGCCGGCATTCTCCAGCACATCGCCAGTGCCGGCCGTGGCCACCAGCTTGAAGCCCATGTCGGCAAATTTGCGCGCCACTTGAGCGACTTGCGGCTTGTCCTGATCGGTGACGCTGATGAAGACCGTGCCCTCGGTGGGCAGTTTCTGTCCCGCGGCGGTTTGCGCTTTGGCAAACGCCTCGCCGAAATTGTCGGCGACTCCCATCACTTCCCCGGTTGACTTCATCTCCGGACCGAGGACGGTGTCGACGCCGGGAAACTTGCTCCAGGGGAAAACCGGGGACTTGACGTAATAGCAGCGTCCGGTATCAAGATCCGAGCACTCGTCGATGAACTCGGGCAAAAACTCCCTCAGCTTCCGCCCGGTCATGAGCCGTGCCGCAATCTTAGCCATGGGCACACCGGTGGCCTTCGAGACGAAGGGAACGGTTCGCGAGGCGCGGGGATTCACCTCGAGCACGTACACCTTGCTGCGCTCGGTTCCGTTGCTCGATTTCCCGTTGCCGCGTGGGATGGCGAACTGAATATTCATCAATCCGATGACCTTCAAAGCGCGCGCCAGTTTGAAGGTGTACTCCCGCATCTGGTCGAGCAGAGGTTCGGGAATATCCACGGCCGGGAGCACACAGGAGGAATCGCCGGAATGAATGCCGGCCTCTTCAATATGTTGCATGATTCCCCCGATTACGACGTCTTCCCCGTCGGAGAGCGCGTCCACGTCGACCTCGATGGCGTCTTCAAGGAAGTGATCGATCAGAATCGGCCGGTCGTGCGAATACTCGACCGCTTCCTTCATATAGCGCACCACGCTTTCCTCGTCATAGGCGATCACCATCGCCCGACCGCCGAGCACGTAGGATGGCCGGACCAGCACGGGATAACCGACGCGTGCCGTGCCTTCCAGGGCTTCCTCGATTGAAGCTGCCATGGCGCCGGGTGGTTGGGGAATCTCGAGCTCCTCAAGCAGTCGGTTAAAGCGTTTGCGGTCCTCGGCGAGGTCGATCGATTCGGGCGAGGTCCCGATGATATGAACACCCGCCGCCTTGAGCGGCAGGGCCAGGTTCAAAGGCGTCTGGCCGCCGAACTGGACGATCACTCCCACCGAGGCAGCCGTCGAAGCCTCGTGTTGGCACACCGAAAGCACATCCTCGAGGGTGAGCGGTTCGAAATAGAGGCGGTCGCTGGTGTCGTAGTCGGTCGAGACCGTCTCAGGATTGCAGTTGATCATGATCGTCTCATAACCGTCATCCCGCAGGGCAAAGGCCGCATGGCAGCAACAGTAGTCGAATTCGATTCCCTGCCCGATCCGGTTGGGTCCACTGCCCAGAATGATCACCTTCTTCTTCTCGGTCGGAGCGGCCTCGTCTTCTTCTTCATAGGTGGAGTACAGGTAGGGCGTGAAACTTTCGAATTCGGCGGCGCAGGTGTCCACCCGCTTATAGACCGGCTGAACGCCGTGCCTCTTGCGCAGGTGCCGGACCTTCTCCTGGCCTCGCAGCCGCCAGGCTCCGGCCAGTCTGCCGTCGGAGAAGCCGTGGCGCTTTACTTCCCGCAAGACATCGAGGGGCACCGATTCCATGGGATGCTTCTCGAGTTCCAGCTGAAGATCATTGATCTCTTTGAGCTGGTAAAGAAACCAGGGGTCGATGGAGGTCATCTTGGCGAGCTGTTTGACGGTATGGCCCTGGCGCAAAGCGTACTGCAGGTACGCCAGCCGCTCGGGGTGAGGGGTCACCAGCCGCTGGGTGAGAATCTTCGGTTCGATCTTTTGCCCACCCACTCGCTTGCCGGTATCGAGAGCCCGGACGGCCTTCATCAGGGCTTCCTTGAAGGTTCGGCCGATGGCCATGACCTCTCCGACAGATTTCATCTGCGGGCCGAGGCTTTCGTCCGCGCCGGGGAATTTTTCGAATTGCCACTTGGGGATCTTCACCACGACATAGTCGAGGGTTGGCTCAAAACAGGCGGGCGTCTTGCGGGTGATATCGTTCGTAATCTCATCGAGCGAAAAGCCCACGGCCAGCTTGGCGGCGATCTTGGCGATGGGGAAGCCGGTGGCTTTCGATGCCAGCGCGGACGATCGCGAAACCCGGGGATTCATCTCAATCACGACCATGCGTCCGGTAGTCGGACTTACCGCGAATTGAATATTGGAGCCTCCTGTCTCAACTCCAATCTCGCGAATTACCGCGATGGCTGCGTCCCGCATGGCCTGATATTCTCGGTCACTGAGCGTTTGTACCGGCGCGACCGTGATCGAATCGCCGGTATGCACCCCCATGGGATCGAAATTTTCAATCGAGCAGATGACGATGACGTTGTCTTTCAGATCCCGCATGACCTCCAGTTCGTATTCCTTCCATCCCAGCACGGACTCTTCGATCAGGGCCTCATGCACGGGAGAGAAATCGAGGCCGCGGGCCAGCACCTCCATCAATTCTTCGCGGTTGTAGGCGATGCCTCCGCCGGTACCTCCCAGGGTGAACGAGGGGCGCACGATGACCGGGAATCCAATCTTGCCGGCGAATTCCAGGCCGTCTTTGAGATTGTTCACCAGCGCTGACTTGGGAACGTCGAGGCCGATTTTCTGCATCGCATCTTTGAAAAACAACCGGTCTTCGGCTTTCTTGATGGCGGCAATATTGGCGCCGACGAGGTGAACATCGTAGTTTTCGAGGATTCCGCCGTCGGCCAGTTCGACCGCCAGATTCAGGGCCGTCTGCCCGCCCACCGTCGGCAAAAGAGCAAAACCTGCGCTCGGCGACAGCTGGCGCTCGATGGCAATGATTTTTTCCAGGTATTCGCGGGAGAGCGGCTCAATGTAAGTACGATCGGCGGACTCCGGGTCGGTCATGATGGTAGCCGGGTTCGAGTTGGCCAGCACGACTTCAAAGCCTTCCGATTTGAGCGCTTTGCAAGCCTGCGTGCCGGAATAGTCGAATTCCGCCGACTGCCCGATGATGATCGGCCCCGAGCCGATGATCAAAACTTTGGAGATGTCCGTGCGTTTGGGCATGGTCTCTCGCCTCTCGTCGTGTCCTCTTCTTGACAGCGGAGGAGGTTCACCCTTTCCACTCCTCCATCATCTTGGTGAACTCCCGGAACAGATAGTGCGAATCATGCGGGCCGGGAGAGGCTTCCGGGTGGTACTGCACGCTGAAAAGCGGCAAATTGCGATGGCGCATGCCTTCGAGGGTGCCGTCGTTCAAGTCGATATGGGTCAGCTCGACCTCGCTCTCGGGCAGCGAGTCCGGATCGACGGCGAAGTTGTGGTTGTGGGCCGTGATCTCGACTTTGCCGCTGGTCAACTGCTTCACCGGATGGTTGCCGCCATGATGGCCGAATTTTAGTTTGTAGGTCTTGCCGCCGAGAGCAATGCCCGTCAGCTGGTGGCCCAGACAAATGCCAAAGATTGGCTGGCGCCCCATCAAGCGGCGAATATTATCCACCGCATAGGTGCACGGTTCAGGATCTCCCGGACCATTGGACAGAAACACACCGTCGGGCTTGAGCGCCAGAACTTCTTCCGCCGGCGCCTGGGCCGGCACGACGGTGACTTTGCAACCTTCGCCGCGCAGCTTGCGGAGAATATTTTGTTTGATCCCATAATCGTAGGCGACCACGTGGAAGCGCGGCGGCTGGTCTTTCACCCCCACGACCGCCACCGGTTCGTGCGATCGCTCGCCGACGTCCCACACATAAGGATGTTTGGTGGTCACGACCTTCGCCAGGTCGGTTCCGTCCATCTTCGGAATGGAACGAGCTTTGGCAATCAGTTTCGGGGACTCGGTCTCCAAGGTGGAAATCACACCGCGCATCACGCCGTGGTCACGCAGGTGACGCACCAGTGCGCGCGTGTCAATGTCGGCCAGCACGGGAATCTTGAATTGCTCGAGGTATTCTTCCGCCACCTGCTGCGACCGCCAGTTCGAGCTCACGCGCGAAAACTCGCGCACAATCAGCCCTTCGATATAGGGACGGGTAGCTTCGCTGTCATCCGCGTTGGTGCCGTAGTTCCCGATTTCGGGGTTGGTCAGAACGACAATTTGCCCGGCGTAGGAGGGATCGGTGAAAATCTCCTGGTAACCGGTGAGGGAGGTGTTAAAAACGACTTCCCCGTAGCACTCACCCTTTGCTCCGTAGGCTTTGCCTGGGAAGACCCGACCGTCTTCCAGCGCAAGGATTGCCTGCATTCTGTCTCCGGCAGAGATTTTTATAAATATTAGCAGGGGACACTCGAAATCGAAAAGAAAGTTCGTCACGAATCGGAGAAAGTTTTGCTTATGGCTGCCATGGAAGAAGAGATCGCGCGCCAGTTGATGTCGGCCTATGAGACCGGCCAGATGGTTCCTCATCTTCCCTCCTCGAAACCAGGCTTCGACTTGAATTCGGCGTACCGGGTTGAAGCCATGCTCAAAGGCTGGAGGGAATCGGCTGGACACCGGGCCGTAGGCTCGAAGGTCGGATACGGCAACAAAGCCATGTGGCGCATCCTGAAGCTGGAGACCTTGGTTTGGGCCCACATGTACGACGATACTGTCTATCAGAGCCGGGACCACTCGGCCGAGCTTTCCGTTGCCCACCCCCGCTCCCTGAAGATCGAGCCCGAGATCGTTTTCGGGATCCGCCAACCGATGCCCTCCGCAGACGTCGATGCCGTGGCCGCACTCCAGGCGACCGACTGGTTGGCCATTGGGTTTGAGATCATCGATTGCCCTTTTCCGGGGTGGCAGTTTCAGCCGAGTGATTTCGTTGCCTCCTTTGGGCTGCATGCGGCCCTGGTGATCGGGGAGCGGGTATCCCTGCCATCCGAGAGGATGCCCCAGTTGGCCGATGATCTGGCGCGATTCAAAGTGCGCATGTTGCGAAACGGCGAGTTTGTCGAAGAAGGACTGGGCAGAAACGCATTGCGCAGCCCCGCCTTGTGCTTGGCGGAACTAGGGAAGGCGATGGCCAAGCGATTTCCGGATCAGCGCTGGAGCGGTGGGGAGATCGTCAGTACGGGTACCCTGACGGCCGGACACCTGACCCAGTCTGGCGATCGTTGGAAGGTGGAGGTCGAGGGCCTGGCGGTCCCGCCCTTAAGCCTGACTTTAACTTAGGCAGCTGGGAAGCCGGTCAGAGGACGGTCCTCGGGTTGCTACCGCAGGCGGCCCAATTTATCCACCGGCCAATAGCCGAACACGGCTTTCCCGTAAATGTAGCGTTCGTTGACCGGACCGAAATCGCGGCTATCGTTCGACAGCGTGCGATGATCGCCCAGCACGAAATAAGAGTCCGGCGGCACCACAAGTTCGGGATAAGAGCGCTGGTCCTCGTAAGCGCGTGGGACATAATCTTCGTCCAGGAGTTGACCGTTGACGTAAACCCGCCCGGCATCGATTTCCACATGATCCCCGGCGAGCCCCACAACCCGCTTAATGAAGCTTTTCGAGGGATCGCGCGGATAACGAAAGACCACGATGTCTCCCCGCTGGATTGGCTCCAACCGGTACACAAATTTATTTACGAAGATTCGTTCCTGGTCCTCGAGCGAAGGCATCATGCTCGTGCCTTCCACCTTGACCGGCTGATAGAGGAAGATAATGATGAAGCAGGAAATGGCGAGCGAGATGATGAGATCTCGCAGCCACACCGAGAGCACCATGGCTCGCGGACGGGAGGGCAGAGGTGGCGTATCTTCCGGGATGCGGCTGGAGGACGATTCGGTGGTTTGCTCGAGCATGTCCTCATGCCATTATACGGATGAACTCGGCGAGGTCCAATTTGTGCGTGCTCGATCCCCTCACAGGCTAGCTCCACGAAGGTTGACTCCTTTGGTCTTCACTCGTGGTCGCGGGCTACGGAGGGGGATGAATCAGGTAAAATATCCGGGCTGAGGTTTGTCTATGCTCAAACGCGGCTGCATGCTGGGCTTGGTCTTTTTGATTCCTCTCTTGGTGTCGGCGCCCTGGGCGACCTCCCAGCCGGAGGGTACCATTCCGGCGTACAATGCCGGCCCACCGCCGAAAGGAACCAAACTTCCGCCGATTTTAAGCAGGGATCAATTATGGGGCGAAAATGCTGAGAATCCTTATCAAACCCATGCTTATGAGTTGGCCGCCAAGATCCAGGCGGTGATCTACCAGCAGCCTTGCTATTGTTATTGCGACCGAATGGGACACAATAGCCTGCATAGCTGCTTCGAAAATGCCCACGGGGCGCGATGTGACATCTGCCTGAAAGAACTGTACTATTCTTACGCGGAGCACAAGAAAGGCAAAACCGCAGCCCAGATTCGAAAGGCAATCATTGCCGGCGAGTGGCGGACCGTGGACCTCACGACTGCCTCTGCCGTGAATTAGCAATTTGCGGGAGTGCTTCCCGGTCGGCCGATCCCCTGTTTTCCACAGGGCTGATTTTGGCTCCTGTTATGGTACGAGCCATGGCTTCCCCCTGGCGGGGAAGCATCAGCATGAGAAATTGTCCAAGTTTTTGCTGTTTAAGATCCAGATAATAAAATAGTTAATTACAATTAAGAAAGAATCGAAGAGATGGCACAAAAGATCTCAGGGAAAAAGGTTCTAGCGGAAGATCCGCGTTTCGCACAGGCTGTGCAAAACTACGAGGCTGGCCTCAGAGCCATGCAGGAACACAAGTTCGACCGGGCCAAGGGCTACTTGCAAAAAGTAGCGTCAGGTCCGAGTAAAGAACTGGCGGACCGAGCGAACGTTCATCTGAAAGCCTGCAATCAGCAGATGGAAGGAGCCACCACCCAATTCAAGTCGCCCGAGGAACACTACGATTATGCCGTGTCTCTTATTAATAGCGGGGATTACGTGAGCGCCCGCGAGCATTTGGAGAAGCTGGCCAAGCAAGCGCCCAAAGCCGATTATGTCGCCTACGGCTTGGCGGCGTTAGACTGCCTTACGGGCCATGTCGAGGATTCCCTGCGGCATCTCGGCGAGGCCATTCAGCTCAACGCCACGCTGCGCTTTCAGGCGCGTAACGACAGTGATTTTCAGAACTTGAGTGAGGATCCCCGCTTTACCGAACTGTTGTACCCCGATCCCTCTGCCGAACTACCGCCGTCGCCCGCCTTTACCGAGGAGCGTTGAGCGGCCTCTATGGACTCCGCGTCGCGCGCTCCCCGTCGTCGTGCCAGCGATCGACTGAAACGTAACTTGCGGGTCGTCGCCATCGGTGGCGGCACTGGCCTGGCGACGCTATTGAAGGGGCTCAAGAGCTACACCACCGTCTCCGGCGGTGATCTTTCCACGCGGGCGTTCAAGGTTGCCATCTCCAGCCTCTCGGCAGTGGTCACGGTGACCGACGATGGAGGCTCGAGCGGCCGACTCCGCAAGGAGCTCAACATGCTGCCGCCGGGGGACATCCGCAACTGCATCGTCGCCCTCTCCGAGGACGAAGCTCTTTTATCGAAGTTGTTTCGCCATCGCTTCGAGAAGGGATCCGGACTTGGGGGACATAGCTTCGGCAATCTTTTCCTCGCGGCCCTGACCTCGATGACGAAAGATTTTGGCGAGGCTGTCCGTTTGTCTTCTGAAGTACTTGCCACCCGGGGGCACATCTATCCGGTGACGAACGCCAACGTCGAGCTGGAGGCTCTGCTCGAGGATGGAACTCGCATTCGCGGAGAGACCAAAATCACCGCCAGCAAGGAGCGCATCCGGGAGCTGTTTCTGGTGCCGCCAGATGCGGAACCGCTTCCCCAAACCTTGGAGGCCCTAGCGCACGCCGATGTCATCAGTCTGGGGCCCGGCTCGTTATTCACCAGCCTGATTCCAAACTTGCTGGTGAAGGGCATCGCTCGGGCCATCGCCGGTTCTCCGGCGGTGAAGGTTTATATCTGCAACCTCATGACCCAGGCCAACGAAAGCCTCGGACGTTCCGCCGCCGACCACATTCGTGCGCTGAACGACCACGCAGGGGGACGAATTTTTGACTACGCACTCATCAACACCCAGCCCGTATCTGCCGAGTTGAAGGCTAAGTATCGACTGGAAGGCGGGGCCCCAGTCGAGGTGGACTGTGAAGCGATTCAGCAACTCGGAGTCGTGCCGGTGCTCGGCAACTATTTGGAAGAAGGGGAGGTAGCTCGCCACGCCACCGACCGGATTGCCCGTGATTTGTTGAAGCTGGCGGCCGAGGTACAAACTCGGGCCGCGGCTTCCGCCAGCTCTCCCAATCTGGTTCAATAGCAACCTCTGCAAGGGGACAGCCCCGCCGGGCGGTAACGACTGAGGACTGCTTCCGTTCCGTCTTCCGTGCTGAGCGAGCATTCGCCCAAAGTCCTACTCTCGATCAGAGCGATCCCGCCAATCGATCGTTCTGGCGTTTCGCCTTCGATCTTTGGGCTCGGCTGGAACGGCGAGAACCGAGCGCGGTGAAGGCGGATAGTTCGAAGGAAATCGCCAAGTGGTGATCGTCGCGGTATATTGAGTCAAATGCCGAAATGGAAGAAGACATCGGGGGGAAACGCTTCGGGCCCGGCTGCCCACCCCGAACGAGAGAACGGAAAAAGGGCGGGCCTTGCGGGGCACCCCGGTCGGACGGCAATTGCCATCATGGCCGCGGGCAAGGGCACGCGGCTGAAATCAAAACTTCCCAAGGTGTTGCACGAGGTCGGGGGCCGACCTCTATTGACGCATGTCGTTCGTGCCGCCACCCAAGTGGTCCCGGCCCACGATGTTTACGCGATTATTGGCCATGAAGCGGATCGGGTCCGTCAGGCCGTCGCCCACACGGGGATCCATTTCCTGCTGCAGAGCGAGCAACGTGGAACCGGGCACGCCCTGATGGTCGCCCGCGAAGCCCTCAAAGGCTACGATCAAGTGATTGTGCTCTCCGGTGACGCTCCGCTCATTACTCCCGAGACCATCACTCTGCTGCGAGACTTTCACTACCGGCACCAACCCGCGATGACGATTCTCACGGCCATCCTCGAGGATCCGACCGGCTACGGACGAGTGATCCGCAAGACGGCGAAAGGCGCCGAGGTACAGGCGGTGGTCGAAGAAAAAACAGCCACGGCCAGGCAGAAGAAGATCTCCGAGATCAACTCGGGCTTTTACGCATTTTCCGTGCCCGCCCTCTATCACTACATCGACCAGCTCAGCACCGACAACCCGCATGGTGAGTTCTACCTGACGGATATGGCGGCGATCCTGCGCCAGGCCAAACAGAGGGTGCTGGCGCTCGTGGCGCCCCAGCCGCATGAAGTTCTGGGAGGCAACACCCGCGCCGAACTGGCGGATATTGATCATCGGATGCGTCTCGAAAAGTGCCGCGAATTGATGGCGGACGGCGTGACCATTTTCTATCCCCAGGCCGCGCTCATCGATCCGGAGGTTGAGATCGGCCCGGATACGATACTCGAACCTTTCGTCGAACTCCGCGGGACAACGCGCATTGGCAGTGACTGCCGCATCGGTTCTTTTTCGGTGGTTCGCAATTCCACCATCGGCGATGGAACCCTGCTGCGTCCGGGCTGCATCCTGGACGGAGCCCGGGTAAGCGCCGGGGCGACCCTGGGGCCTTACTCTCATCTTCGTCCTGGCAGTGAGATCGGCGAAGGCGCCCACGTGGGAAACTTTGTCGAGACCAAGAAGGTTCGCCTGGGCAAAGGGTCGAAGGCCAACCACCTGACCTACCTTGGCGACGCGGAAGTCGGAGAAGGTGTGAATATCGGGGCGGGAACGATTACCTGCAACTACGACGGGGTCCACAAGCACACCACCGTAATTGAGGATGGAGTATTTGTTGGCAGCGACGCGACCCTGGTTGCGCCCGTGCGCCTGGGGAAACACGCCTACGTGGGTGCGGCCTCTTGTATTACCGAAGATGTGCCCGCCGACGCGCTGGCCATTGGCCGTGGCCGGCAAATCGTGAAAGAAGGCTGGGCGAAACAAAAGCGCGAGAGTCACGCCAAACTGGGGAAATGACAGCTAGGCCTGGCCGGCGCGGCGGAGCGCCTCGAGAGCGTGATCAACCGTATCGAAGATCAAAAACAGCGAGTCGGTGCGGGTGACCTCAAACAGCCTGAACACTCGTTCATTCACCCCGGTGAGCGCTACCCGGCGTCCCATCTTCTGGCGGGAAATATAGGCACTTACCAGGGAGCCCAATCCGGAAGAGTCGATGTAGGGAACTTCCGTAAAATCGAGGATGACGGTGTCGGATTTTTCTTCCCGGCGAATCGCGTTCTGAAAGAACACGATATTCTCGATCGTCAAGGGGCCATGCAGGCATACTACCCCTTCCACACCCCCAAGCCGTTCAATCGTCAGTGGGTAGACATTCATGGACCGATCTTCGAACGCTCCTCGGATTATTGCAATGCCTGGTAGCTGTCGCACTGTTCTTGGGTCGTCGCCGGCGGTCCGCTCAGGGCCGGGGTACTGCGAATTACGGCATCGGCGTTTGAGCAAAAGCCGCGCACCCCGGTTTTATCGAACGCCGCGGGTGCTCCCCCTACGGTATAGGCCAGGTTCATCCCGTTGGCGCTGACCGCGGCCATCCCGAAATAATATCCGTTCTTGGCACTGCCCGGGGTCGTAGCCTGAGACAGCGACCAATCCATCAAACACGCGTTGGTCGAAGAGGGGGTTGTGCAGGTCGGACCGCTCGGACCGAGTGCAGCCAGGGTAGCCGCATAACCCACCTGGCTGTACGTGGATTGATAGGTGATTTGGGTGGTGTTGATGGTGCGAATCGACTGCACCGCCGACGACTCATTGGCCGCAATCCTGGCCCGCAGCAGATTGGGAATTGCGATCGCCGCGATGATCAGGATGATCGATACCACGATCAGCAGCTCAATGAGAGAAAAGCCTTTCGGTTTGCCCATGGTGTCCCCTAATTCAGTTCGCTCTGGCGGTAGAACGCAGCCATCGACCAGACTTGCGCCGTTCCACGGCGAGCGCCGCCTAGTTTACCTCGAAGAGCGCCGAAAAGCACCGCCTACCGCTAGTTTTCCGAGTTTTTCTCGAGTCCGAATCCGAACGGACCCGGGGCGAAGTCCCCTGGTACGGAAGTCTCTATCGCTTGTTTTGTCGCATGCGGACCTCAAAGCTGACCACTCCGTTGAAGTCCCGAATACCCACAATCGAAAGATTGTGGGTCATGTTGTACTCGCCCTGGATGATCTGCTGTGAAGTCTGGGCCACGTTGGTGGTGTAGGTGAGGGTGACATTGTTCTTCACCTGCTGTTCGATGGTAACCGCCGGGAGCTGCGAGGTCTGGGTTGGCGAGGTTTCCTCGTTGAGACCCTGAGGATCGATTTTGATATGACTGATGCCAAAGAGGTGCTGCGAGCGGTTACTGAGTGCCGAATTCACGGCTTCCGCCAGGACCTCGCTCGAGGCCTGCTGCACAAAAGGGGAGGATCCGGCCTGCTGCTGTACCTGCCCGAATTGCTCCTGGGTCGTGCCGACCGGAGCGAGCAGGCTGATGATGTCGGCCGTGGGCAACGGCGGTTCGGAATGGTAGCTCAAATTGAGCTTGTCGAACGGCCCGTTCAGATTGATCATGATGTCGTATTCGCGAACCTGGGTAGAAGCCTGCAAGTCGAGCACCGGCGTGGTGGTCACCGGATTGGTGAAGGTAATATCGCCTCGCTCCATACGGTACTTGGTTCCGTTGAAAGCAACCTGGCCTTCGAGGACGTCGGCACGCCCCAGCAGGACTGGTTTTGCCGCGGTGCCACGCAAATTGAGGTCCGCGTTTCCAGAAAGGTTGAGAGCCGCCGTCTGCATCTCAAGATCGGGCGTAGTCACGATGTGGACATCCATCCGAATCCTGCTTAGGAGCGGGTTGGTCTGTGGTAGCGCAGGCGACTGCGCCGAGTGCAGCAGGTAGGTACCGAAATTAAAGCCCGGATTCACGGCTAGCTTGCTGATCGTGGCCTCGCCCGACAGCGTCGAGACGTTCGGGGTTCCCGTCCACCGCAGGTTCGCCGTGGTCATGGAGCTGACCCCGGGCGGATAGCGCAAGCGTACGTCCTCGGCGTTCAAGCTAACATCAAAGTTCAGCTGCCGCTTGTACCAGGTGGCGTAACCGCCCAGACGTACGGATCCCCCACCGGCCTGTCCGGTCAAGGTTTCGATCTGCAGGCGGTCCTCGTGAAACACCAGCGAGCCGTTGAGATCACTCAAGGCGCTTGGCAGATCGCTGTACTGGATCAGGCCGCCGCTGATCTGTACGCGTCCGTCGATGGTCGGCTGCTCGACACTGCCGTGGGCACGCACGTCGAGCACCAACCCGCCCGAGCTGTGAACCGCGGGATTCAAAGCTTCGAGAACCGCCAGATCGGCGTGACCGTCGGCATGCACGTCGAGCGGCGATGCTTGGCCGAAAGCCACACTCCCCTCGACTTCGAGATCCGTGTCTTCGCTCATCATCCGGAACCGCTGAAACTTCAGCACCTGCCCGGAAACCTCGAGTCGGATCGGTCCGTTATTGCGAAGCCGGATCGGTCCAAAATTGGCCTGGGCATCGGTAACATTGCCGGTCAATTCGAGTTGGCTGCGATTGCGCAGGGGGCCGCGCATTTCGAGATCTCCCGTGATTCGGCTATTTCCGACGACCGCACTGGGGAGATAGGCAACCAGGATCGGGTCTACATCCAAGCGGCTGAACTGGAAGTCGATCTTCGCCGGCCAATCTTCCCGCAAGTCGACGTCACCCGCGATGTCGAGCTGCCCTTCGTTGAACTGGGACTGGCCGCGAACTCGGAGATCCGATCCCTGACTGACGGCGTCGATGCGGTACTCACCGAGGGGTTCCTTGCCTACGATGAAATCCCGCAGATGAATCTGGCTCGTGATGTTGGGTTGTTCGAAGCTCCCGGAGGCTTGGGCCACGAAGTCGAATCGCCCCCCGATCGTCGCCGGGCTGGACCTGAGCCAAGGCACGCGGGCCAGATCAAAGTTGCTGCCGTTGAGATTCAGCTGGAAAACATGGCGGTCAAAATCGTAGGTTCCGCTTCCTTCAACCTGCCCCTGTTCATAGGCCAAATGGATCTGGTCGAGCGAGAGCTGGCGCTCCCGGAAAGTAAAGTTGGATTGGACGTTTTCGAGGGGAGTGCCGGCTACCGTCGCGCTGGCGAGATGAAACCAACCCCCGCCGGCGGGGAATGCTCGAGTTCCGGATGCACGCAGCGACAAGTCCAGTCGTCCGGTAACGGGATAGGAATAGCCTGCCAGGGCCAGGATCTCCCCCGCCTCGGCATTCTTAATTTCGAGACTGGCTACGAATGGGCTGTAGTCGGTGAACTTTCTCTGATCCAGCCCGCTGCTCAGATCGAAGCGCAGGAGAGTTGCCCCGCGGCGCAGCGTGCCATGGTGCGCGGCGAAGCCGTGGGGGGAGAGCTCGAGGTTGGTGGAGAGAGAATCCCAATGGATCTTTCGTGGCGCATTGCCCCGATTGCCAGGAAGCTCCAACTGGAGGTCCTGCGACTGCAATCGACCCGCGAAATCAACCTCGGAAACTCGTCCGGTTGCCGTGCCTGTGAAGCTAGCGCGGCCCCGCAAGGCGAAAGGCAAGGATTCCTGATATCCGAGCGCCGCCAACACTCGATCCCATTCGCCAAGATTCGTGGTCGTGAAAGAAACCTTGAGGGCAGCGCGCGCCGATAAGGTACCCGCGGCGTGAGCTTGGCTCGCGATGGTGTCGGCGTTGAACTCCGATACTTCGAGTTCGCCCGGGAAAAAGCGGTAAAGCGCATGCCCATGGGCATGCAGGGGCAACTGGGTTGCGAGAACGTGAGCTGGCGGCGCGACATCCAAGGTGAGTTCGGCCTCGGTGTTGCGCGGACTTCCCTTCCAGTGTGCGTCCAGGCTGCCGCTGGTATAGCCCGCCACTTGCATTCTCTCGAATGGCCGAGCCGTGGAAGCGCAGGCGGCGGCCATGGCCTCTAGCGACAGGTTCTTCATGCGCAGACGCAGGATCCCTCTCTCGACGTCGGCCTTGCCGGTCGGCGAGGAGAAAGAGTTCTGCCAATGGAGTACCTGGGCCACGCCCGTGACCTCGCCACCCAGCAACCTTCCCTCGATGTCGGCGAGCTCGAGCTGCTCGGGACCGAGAGAAAAGCGCCCAGCAAAACTGGAGCCGTGCAACTTTCGACAATCCCCACCCCAATCGAAATCGACGAGATCCCACTTGCCGTCGGCGGAAAAAGCGCCTCTGGACCACGAGCCGCGTCCGCTGAGCTGCAACATGCCGTGGCGGATGTCCGCCAGATGGGTGATGGCAGCCACTTCGGCAAGGTCGAGCGTCAGGTCATACTGACCCGAGATGCCGGGCTGGCGGAAGTCGACCATGCGGCCGCTGATTTCTACACGCGATCGGTTGGAGGCAGCCTTGAGTGAATGGATCAGCAGCTGGTTACGGCCCAGCGCAAAACGCACTTCTGCCGTCCATGCGGCAGGAAGGGAGTCCTTCCAACGACTATCGACGTTTCCAATGGCCAGGCTACCCTCGTACCGGCCGCGCAGCAGGGAGTAATCCATGCTCGCGGAAATATCACGGGCAAGGAAGTCAAGGGGTATGGTTCGGTCATTCCAGACGAGCTCCCCCTGGCGAACTTCCAGACGATTGACGGAAAACCGGAACAAGCGTTGGAGTTGGATGCCGATCGAATACGCCTTTTGCTCGGGCGCCGGCTGATTGGTGTTGCCGTCGGCATAAACCAGCAGGTGAACCCGCGGTTGTTCGAGGACCACGGAATGGAAGCTCAGTTCCCCACCCCAGGCTGACCGCAGGTTGATTTGCGCAAGCAGGCGATCGACATGGGCATACGGAATGTCCCCCGGCTGCTCCCGTCCGTGGATGGTCAGGTTCCGCACCTCCACCTCAAAACGCATGGGAATGCTATGGATACTGCCCAACTCGACCCGGCCACCGGTGACGCGCTCGACTTCGGCCACGAAGCGACGGCGCACCATGGCTTGAAAGGAATCCGTGGTCACGTACCAGGCGATGGCACCGAGGCCAACGACGGCCGCAGCACAGGCGAGGAGGAGATATTTCCAGTACGGTCGCCAACCAGGCTTGGCGCCCTCAGGTTTCATGGCGAGTCGTTCCTGGAATCGAGCGGGCCGGTCTGAGTCTGAATTTCACTGCCCGAGCGAAGATTTTCTAACCAAGCTACCAGCAGTTCATTGACCCGCTGCTCGGTCAGCACTTCTTTGATGCCGGCACTGGCCTCGTTCAAAGGGACTTCCTTCGCTCCGGAGTTGCGCAATCGCGGTAGGAGTTCCTGGTTGTAATAATTCGCAATCGCCTCCGCATCGATCGTCACACTGGGCCGCAGGCGGGCCTCCACCAATCGTGCCACATCCAGCTCTAATCCGAGGCGCCGCTTCAATTCCTCGGGGCTAATTCCATAACGAGCAAGAACCCGACTCCAACCCGGGTCGTCTTGCGCCTCGGGGTACTGCTTGCGAACCCCCGCGATCCGCTCCCTGACCTGCTCATCACTCGCCCGCTCGAAGTCCCCCGTACGCATTTGCTCCTCGAGCAGCTCCTGATCCACCAAGTGGCGGAGGGCAGCGTCCTCGTCGGCGGAGGAGACTTGGGCAAGGGGGCGGCCATTCATGAAGGCTTCAAAGCGGAGTGCATCCTCCAAATCACTTTGCAGAATGATATGGCCGTTGACCTTGGCCACGATGCGGTCTAGGACCTCGGCGACTCCCCAGCCGGGCACCAGGCAATAAAGGCTGATGGCGCAAATCAGAATTGGCAACCTACGATTCATCAGAAGCTCTGTCCCACACTGAAGTAGATATTGAAATGCTGCGCTTGCTGGGGCACGAAGTACGGAAGCGTGGATATGCCACTGCTGTTCTTGCTATTGGTGACACAATAAGCCGACGTGGCCTGGCCGCTATAGTGAGGCCCCGCCTGACAACTTGGGAAAACCGGTGGATTGAGATTGTATCCGAAATCGAAGCGCACAGGGCCAATTGGCGTCTTGTAGCGTACGCCGATTCCGAGGGCACTGGAAACGTAACTGAAGTTGCACTGTGCCGCTGTACTATCCTGGCGACAGAGACTGGTGTCCTTTTGCTTCCAGCGCAGCAGGTTATCGAGCATATTTCGCCCATCGGTATAGACATTTCCGGCATCCCAGAACAAAGCAAAGCTCATATTTTCCTGGGCATACGGCAATCGGACCGGAGGGAACCGGAGTTCCGCGTTGTTCAGGAAAAGCGCACTCCCGCCCAAGGGGAATCCGGTCACCGGATCGCGGGGGCCTGCCTGATTTAACCCGAAACCCCGATGAGAGTTGCCGCCACCGGACAGGAAGCGTTCGGCCAGGGGAATGACGATCAGATTCGCACAAGTCACTTGTCCAACCGGACAGGGCTGACCGGGTGGCAGGATCGAGGTGTTGCCAAAAGCATTTTCGACCCCTACCGTGGTTTTGCGCGCAAAGACAAACTTTCTTTCCCGCGGCCGGTTCTTTCCGAAGGCATGATACGTGGCATCCTCGATGAGAATGCGGCTGAAGTCGGCCTGGGAGCCGAACACCGTGTCCGCCACTGCGGCCGTCCCTGCGATGTACATGCCCTTGCTGGTTTCAAGATCGCTGTCGCGGGTATTGCGGATATAACCGAGACCCGGACCGCCCACCCGAACCGGCAATGAGAGCAGGGGAATTTGTGCCGGACTGATTTGAATATCGGTCGCCTTGACCCGCCGAAACGTAAAGTTGTAATCCATCGTGCTCTTCTTGTTAACCGCCTGCTCCGCTTGCACGGAACCTTCCAGGCGCTGCGAGGTAAATGTGGTCACATCGAGGGTGTTGTCGTAGAAGGCGATGAAGGAAAGCTTCCAGTTGGGACTGCCGAACCAGCGGGGAGCAATGTAGCTCACCAGACCACGCTGCTCGAGACTGCCGACGTCCGCCTTGAAGGTAATGGTGTGATCCCGCCCCCGGAAATTCAGGCGGGTGATATTCAGCGAAGCCCGCGGGCTGACCCCGGTTTCACCGAGCGCCTGATTGGTGCCGACGGCCGTCGGCTGGCCGGTTTGAAACTCGAACCCGAAGCCGTAGGAGAACGTATAGCGCTTCGCCTCTTGGACATCAAACAGGACATTTTTTTGTGGTTCGTTCCCGTTCGGATTCTGGACGGCGGTATCGACCTGACTAAAGATGCCTAGATCGTAGAGCCGCTGTTGGGACTGGAGCATATCAATCTGGCTCAAAGGATCCCCGTGCCGGGTCTGCAGCTCACGCTCGACAATGTAGGGTCGGGTGTAACGCAGGCCGGAAACGCGCACCTGATCGACAAACACTCTCTGGCCTTCACTGATGGTGAAGGTGACTTCCATGCGATGGGCTTGCCCAAGGATCGGCTGGGCAGCGGCTTCGAAGGTGGCTCGGGGAAAGCCGTGATTGAAGTAGTAGTTCAGAATGTTGTCGCGGTCCTGGCCGATGTTGTATTCCGAGAAAGGCTGGCCTTTGGCGGTATTGATCACCGTGGCGAGTTCGGTGGCTGAAAAAGTCTTATTGCCAACCAGATGGAAGGCTCCCACCCGGGTTTGCGGCCCCTCCTCGATCGGGATCCTGATGGCCACCTCATTTTCTCGACCCTGGTAATCATCGATCACCTCCGGCGTGATCGCGATGGCTTGAAAACCGTTGGCCCGATAAATATTCTCCAGTCCGCTCACATCGCTCGCGAGCAAGCTTTGGCTGAACCGGCCGTAGTTGAACCACCGCCCGACCGGCTGCACCTGCATGCGTTGGCGCAACTCTTCGGTCCGAAAGTATTGGTTTCCGGTGATTTCCACCTTGACCAATTTGTGCCGAGCACCGGCGTCGATGTGATACACGATGTGCAACTCTCCCCCGTTGGGGCTGGACTCTTTCGGAGCCTCGACCCTGGCATCGAAATAGCCTCGGCTCTGAAGGTAGGTGAGCAGGTTGCGGCGACCCTGGTCGAGCAGATCCCGATCCGCCGCGTTCTCCTCAAATATCGGCACACTTTGCCGCAGCACACCGTTGCTGACTTTGAAGCCTTCGGTTTGGATCAGCACTTTCGGTCCGGGCTTGACCTGAAGGGTGTAATCGACGGCATTGCCTTCCTCACGATACGACTTTTCGGCGATCCGTACCTGAGCGAGCAAGCGGTGCTGCTTCTGATAGTGCTTGCGCAGCCGTACCAGAGCACTGCTGGCGCGTTCCAGGGATACTGGTCTCCCCGCCCACAGTTTGGACACCGTTCGGATCTCTTCCGTGTCGCACTCCTGGTCGCAATCGATCGTGACGATGCCGACTTGCGCCCGCGCTCCAGCGTGAATCCGGAATGTGACGGCGATCAGCTGGGTGTTCGCATCCCTGCGCTCCTCATCCTTGACGGTGGCGTGGTAGTAGCCATTCTCTTGGAGAAGCTGCTTGATGTTGACGAGCGCCCGCTCGAGCCGGTCTTGGGCAAACTCTTCGCCCAGGACAAGCTTCGACGCATTCACAATCTGGCCTGCGGTCGGCCGGCTGGGTGCGCCCTCGGCGCGGACCTCGCTGACAAAGTAATTCGAAGTGGTGAAGATGCTCACGAGGACCTGGCTGTCGACGGTGGCTTCTGCCTCCACTCGAATGTCGGCAAAGCGTCCGGTAGCATAGAGGTCCTGCATCGTTTGCCGGATGAGTTGCCGATCGAGCGGTGCACCGGGTTTTAGGGGGATCAACACCCGCAATTGCTCGACATCGCTGGCCAGGGCCAC
>Ga0187783_10000681_pt1 | contig 24752 bp, 19 predicted proteins | sample 1015_SJ02_MP02_2_FD_132471 | JGI IMG/M metagenome (GOLD analysis project Ga0187783, IMG submission 132471) | Tropical peat soil microbial communities from peatlands in Department of Meta, Colombia - 1015_SJ02_MP02_20_MG | ecosystem: Environmental > Terrestrial > Soil > Wetlands > Peat | place...
GCCCCTGGCGGTCAGCGACGACGTGATAGCGGACCGGAACTCGGTGATCAGGATCGTCCCCAGGATGGCGAAGCCGAGGCTGGCGCCGTAGTTGCGGACGGTCTGGGTGATGCCGGTGGCCTCGCCGTAGGAGTACCGCGAGGCCCGGTTGATCGCGTCGGTGTTGGCCTGTCCCAGCATCAGCCCCATCCCGGCACCGGCCATCACGATGTAGATGACCTGGCCGCCGACGTGCAGGTTGGTGGCCTGACCTGCCCACAGCACGAACCCGGCGGTGGCCAGCGCGCAGCCGAGGACCACCGGCCGCTTGGCCCCGATCCGGTCGAGCATCCGGCCGCCGATCTGCGCGCAGACCACGAAACCGAGGAAGAAGTACAAGATGAGCAGGCTGGCCGTGATGGCCTTCTCGGCCAGCGCGATCTGTCCGTAGATGCTGGCGAAGAAGAACACCGGGATGAACGCCATCATCGCGATCCCGAGAATGACGTTCTCCACGGCGAACGCCCGGTTGGCGAAGATGCGCACGTTCATCAGCGGTGATTCGGTCCGGCGCTCGACGGCGGCGAACACGGCCAGCAACACGACGCCGACGGCGATGCTCGCCTCGATGGCCGGGTTGCCCCAGCCCCACAGGGCCGACTGCTGGAACCCGAACACGCTGAGGCCTACCCCGCCGACGATCAGCGCCAGGCCGCGGTAGTCCATCGGCGCCGGGCGCGGTTCGTTCGGCGGCCGGGAGCGGGCGATCAGCGCCAGGGCGATGAGGGCGACCGGAACGTTGATCCAGAAGATCGAACGCCAGGTCCACTGGATCAGGTAGCCGCCCGCGATCGGGCCGATCGCGGTCAGCGCGCCGGCGATACCGAAGAACAACGCCAGGGCCCGGCCGCGCGAGCGCAGGTCGAAGGCCACCACCACGATGGCGATCGCGGCCGGGAACATGATCGCCCCGCCCGCGCCCTGCACGGCGCGGAACGCCACCAGCCACGCCTCAGCGGCACTGCCGCGCGGCGTCGCACCGCACAACGCCGACGCGCCCGCGAAGATGATCACCCCAAGCACGACCATCCGGCGGTGCCCGGCCGTGTCGGCCAGGCGGCCGCCGAACGCGAACAGGGCCGCCAGCGTCAGCAGGTAGGCGTTGACCGCCCACTGGATGCCGCTGGACGACAGGCCCAGATCGTGCTGGACGGTCGGCGCGGCGATCGAGACGATCGTCTGGTCGATGAAGGTCATCGCGACCGCGAAGATCATCGCGGTCAGGATCAGGCTCCTGGACCGGCCGCCCGTGCCGTCGGTGGAGATCCGATCGTCGGTCATGGTGAAAACCCCTCCTCGGCGAGCAGGTCGGGCCGCGGCTGTTCCTATCACACCGCACGATTGGAGCGCACCTGTACCAGATCTTGCCCCTAAACCCGGCGTCGCACCCCGGGCCCCGCTCTCCGCTCGAGGGTGTCGGCCCGTTCCCGCCGGGCCGGATGCCAGAGCCCGGCGCGGGGGTGGGCGTGGCGTTCCACCATCACCTGGCCTGGCATGATCGTGAGCATGACCGTGGTGAGGATCAACGCCATCACCGTGCCCGCTGACAGCGGCGACGAGCTCGCCCGCAGGTTCGCTGCCCGGGCCGGCGCGGTGGACAACCAAGAAGGATTCGAGGGATTCGAGCTACTCAAGCCGACCGACGGGCGTACTACCTGGCTCGTGGTGACCCGGTGGCGGGACGATGAGGCGTTCCAGGCCTGGCTGAACTCCCCGGCGTTCGGGCACGGGCACCGCTCCGCGGCCGAGCGCGCGGGCGGTCCGGCACCGGCGCCGGTCGGCATCAGCAGCGAGCTGTGGTCGTACGAGGTGGCGGGCGGATCGTCGGGCTCGTCCGCGTGACCGATCTCTGGGCGGATGGCTTGTTAGGCTGGACCTGTGGAGCTGGTGATCCCGGTCGCGGGCGGGGAGCTTTGGGCGGAGGACGCCGGCGGGGACGGGACGCCCGTGGTGCTGGTCAATCCGGGCTGGGGTATCGCGAGCATCTGGTCGCCCCTGATCGGGCTGCTCGGCGGCCGCTACCGGGTGATCAGGTACGACATCCGTGGCTTCGGCCGTTCCCCGGCTCCGTCGGTTCCGTTCAGCCAGCTGGCCGACCTGCGGGCCGTCCTTGACCACGCGGGCGTCGGCGCCGCGGTCGTCGTCGGGCACAGCGGTGGCGGCGGGACCGCGATCGGCCTGGCCGTGTCCGACCCGGAGCGCGTCACGTCGCTCATCCTGATCGCTCCGGGCGCGCCGGGGTATCCGTGGCCGCAGGACGATCCCTACTTCATCGAGTTCTCCCGGCTGTTCGCGGCGGGCGACCGGGAAGGGCTGGCCAGCCTCGGGCTGACGACGTGGGCGGCCGCGGGTCATGACGCCGCCGCGGTGGCCCAGGTCAGCGCCGCGGTATCGGGCTTCTTCACCGTCGGTGAGCTCGTGCAGCCGGACCCGCCGGTCTATGAACGGCTCGGCGAGATACGGGCGCCCGCGGTCGTGCTGCGAGGCGACCGCGAGTACCCGATGGTGGCCGACTGCGCGTACCGCATCGCGTCCCGCATTCCCGGCTGCCGCCACGTCGTCGTCCCCGGCGCCGACCACCTGCTCCCGCTGCGCGCTCCTGATCCGCTGGCGGAGATCATCGCGGGCCTGACCGGCTTAGCCGACCCCGGCACCAAGCTTGTGCAGCAGCGCGTTCTTGATCGCCGGGCGAGACCCGAACACGAGCAGGAACACCGCCTCGCGGGCAAGCCGCTGAGCGTGCTGGCCCACCGTGATCGAGTTGCTTCCCTCCCGGACAGCCAGGGCGGCCGCCGCGCGGAGGGCGAGTTCCGAGGCGTCCGCCCGGGCCAGCGCCATCGCCGCGGCGTCGGCCCCGAGTGCGGCGTCGAGGCGGTGCCGACACCCGGTCACCTCATCGTCGAGCGGGCCGGGACCGAGCAGCCGACAGCACCGGCCGGCCAGGCCGAGCGCGAGCGACCCGTTGATCCGCAGTCCCGTGGGCTGCAAGCTGGCGGCTGGGTCGAAGGACTCCTGCCTGATGAAGCGATCTTGGGGGATCAGCACGCCGTCGAAGCCGAGTCTGACCGTTACGCTCGCGTCGACGGCGGACAGGCACTGGCGGGACACCGTGAGCCCGGGCCTGGCGGCGGCGTCCATGATCAGCGTCACAATGGTGTCGTCCGGCCCGCGCGCCGCGACCAGCAGCAGGTCGATCAGGCCCCAGCCGGTCACCCAGGGCGCCGTCCCGTCCAGCCGCCACCCGCCCTCGGCGGGCTGGGCGCGCAGCGGGGGCGGCCCCGGCACCAGCCCGGCGAGCGCGATGCCGCCGCGGATCCGGCCCTGGCATGCGGACGAGAGCCAGCCGTCCCGCAGTGCCGCGGGCGCGCCGCCGACCGCCAGCGTCATCAGCAGCCCGAAGTGCTGGACCCAGACGAACGCGGTGGCCAGGCAGCCGCCGGCCAGTTCCTCGGCCACCGCGCTCAGCTGGCGTAGGTCCAGGCCGAGCCCGCCGGCTTCGGCCGGCGCGAGCGCGCCGTACAGGCCCGCGGCCGCCAGCGCGTCTAGATGCGCCGCCGGCAGCGCGTCCAGGCGATCCACGCGCATCGCGTCGGGGAACAGCACCTCGTCGGCCAGGCGACGCGCGGTCGCGATGACGTCCCGCGTCGCGGGCACCGACTTGGCCATGTTCCAAACGCTATCCCGGCCGGCCGGCCCGGGAGCGCGCTGGCCAAGCTCTGTGACAAACTTCCCAAGCAGGCCGATCGTCGCAGATTCGGAGGCGGAATGCCCGAGCTCACCGTGGCACGGATCGCTCTGGGCTGCGGCAACTTCGGCGGGATCGGGTCGGCACCTGAGTTCTTCGGCCAAGGGCTGACCGAAGACGAGGCACTGCGCGTGATGGACGCGGCCTGGGAAGCCGGAATTACGCACTTCGACACGGCCGATGCCTACGGCGGCGGGCGCAGCGAGCGGGCCATCGGCCGCTGGATCGCCTCGCGCGGGGTTCTTCCCCGGCTGACGACCAAGACGTTCAACCCGATGGAGGCCGGCGCGGACCGCGGCCTGAAGCCGGAGCGGATCGCCCGCCAGCTCCACTCGAGCCTGGACCGGCTTGGCGTCGACCGCGTCGATCTGTACCTGGCGCACGACTACGACCCGGACGTCCCGCTGGCCGAATCCATCGGGGCGTTCGGCGCGGCCCAGGCGGACGGCCTGATCGGCGCCTACGGGGTCAGCAACTTCGGCGCGGCCCAGCTGGCGGCAGCGCTCGCGGGCGGCACGCCGGCGGCGGTCCAGAACAGCTACTCGCTGCTCGATCGGGCGGACGAGCGGGAGGTCCTGCCCTTGTGCGCGGCACGAGGCGTCGCCTACCTGGCCTTCAGCCCGCTGGCCGGCGGCTGGCTGACCGGCAAGTACCGCCGGGACGTGCCGTACCCGGCCGGCTCGCGGATGACCCAGCGGCCCGAGCCGTACCGGGAATTCGTCACCGACCAGACCTTCGAGGCTCTGGACCGGCTCCAGGCGATCGCGGCCGGCCGCGGTACCTCGCTGGCCGGCCTCGCGCTGGCCTGGCTAATGGCCGACGACCGGGTAACCCAGATCGTGACCGGCCCGGGCCGCCCGGAACACCTGGCCCCGGTGGCCGAGGCCCTGGAGCACCCGGTCACACAACAGGAGCGCGGCGCGGTCACCGAGGCCGTGGCCGGCCTCGTCAGGAAGGCTGAGTCGTGATGGAGCGGGGCATGACCGAACGGGCCATGATCGAGCTGGCGGACATCGAAGCGGCACGGACCCGCATCGCGGGCTCGGTGATCCGCACGCCGCTGCTGCGCCTGCACGTGGACGCGCCCGCCGAGATCTACCTCAAGCTGGAGAACCTCCAGCCGATCAACTCATTCAAGATCCGCGGCGCGACCAACGCGGTCATGCTCGCGCCGGCCAGCGACCGGGCCAAGGGCCTGGTCACCGCGAGCGCGGGGAACATGGCCCAGGGCATCGCGTGGACGGCGCGCGCGCTCGGCGTCCCGGCCACGATCGTGGTGCCCGACCACGCGCCGGCGGCGAAGCTGGACGCGATCGAGCGCCTCGGCGGCCGGGTACTGAAAGCCCCGTATGACGAATGGTGGAACACCATCGTCACCAGTCACGTCGACGGGGTGGAGGGGCTGTTCGTGCACCCGGTCCAGGACCGGGCGGTGATGGCCGGCAACGGCACGATCGGCCTGGAGATACTCGAGGACCTGCCCGATCCGGACGCGGTCGTGATCCCGTACGGCGGAGGTGGCCTGACCGTCGGCATCGCCAGTGCGGTCAAGGCGCTCCGGCCCGCCACGAAGATCTTCACCGCCGAACCCGACACCGCCGCCGCACTGGCCGCGGCGCTCGCGGCCGGGCATCCGGCCGACGTCGACTACCGCCCCTCGTTCGTGGACGGCTCCGGCAGCCGACGGGTCCTTGACAGCATGTGGCCGCTGGTCGCGCCGCTCGTCGACGGCGCGCTGGCGATCCCGGTGGCCGAGGTCGCCAACGCCGTGCGCACCCTCGCGGAGCGCGTCCGGATCATCGCCGAGGGCGCGGGAGCGCTGGCGCCGGCCGCCGCGCTGAGCGGCCGGGCCGGGACCGGGAAGGTCGTGTGCGTGGTCTCGGGCGGCAACATCAACCTGAGCACGCTCGCGGAGATCCTCGGCGGGGCCGGAACCTAGCGCGCCACCGCGTCCAGGGCGGCCAGCAGCCGGTCGACCTCGGCGGTGGTGTTGTAGTGGATGAAGCCGATGCGGACCGACTTGTCGCGGTAGCCGAGGCGCTGGTACAGGCCCAGCGAGTACCAGGAATCGTGGGCCCAGACTCCGATCTGCTGGTCGGCCAGCCTGGCGGCGACGTCCGCCGCGGCGACGCCCTCCACGTTGACCAGGAACGTCGGCACGCGGCCCGGCATCCCGGGCAGCCCATACACGGTGACCGGGGCGGGCAGGCCGTCGAGGAACCGCTGGCCCAGCGAGCGTTCGTAGGGGGCGATCGCGGCGAAGCCACCGACCGAGTCCAGGTAGTCGATGGTGGCGTTGAATCCGGCAAGCAACTCGTACGGCAGCGTGCCGGTCTCGAACCGGCGCCCCAGCGGGCTGGCGGGGGCCGGCCGGGCCTTGTAGGGACGCCACCGCTCGACCGCCTCGGCTCGGCCGTAGGCCACGCCGAGGTGCGGGCCGCAGAACTTGTACGGCGAGCAGATCAGCACGTCCGCGCCGACCTCGCGGACGTCGATCGGCTCGTGCGCCGCGTAGTGGACGGCGTCCACCCAGGCCAGCGCACCGGCCTCGTGCGCCAGGCCGCACACGCGGCGGGCATCGGTGACCGTGCCGACCGCGTTCGAGGCCCAGGCGAACGCGACCACCTTGGTCCGCGGCCCGAGCTTTCGCTCCAGGTCCGCGAAGTCGAGGGTCGTGTCATCGTTGAGCTCGACATGGCGGACCACGAGATCGCGGTCGTGCGCGATCTCCAGCCAGGGCGCGACGCCAGCGTCGTGATCGAGACAGGAGACGAGGATCTCGTCACCCGGGCTGAACGCGCGCGCCGCGGTCCGGGACAGCGCGAAGTTCAGCGTGGTCATGTTCGGCCCGAAGGTCACCTCACGCGGGTCGCAGCCGAGGAACCGGGCCGCCTTGGTCTCCGCCTCCTCGAGGATCTCCGCGACCCGCATGCTGGTGGCGTAGCCCGCGCCCAGGTTGGCGCTGGCCTCACGGAGCGCCCGGGCGATCGCGTCGCCCACCTCATCGGGCACCTGCGTCCCGCCGGGGGCGTCGAAGAAGGCGAAACCCTGCCGCAGCGACGAGAAGCGGGCCCGGACGGCCGCGACGTCCACGCTAGCACTGAGCACTTCGGCCACTGGCGCTCTCCCTCCGCGGGGACGGCGCGCACGCCGCCCGTTCATATCGACTTCACAACTGCCTGCCCAGTTTGAATTATCCCTCTTGCCTTGGCGCAAACTGTGATGATTTGATCAGCGATACGAAAATCGGACACCGGCGACACAGGCCGAGCCGGATGACAGCCCTCGCTGCGAGCCGAGCAGGCGACTGACCCGGAGGCGGCCGATCTGGCGGCATACCGTCAGCCGGAATGCGACGCGCGCAATGGGGACACCCACATTGTGAGATTTCCCGGAAAGGGAGGCGTATCCAGAATGAAGGGGCGCCTGTTTATTGCCGTGGCCGCGGTGGGCACGCTCGCCATGGCCGGCTGTAGCAGCAGCAGTAGCAGCACCAGCGCGAGCGGAGCCAGCGGGTCACACGCCAGCACGACGTGCTCGACCTCGATCGGATTCGAGGGTCCGATCACCGGCCCGGTGGCCAGTCTCGGCGACGAGCAGCTGCACTTCGCCGAGCTCGCGGTGTCGATGGACAACGCGGCCAACCACACCAAGATCACGCTGATCCAGGGCGACACGGAGCTGGAGCCCGCGCAGGCCACCACCGTGACGCAGCAGTTCACCTCGAACTCGAGCATCGTCGCCGTGGTGGGTCCCGCGGGCAGCCAGGAGGTCGAGGCGGTCGGCTCCCTCATGGCGCGGGCGGGGATGGCGTTCATCTCCGGGTCGGCGACGGCCGTGGCGCTGACCACGGGGTCGTATCCCACGTTCTTCCGGGTGGTGTCGAAGGACAGCGTGCAGGGCCCGCAGGACGCGAACTACATCGTGAACAACCTGCACCCCAAGGCACTGATGATCGTCGATGACCAGGAGGCCTACTCGACCGGCCTGGTCGCCGCCATGCTGCCCATCTTCCAGGCGGCCGGGATCAAGGTAGACCACGAGTCGGTCTCGCAGAAGGTCACCGACTTCTCCTCGCTTGTGGCCAAGATCACCCCGGCCGAGTCGGTGGTGGTCCTGCCCTGGCAGATCGCCGCCAACGCCCAGCAGTTCGGCCGCGACATGGCACAGGAACACAAGAACGCGGTCATTTTCGGCACCGACGGGCTGTTCGACCCGGGCACGTTCACCATCGCCGGCTCGTACGTGTCGTCATTCGGCCCGGACATCACCGCGATTCCGGCCGACGCCGCGATCGTCCAGGCCGCCGAGGCGAAGTACGGGTCGTTCGGCACCTTCGGTCCGCCTGTGTTCGCGGCCACGCACGTGGTCGACGAGGCCATCGCGTCGGTCTGCAAGTCGGGACAGACCCCGACCCGCAGCAACGTGCTGGCCGCGATCAAGAACACCAACGAGCCGACCTCGATCCTGGGGCAGCCAATCGCCTTCGACTCCCACGGCGACCTGGTCAACGGCAAGTTCTTCTTGTTCAAGATCACTTCGACGGGCAAGTACCAGCTGATCCCGAGCTGAACTGAGGGTTGTTCCGCCGGGCCGGGCCCCTGCCGGCCCGGCGGGACGACCGGTGACGGGGAGTCGCACCGGATGAGCTTCTTCTTTCAGGAACTGGTGAACGGCGTCACCACGGGCGCGCTGTACGCGCTGATCGCGCTTGGCTTCTCGATGGTGTACGGGGTGCTCAAGCTGCTGAACTTCGCGCACGGCGACCTGTACATGGTCGGGGCGTACATCGGCTTCTTCGTGATCCAGGGGTTCGGCGGCGCGGCCCATCTTCGCATCCCGGTGCCGCTGCTGCTGGTGATCATGTTCGTGCTGGCGGCGGGCCTGGTCGGCGGCCTGGGCGTGGCGATCGAGCGGTTCGCCTACCGGCCGCTGCGAGACGCGCCGCGGATCGCGCCGCTGATCACCGCGATCGGCATCTCGTTCTTCCTGGAAAACTCGGCCCTGCTGCTGTTCGGCGCCCAGTACCGCATCTACAACACCTCGGAGTTCATCTCGTTCTCCAGCAGCATCCAGATCGGCTCGGTGAGCATCGACAGCGTGCAGATCATGGTCGTGGTGCTAGCCATTCTGCTGATGGCGGGCTTGCGGCTGCTGGTGAACCACACCAGGCTCGGCAAGCAGATGCGGGCGGTGGCGGTCGACCGGGAGGCGGCCGAGATGCTGGGGATCAACGTGAACTTCACGATCGCGGCGACGTTCTTCCTCGGCTCGGCGCTGGCGGGCGTGGCGGGCGTCATGGCCGGGCTGCTGTTCAACCAGGTGACGAACACGATCGGGTTCATCGCCGGGCTCAAGGCGTTCACCGCGGCCGTGGTCGGCGGTATCGGCTCGCTGCCCGGCGCGATGCTGGGCGGACTGCTGATCGGCATCGCGGAGTCGTTCGTCACCGGTTACATCTCCTCCACGTTCACCAACCTGATCGTGTTCGGGCTCCTGATCGTCGTGATGCTGGTGCGGCCGAGCGGGCTGCTCGGCCGGGCGCAGCTGCAGAAGGTGTGAGCCGGCCGTGAGCATCGATCCCGTGGGGCCGCAGGTCGGCGCCGACGAGTGGGTCGCCCGGCAGGCGCACCGGCGGGAGTACCTGCCGTCCTGGCTGGGTCGCGGGCAGCGGGCGGTCGAGCGGGTTGGCTGGTGGCCCCGGCTGGCGGTGGCCGGGCTGGCCGGCATCGCGCTGCCGTCGGTCGGCCTCGGCGGCTTCCAGCTGCAGGTCGGGATCGACTCGCTGGTGATCGCGCTGCTAGCGGTGGGGCTGAACATCGTGGTGGGCTGGGCCGGGCTGCTCGACCTTGGCTACATCGCGTTCTTCGGCTTCGGCGCGTACGGCTTCGCGCTGCTGTCCTCGGCGCAGATCACCAGCACGGGCATTCACCTGCCGGCCTACCTGTCCGTGCCGATCGTGATGGTCGCCGCGGCGATCCTCGGGCTGGGCGTGGGCCTGCCGTCCCGCCGGCTTATCGGCGACTACCTCGCGATCGTCACGCTGTTCTTCGGTGAGGCGTTCGTGGAGTTCACCAACAACGTGGCCCCGAGCAAGCTGGGCGGGCCTGACGGCATCGTCGGGATCGACCCGATCCGGGCCTTCGGCTGGCAGCTCACCAGCAACGCCGGGTACTACTACCTGCTGGTGATCATCCTTGTGGTCACGATGGCGGTGCTGCGGCTGGTGGAGAACTCGCGTACCGGGCGGGCCTGGCGCGCGGTCCGCGAGGACCCGCTGGCGGCGGCCTCGATGACGATCCCCGTCAACCGGGTCAAGCTGGCCGCGTTCGCGGCCGGCGCCGTGGTGGCGGCGCTGGCCGGCACAATCTACGCCGCCCAGCAGGCCAACGTGTTCCCGACCGACTTCGACACGCCGATCCTGATCTTGATCTACGCAGGGCTCATCCTCGGCGGCGCGGGCAGCATCGCCGGCGCCGCGGTCGGCGCCCTGGTCGTCATGATCATCTACGACGGGGTGCTGCGCAGCCCGACCGACGCCGGCTTCCTGTTCTACGGCCTGATCCTGCTGACCCTGCTGGCCAAGCTGCGCCCGTGGCGGAGGCTGGGCGTGGTCCTGGCCGCGACGGTCGCGTTCGGCCTCGCGGCGCACGCCATCGCCGCGGCGATCTCGGCCAGCGCCGTGGCGGGCGCACCGCAGTCCGGCGGCTGGATCGCCGACGCGCTGCGCGACTGGGTGATCGTCCCGGCCAACCCGCAGACGCCGGGGAACTGGGGATACGTCGTGCTTGTCTGCCTGCTGATCGCGCTGGTTCAGGTCAGCAGCAGGTGGCGGACCATCCTGCTTGTGCCCACCATCTACCTGGCCTCGTTCGTGTGGGAGACCAGGCTGGTCGCGGAGCCCTCGATCACGCGACAGCTCATGATCGGCGCGATCCTGATCGTGATGATGAACGCCCGGCCGCAGGGCCTGCTCGGGCAGCGCCGCGTCGAGGCGCTGACGTGAGCGACGGGCCGGTACTGGAACTCGACCGGCTGTCGCTGTCCTTCGGCGGCCTGCGGGCCCTGTCCGAGCTGGACCTGGGGGTGGCCGACCGGGAGATCGTGAGCGTCATCGGGCCCAACGGGGCCGGGAAGACGACGGTGTTCAACGTGATCACCGGCGTTTACCAGCCAAGCGCGGGCGACGTCAGGTTCGCCGGGCGGTCGATCGCGGGCAAGCCGCCGCATATCGTGGCGCGGCTCGGCGTCGCGCGCACGTTCCAGACCCTGCGGCTGTTCCTGAACATGTCCGTGCTGGAGAACGTGATGGCCGCCACCTACGGCGACACCAAGGCACTGGCCTGGGAGTCGATTCTGCGGCTGCCCCGTGCCCGGCGCGAGGAGCGCGAGGTCCGTGCGCTGGCCGAGGACGTGCTGTCGTTCTTCGGCCAGCGGCTGGCCGGATACCGCTGGGACCAGCCCGCCTACTCGCTGTCCTACGCGAACCGGCGACGGCTGGAGATCGCCCGTGCCCTGGCCACCCGGCCCCGGCTGCTGCTGCTCGACGAGCCCGCCGCCGGGATGAATCCCGCCGAGACGCACGAGATCACCGAGCTGATCGGACGGCTGCGCGACGAGCGGGGGGTCGCGATCCTGGTGATCGAGCACGACATGCACGTGGTCGCCGGCTGCTCGGACCGGGTGGTGGCGCTGGATCACGGCTTCAAGATCGCCGAGGGGCACTTCGACGAGGTGGCGAACCATCCCGCGGTCGTTGAGGCCTACCTGGGCCGCGAACCCGGAGCCCTGGAGGAGTCCGAGGGGGCGCAGTCCGAGGGGGCGCAGCCCGAAGCGGCGCAGCCCGAAGCGGCGCAGCCCGAGGGAGCAGGGCCGGGATGAGCAACATGACGGCCGCGGCCCCGCTGCTTGAACTGGACCGCGTCACCACGTACTACGCGCAGATGCGGATCCTTGAGGGGATCTCGCTCCAGGTCGGCGCGGGCGAGCTGGTCTGCCTGCTTGGCGGGAATGCCTCGGGCAAGTCGACCACGCTGAAGACCATCCTGGGAATCGTCCGGCCGCGGACGGGGCGGGTGCTGCTCGGCGGCAAGGACGTGACGCACTGGCCGGTGCCGCAGCGGATCGCGGCCGGGATGGCCATCGTGCCGGAGAACCGCCGCCTGTTCGGCCAGCTGACCGTGCGGGAGAACCTGGAGCTCGGCGCCGTGCTGCGCAAGGGCGAATCGCTGGCCGAGGATTTCGACCGGGTCCACTCGCTGTTCCCGCGCCTGTACGAACGGCGCGGCCAGCTGGCCGGCACGCTGTCGGGCGGCGAGCAGCAGATGGTGGCAATGGGCCGGGCCCTGATGTCACGCCCCAGCCTGCTGCTGATGGACGAGCCGTCGATGGGATTGTCGCCCGCGCTGGTCCAGCAGAACTTCCAGATCATCAAGACCATCCACGCCTCGGGCGTCGCGGTCCTGGTGGTCGAGCAGAACGCGACCATGGCACTGTCCATCGCCGACCGCGGCTACGTCCTGTCGACCGGCGAGATCGTGCTTCAGGGCCCGGCCGCCGAACTGCTGCGCCACGAGGACCTCAAACGGGCCTACCTGGGCCGCTGAGGGCTTGCCCGCGGCGCCCGCCTCGGGGCCCGTTGACCCGGTAAGCAGAGGCCTGGTGGGATTGGAGTCATGGCTGGGCCGACGGCGTTCGTTGGCCGTGAGGGTGAGCTCTCCCGGCTGCTGGCCGCGGTGGCCGGGGGTACCCGGCTGGTGCTGGTAGTGGGGGATGCGGGGGTGGGGAAGACCCGGTTCGTAGCCGAGGGAATGGCCCGGGCCGCGGCCGGTGGGCTGGTTTGGGTGCGGGGCGAGTGCCTGCCGCTGGCCGAGGCGGTGCCCTTGCTGCCGGTGTCCGCCGCGCTGGGGGAACTGGCCAGGGTGGACGGCGGGGCGCTGGTGGCGGCGGCGCTGGACCGTGCCCCGGACTTTGTGCGGGGAGAGATCGGGCGGCTGATGCCAGCGCTTCGCCGGGACGGCGCGGCCGACCCGGGAGGCGGGAGCGGCCGAGGGGGTGGGGGCGGCCGGGATGAAGGGTGGTCGCGGGGACGGCTGTTGACGGCGGTGGCGGAACTGCTTGACGCAACGGCTGCGGACGCGGGCTGCGGGGTCGGCCTGGTGGTTGAGGATTTGCACTGGGCAGACAGCGCGACCTTGGATCTGCTGACCTTGCTGGCCCGCGCGGGGCGGTGGGGTGCCGTGACCGTGGTGGCCACCTGCCGGGGTGATGAGCCACTCGGCGATCTCGTGGCAGGCTGGCTGGCGCAGGTGCGCGGCACCACGGTGGTGGAGGAGATCGGGCTGGGCCCGCTGTCCCGGGGCGAGGTAGCCGGGCAGGTGGCCAGGCTGGCCGGGGGCCCGGTGCCGACTGAGGTACTGCATGAGCTGTTCGCCCGGGCGGAGGGGAACCCGTTCTTCACCGAGCAGCTGGTGGCCGCAGGCCTGGCCGCCGGCGCGGCGGGCCCGCCCGGCGGCGCGGCGCTCGGGCTGGTTGTCCCGGCAGAGCTACCAGACCGTCTGGCGGAGTTGCTGGTGGCGCGGGCGCGGGGGTGTGGGGAGGATGCCCGTGCGGTGCTGGCCGGGCTGGCGGTGGCGGGGCGGCCGCTGGCTGAGGATCTTCTAGGCGCGGTGACCGGACTGAACCCGGTGGCGGTGCGGGCCGGGTTGCGGGAGCTCGCAGCGGCGCGGCTTCTGGCCGAGGACACCGTGACGGGTGCGCACCGGCCCCGGCATGCGCTGCTCGCTGAGGCGGTCGCCGGCCACCAGTTGCCGGGCGAGCGGGCGGTCCTGCATGAGCGCACGGCGCGGGCGCTGGCGGCAGCCGGGGATGACAGCGTGGCCGGCGAGGTGGCCGGGCATTGGCAGGCGGCCGGGCAGCCCGCGCAGGAACTGCCGGCCCGGGTCGTAGCGGCTGAGGCGGCCGAGCGGGTGTTCGGGTACGCCGAAGCCGCGGTGCACTGGCAACGGGCCATCGAACTATGCCGCGCGCAGCGCAGTGCAACACGGCCCGGCGCAGCACAGCTCAGCGCAGCACAGCCCGGCGCAGCACAGCCCGGCGCGGGAGAGCCCGGCGCGGGAGAGCCCGGCGCCACACAACCCGGGGCCGCCAGCGCGGGCAGGATCGACGAACCGGGCCTGTATCTGCGGGCCATTGCCGCGCTGGGGTGGTCGGGCGCCGGGGCACGCGCCCGGCTGGTCGCCGACGAGGCATACTGCCGGTTTGCCGACCACCCCGACCCGGCGATCGCGGCGGCCGTCCGCCACCGCGCCGGGTCGGAGCGGCGCCGAGATGCCCCCGCCGCCGGGCTTGCGCTGATCGACGAGGCGCTGCGGCTGTACGAGCAGGCTCCGGCCTCGGCTAGTTACGCCGAGGCATGCCTCGACTACGCCATATTCCTGGTGTACGGCCAGGGACGGCACGAGGCCTTCCCCGCGCTGAACCGGGCGCTGGAGATCGCCGAAGCGGTCGGCGCCACGACGCTGATCCCCCGCATCCTGGGCAGCCTCGCCTCGGACGCGTTCCGGCGCGGGCAGGTCGAGGAGGGGTTCGCGTTCCTTGACCGGGCATGGACCTTGGCCCGGGCCGAAGACGACGGCGTGGCGCAGGCGTCGCTGGCCGTCAGCGAAAGCACCGCGATGATCTGGCTGGCCAGGTTCCAGGAAGCCAGCGATAGCGCGCTCAGCGGTCTCGACCATGACCAGGGGGCCGGCTTGGGCACCTCGTGGTGGGCCGCCTGCGTGGCCGCCAACGCCGCCGAGGCGCTGCTGGCCCGCGGGCGCACGGCCGAGGCCGCGGCGCTCATCGACCCGCTGACCAGTCGGCCGCCGGACCGCGACGACTGGGTCGTGCACGGGATCCGCGCCGAGGTCGACCTGCTGCGCGGCGACATCGCCGCCGCCTCCGGGCGCTGGCGGCTGCTTGGCCCCATCCACGCCGGCCTCGGCAGCGTCGACTACGTCCGAGAAGCGGCGCAGCGGGCCGCGGACCTGGCCCTGTGGGCCGACCGCCCCGGCGACGCTTTGGAGCAGGTCCGGCGGGCGCTGGCGCTGTTGAAAGTCCCTATCCTTGCGATCTTCTGCGGCAGGCTGCTGACGGCGGGCATGCGCGCCTGCGCCGACCTCGCCGAACAAGCCCGGGCCCGTCGTGACGAACCGGCCGCCACGGCGGCTCGGGCCGCCGCAGACGGAATGGTCTCCTGGATCGGCGAGATGAACGCGGCCCCCTTTACCGATCACCCGTTCGTGGCCACGATCCCGGCCGAGCGCGCCACCTGGCACGCCGAACAGACCCGGCTGGCCGGGGCCAGCGACCCCGACGCCTGGGGCGGTGCCGGGCAAGCCTGGCAGAAGCTGGGCTGCCCGCACCGCGCGGGATACGCCTGGTGGCGCAAAGCCCAGGCACAACTGGACGCCGGGCAGCCGGCCGCGGAGGCGGCCGGACCGCTGCGCGCCGCCGCGGCCACCGCTGAAGGGCATGTGCCGCTGCTATCGCAGGTGCGCCTGCTGGCCGAGCGGGCCCGGATCCCGCTGCCGACCGCGGCGGACGACCAGGCACCGGGGCCGCCGTCAGCGGCGCCTCAGCTGCCGTATGGGCTGACCAGCCGGGAACTGGCCGTCCTGCGGCTGCTGGCCGCCGGGTACACAAACGTCGAGATCGGCGAGGAACTCTACATCAGCCGAAGCACCGCCAGCGTGCACGTCAGCAACATCCTGCGCAAACTAGGGGTGTCCAGCCGGGTCCAGGCCGCAGCCGTGGCAGAACGGGCCGACCTGCTGCGCCCGGGGCAATCTAAGCCCCCGTACACCCGGGACTAAGCGCCTGCGGTCCCGAATTCCGTACGATCACCTGATCCGCGCCACCCCTGCTTAACCGCATGCTCGGGACAAGGCTCAGTTGTGCCGAGGAGGCTGCGCCACGGTCGTGCGATGGAGGGACTTGCGATGAGGTCCACCGCGTGGGAGCAGCAAACTCTGGACTCGATCACCCGAGCTCGTTCGGCCCGATCCGGTCCGCCTCGCCCAGCTCGCCACCAGCCCACAACCAGCCCCATGGCCTGACATCCAGGCCATGCAGCACAGAAAGGTAACCCACATGACCACTCCAGTGACACCGCAGCCGCGCCGCCCGCTGATCCGGTGGGCGACCGCGCCGTTCCGCGCCCTCCGGTACCTCAACCAGGAGCTGCTAGGCGTGGGAGAAGCCATCGCCGGCTCTAACCGCTTCCCGCAGCCCCGCCCGCAGACGGGCCCGGTGGCGGCCACGCCCGCTCAGCCTGCCCCGGTGAGCAAGGTGCTGACCAAGGCCTGACCCGCCAGCCGGGCCAATCTTTGCCTGTGGCGGCGCCCGGTCCAGCCCGACAAGAGGTCATCATGAACCATCCCGCCCTCATCGGCCCGTCCCTGGCCAGCCTGACCAGACGCGCCGGTGCCATGCTCACCCGCCGCGCGGCCGTGCCCGCCGTGGCGGCCGCCCTTCAGGCCCAAACGCCCCGCCGCGACGAGCACTCGCCGCCGCCTGGCCCGGCCCGCACCGTCACCGCCGAGCCGCCCGGCCCGCGGCCGCACGCGCCGCGGGAAAGGCTGCGCGCAACAATCCTGCCCGTCCGGCTGCCGCACGCCATCCAGCTGTGCATCCACTGCCGGGAGCGGCCGGCCGGGTTCTGGGTCAGCCGCGCCGGCGGCAAGACGGTGCGCCGCCCCTGGTGCCTGTCTTGCTGCGAACAACTGGACCGGGACCACTGCGACGTGATCCGGTTCCCCAGCTAATTAATTAATCAGGTCGGGTAGCCCGGGGCATCTCACCCGGGCTACCACAGGGAGCATGCTAGGCAGCCTGGCCGGCATGCTCCCAGTCAACATCCCGCCTCGGGGCCCGTTGACCCGGGTTAGTACTTGGACCTTGGACGGTCCCGCGGCGTAGGATGTTTTGAACGGTGCGACCCCGTGCTGCGCGGTGATAGTCCGCGAGTTCCGCCGCTGGCGGATCGATCCGGCGTGATTCCGGAACCATCGGTGACAGTCCGACGGAATGTTATTCGTCCGTGGACTGTAAGGAGTTCCGCATCATGTACAGCGGTCGTATCAGCGAAGTGGGCACCGTCGTCGCGACCGGTTCCCGTCTGGTCATCGAGGCACCGAAGACCACGGCGGGTCTGTCGCCGGGCGGGTCGGTCAGCGTCAACGGCACCTGCCTCTCGGCTGTCCTGGTCGACGAGACAGCCGACTCGTTCGCCGCGGAGGTCTCGGCCGAGACTGCCGCCCGCAGCACCCTGGGCCAGATCCTCGCCGGGGCAAGAGTGAACCTGGAGCTGCCGCTGCGGGTCGGCGATCGGCTCGACGGGCATCTTGTGCAGGGGCACACCGACGCTGTCGGCAAGATCGCCCGGGTCGATGAGGAGCGCCACGGCTCTCGAAGGGTGTGGATCCGCCCGCCCAAGCGGTTTCTCGATGAGATCGTGGCCAAGGGATCAGTCGCGGTTGAAGGAGTCAGCCTGACCGTCGCCGAGCTGCTGGCAGACCGCTTCTCCGTCGCCCTGATCCCGACCACGCTGCGCGAAACCACGCTGGGGGACCTACGGCCCGATGACAGGGTGAACCTGGAGTCGGACCTCTTCGTCAAGTCGGCCAGGGACTTGTGGCAGTCGGCGCGGGTGATCGCCACCCGGACCCTGTCTGCGCTGCCGTGGGCCGGGGAACTCACCGGCCCCGCCGGGGTGGAGAAATGCGCCACCCACCTGGCGGCCGGTGGCGGGGTGGTGATCCACGACCCGCGGCGGGAGGCAGAGGCCGACGTGGTCTTCGCCGGGGCGACGCTGCGGCCCGAGTCGATGGTGTTCCTGCTCACTCAGGTGTGCGGGCACACCACCGTCCCCTGCGACCGCGACCGCCTGGACCGCCTCGAGATCCCGCCGATGCCGGGCGCGGGGGACCGCCACGGCACCGCCTACCACGTCTCGGTCGACCTTGCGGCCAACCCCGGCACCGGGGTCTCGGCTCACGACCGGGCTGCGACCATCCGGCGCCTGGCGCACCCTGACGCCATGCCCGCCGACTTCCTCCGACCCGGTCACGTGTTCCCCCTCGCCAGCCGCCCGGGCGGGCTCGCGGTGCGGCGCGGGCACACCGAAGCATCCCTGGCACTGTGCGGGGCCGCGGGCCTGCCGACGGTGGCGGTCATTTGCGAGGCGATGGGCCCCGACGGGCACATGCTCACCGGACCGGCGGTCGAACGCTTCGCCTTGGCCTGGTCCCTGCCGCTCATCTCTGTCGACGAATTGGCGCTCCACCTATGACAGCGACGACAACGCCGCCTGTCGCCAACGGCCCAGCCCTCGTCCGACGCTACCCATGTGGCAGCGGCTGCTCGGCCATCAAGCTCCTCCTGGCCGGGTGCCGTTCCCCTGTCAGGTTACGATCTTCGCGTGATGGCCGGTCGCGGGCGTGACGCGATGATCGTGCACGCGTGCCTGCGAGATGGCCGCGGTGGCAGCCCGACCGCTGTCGTGCCGGACGGCCTGTTTACCGATGCCGAGCGCCGGGCCGTGCCTGCCGCGTGCGGAACATCGCATGCGGTGTTCGTCTCGGCCCGTGACGGGCGGGTGGAGCTGCGGTTCTTCACCACCGAGGGCGAGCTGCCCGCGTGCGGCCATGGAACGGTCGCCGCGCTGGCAGTTCTCGCCAGCCGTTCCGGCTTGCCGGAGTACCGGACCGTCCTGCACGCGGGCGGCCGCTCGTTCACCGGGTGGGCCGTGCGCCGCCACGGGCTTTCCGAGGCGTCATTCGACCCGGGCCCGGTCACGCTCCGCGAGGCTACCGCACCAGAACTCGACCTGATCCTTCCCCTCTTCCCTGGACTCGCCGGGCCGGCCCGTATCGCCTCGGCCGGACGGCCCCGGATGCTCCTTCCCGTTCCCACCCGTGCGGACCTGGCCGCCCTCACCCCCGACATGGACCGTCTCCGCCAGGCCAGCCGGCGTCTGGGCCTGCTCGGCTGCTACCTGTACACCGTCCCCACCGCGGATGGGCGCGCCCGCGCCCGGATGTTCGCCCCGGCGATCGGGGTCCCGGAAGACATCGCCAACGCCAACAGCACCGCGTGCCTGGCCGCCCACCTGGCACACGACGGCTTCACCACTCTCACCGTCGATATGGGCGACCCCCTGGGCTCGCCTTCATCCATCACCGCCATCGCCGAGGCCGGCCCGGCACGCACCCGCGTCCGCGTCGGCGGCACCGCCGCGTTGACCGCACGGTGAGCACGCCGTCTACGATCGGTGACCAGAGCCGGCCAGGCGGCGGAAGGAACAGGTGAGCATGGCAACCGAATTGGCGTTGCTCGGTACGGCGGGCGCGCCGCTGCCCGTGGCGGGCCGCGCGGGGATCGCGTCAGCACTGGTCATCGACGGACGGATCTTCGTCATCGACTGCGGTCGCGGCTCACCGTCCGCCTTCGTGGGTGCGGGATTGGACTTCACCCGCCTAGAAGCGGTGTTTCTCACTCACCTGCATGCCGACCACATCGGTGACCTGCCCGGCATGCTCCTTTACCCGTGGGGCGTCCGCACGGGCGATAACGGCCCGCTGCCGCCGATCCGGATCTACGGGCCGTCGCGACCCGCAGTGTTGCCGGCCGGCGATGCGACCTTCCACCGTGAGACCACCATCTGCCCGGAACTGCCTGCCCCGGGCACGGCCGACCTCGTCGGCAACATCCTGGCTGGCTACGCCTACCATCTGAACGTCATGCCGGTAGACGCCCACATGCCGGATGCGGGCGCGCTGGTCCGGGCAATCGACATCCGCGTCCCCGCCTGGACTGCGGGCGTCACCCAGGTTCCCGTCGTCGTCTTCGACGACGGGGCTGTCCGGGTCAGCGCTGTCGCCGTGATGCACGGCCGGGCGGTTCCGGCTCTGGCGTACCGGTTCGACACCGCGGACGGCTCGGTGGCATTCTCCGGCGACACCGCCGTGAACGAGGATCTGGTCGCGCTAGCCCAGCGGGCCGACATCCTCGTCCACCAGGTGGCCGACCTGAGTTACCTCAAGCGGCATGGCACCGACGAGGCCGAGCTTGATCGCATGGCCGCGCTGCACACTGATGTCACCCAGGTCGGAGACGTCGCCGAACGCGCCCGGGTGGGCGAGCTCATCCTCACCCATTACCTCCCGGCTGATCCGGACGCGATCACGGACGCGGAATGGGCGCGGCGGGCCCGGCAGGGCTTCAGCGGGAGAACCACCGCAGGCCGCGACGGGCTGCGCAGAACCCTCTCCCGCGGCGCTTGACCAAGGGGCATCGGGCGTACCGACCGGCAGATCTACTGCCGCCCTGGCCTGGCTCGCGCCGCGACGAGGATCGTGAGCGGCCCTCCCTCAGCTGAGCTGCGGGTGGGGGCGGACGGGACCCGCCCAGTCGGCCCCCGTGCGACGATCGCGCTTGACGATCGCCTATCAAAATGATATCACTTTTGATAGGCGGAAGGAATGGCCGACACCGCAGGTCACAGGAGACATCCCTATGTACGGACAGAATGACAACACCACTCCCCTGCGCACCGGCATGCGACGCCTGATCCCGCCATGGGAGTTCCGCCACCTCCGTGTCTGGGCGGGCGCGCGCATGGCCGGGGGTATCGTGGCGGGCGCCTGCGGCCTGCTTACGCTCTCCTTCGGCGGTGCCGATCCGAAGACGTACGGATGGGCAGCGTTCTTCCTGGGAATTGGGGCACTGGCCTTCGCGGCCGGCTACTGGGAGCTGACCATCGCCCGCTCCGCATCTCCCCCAGCCTGAGCCCGCGCCACTCGCGCAGGGCCTGGCCTGGTGCTAGACCGCGGGGTTCGCCACGACCAGCAGCGACCGGCCTTCCGCGGCGCTGCCCGCCAGGGGGTCGGCCTGGCTGCGGGCCAGCCAGCCGGTCTCGCCCAGCAGCCGCAGCCAGGCGGGCACCGGCAGCACGGTCAGCCAGGGCTCGGTGTCCCCGTGACTGCGCCCGGCGTTCAGTTCCCTGGCTACCTGCGCGGAGTCCAGCCCGGATGGGTGCGTGGCCAGGCTGGCGGCCAGCGACGATCCGGAAGCGGCCCCGGACCGCAGCCCGGCCAGCAGGCGGCGGACCACGGCTTGCTCGAGGTAGATGAGCAATCCCTCGCACAGGAACAACGTGGCCTGGGCGGCGTCATGCCCGGCCGCGTCCAGGACGGCGTCCGCGCTGTCGCCGGTGAAGTCGGCCGGCGCCAGTATCACGTCCCCCAGGGCTCCCATGGCCCGCAGCCTGCGTGCCTTGTCGGCCTGCGTGGCGGGATGGTCGAGCTCGAAGAACCGCACGCCCGGCGACCGGAACCGCAGCGCCCGGTCATCGTACCCGGCGCCGCAGATCACCACCTGGGGTACCCCGGCCGAGATCGCGGCCAGGACCTGATCGTCGAAGAACCGTGTCCGGGCCCAGATGCCCGGGCGCGGGCGGCGTATGGGCGCCATGCCCTCGCAGAGCCTGAGCTGGGCGCCCGGATCGCCGTGGGCGGTATGCGGCCTGCTCATCGCGGCCCGGGTCAGCGCGACCGCCTGGCTGGTCCGTGACGGCGGACCCGCGTTTTCCACCCTAGGACTCGACGTTCCCTGCTCCCTGGCTGGCCGGCCGGCCGAGGTCATCGAGCAGGTTCTTGTGCCAGACCAGGATGGTGTAAGGGCCGTATTGGTAGATCCTGGCCGGACGCCCGAAGGCGCGCAGCAGGTCCCCGGACGGGATGATGGCCTTGGGCTGGTCGGCGCCGGTGTTCACCACGAAGTCCGCGTAGTGCAGGTTCGGGTCGTACCAGGAAGCCTCGGACTGGTACGCGCGGGGCACTGACTTGTCCGATCCCCAGGACACCGCGACCAGGTGGACGCGGCCGCCGCTGTCCAGCGTCGTGATGTTGCCCTCGAAGTAGTTGGAAAGCCCGTAGCTGAAGTGGTGGGCGACCAGCCAGTCGGCCAGCGCCTGGTCGTGCGCGGGAATGTCGGGCTGGGCCACGTCGAAGCCGAGGGCCGCGGTGTAGCAGGCCAGGATGACCGCAAGCGCCGGGACCAGCCTGGCCCGCAGCAGGTCGCCGGCCAGCAGCCGGCCGGCCAGCACGGCGCCGAACGGCAGCACGGCGGAGATCTGCCTGGTGTCCCAGATGGTGCGGGGCAGGCTGCTGAACGCGAAGGCGGCCAGGTCGGCCAGGATGCCCACGGCAAGCACCTGGACCAGCAGGTCGTCGCAGCGGAAGAAGCGCCGCAGCGCACGGCACAGCGCCCAGGCGGCCAGGCCCAGCCCGGCCAGGTGCACGGCCGCGATGGCGGTCTGGGCGCCAAGCGGCAGGCCAGAGAAACCGGCCCCGTACAGGCCGAGCAGGCCCTCCCCGGTCAGCCGGAAGTGCCCTTCAAGCCCCGAGACCTTGGCCACGGTCGTACTCAGCGGCAGGACCGTGAACCCGCCGAGGCGTCCGAGCACCCGCCCGACCAGGAGCGCGATGCCCAGCGACACGATGCCCGCCGCGATCAGCGACACCTCGAACCACAACGCCGCGAGCGGCTTGCCGAGCAGCACCACCGCCCGGTAGATCCGGATGGCACACACGACCACCAGCGGGATGGTCGCGGCCACGATCACGAGCCGGTCGCCGATCGTCGCCCAGGCCAGCATCAGCGTGATCAGCGGCAGGTACCACGTCCTCGCGGGGGGGTGTGGGGGGGTCGGCCCCCCGGGCAAGCACCGCGGCGCCCGGTCGAGCACGAGGAAGGTCAGCAGGATGGGGACGCCCGTGCCGACGTGGTCGGGCACGCCGAGCAGGACGAAGACGGGGTTTCCGAGCTGGGGCGCCAGCATGATGCCTGAGCCGATCACGGCCCGCAGCACCCCTTCCCGGCCCGTCGCCCGGCCCTTGGCCACCAGGCCGGCCAGCAGGACCAGCAGCGTGTACGTGAACGCGGCCGCGGTGTGCACCACCGCGGGCGACAGGCCGCGGATCAGCTCCACGGCCATGTACTCGGGCAGCTCCGTGGTGTAGAACGAGACGTCGGTCAGGGTCCAGCCGTGCAGCAGGAGGTTGCCGTGCAGCATGTCCCACGCCTCAAGGGCGTTGGACCCGCCGTCGGACGAGGGGGACTGGGTGCCTGACACCCGCAGGTAGCACAGGAACAGCACGACACCGGCCGCCGCGTACGCCCCGATCCACGCCAGCCGCCCCCGCACGCTCCGCTGCCCGCCCGGCCGTCCGGTGCCGACGGCACCTGGGACGGGCTGGTCGGCAGCGGCAGGCTGGTCGACGACGGCGGGGGCCACGGGACTCGGGCTGCCCGCGGCGGGCCGCTCGTCAGCCTGCATCAAGCGCCGCCCGCTCGTCCGCCGCCATGGCCAGCAGTTCCTCGGCGTGGGCCCGGCCGAACTCGGAGTCCTCAAGCCCGGCCAGCATCCGGGAAAGCTCCCTGACCCGCGCGTGGTCGCCGAGTTGCACCACGCCGCTCGAGGTGACCAGGCCGTCGCCCGACTTCTCCACCACCAGGTGGTTGTCCGCGAACGCGGCGACCTGCGGCAGGTGGGTCACCGCGATGACCTGCGCCGAGCGCGCCAGCCTGGCCAGCCGCCGCCCGACTTCGACCGCGGCCCGGCCGCCCACGCCGGCGTCTACCTCGTCGAACACGAACGTCGGCACCGGGTCCGCGCCGGCGAACACCACCTCGATGGCCAGCATGACGCGGGACAGCTCACCGCCGGAGGCGCCCTTGTGCAGCGGCAGCGACGGCGCGCCGGGATGCGCGGCGAGCCTGATCTCCACGTCGTCGGCCCCGAACGGCCCCGGCTCGTCCAGCTCGGTCAGCACGGCGGCCAGCGACGCGTGCGGCATCGCCAGCTCGGTCAGCTCGGCCGTCACCTCGGCCGCGAACCGCTGCGCCGCCGCCGCGCGCAGCGCGGTCAGGTCCGCGGCGAGCGACCCGACCCGCGTGGCCAGATCAGTCTCCTCCGCGGCCAGCGCGGCGATCTTGTCGGTGTCGCCCTCAAGCTCGGCCAGCCGCGCCCCGGCCTGCTTGGCCCAGTCCAGGACACCCGCGACGTCGCCCGACCCGCCGCCGTAGGCGCGGATCAGCCGGCCGAGCGCAGCCCGGCGCTCCTGCACCGCGGCCAGCCGGGCCGGGTCGGCATCCAGCGCCTCGGTGTAGGACGCCAGGTCCGCGGCCACGTCGGCCAGCAGGTAGGAGGCCTCGGACAGACGGCCGGCCAGCCCGGCCAGCGCCGGGTCGTGCGAGCGGACCGGATCAAGCGCCCGCCCGGCCAGGCCGAGCAAGGTCAGCACGTCCGAGGCGTCCACGGCGGACGAGGTCGGGTCGCCGGCCAGCGCCTCGTGCGCCGTGGCGGCCGCCGCGTGCAGCGCGTCGGCGTTCGACAGCCGTTCGTCCTCGGCCAGCAGCGCCGCGTCCTCGCCGACCACCGGGGCGGCCGCCTCGACCTCGGCCAGGCCGCGCCGCAGCGTGTCCGCCTCGGCGGCCCGCTCCCGCTCGGCGCGGGTAAGCGCCTCGAGTTCCTCGCGCGCCGCCCGGTGGCGCGCGTACACCCGGCGGTAGTCGGACAGCACGGCGGCCAGCTCGGCACCGCCGAACCGGTCAAGCGCGTCCCGCTGCCGCCCGGGCCTGAGCAGCTGCTGCTGGTCGGCCTGCCCGTGCACGGCGACCAGGTCGTCGGCCAGCACCTGCAGCAGCGACACCGGTACCGAACGGCCGCCGGCGAACGCCCGCGACCGGCCTTCGCTCGACACCGAGCGGCTGATCACCAGTACGCTCCCGTCCTCGTCGAGGTCTCCCCCGGCATCCTCGACCTCCCGCGCGATGTCCGGGGAGACCAGCAGCCGCCCCTCCACGGCGGCCCGCGGCGCGCCCGGCCGCACCCGCGCCGGATCGGCCCGGCCGCCGAACAGCA
>Ga0187783_10000682_pt1 | contig 24750 bp, 24 predicted proteins | sample 1015_SJ02_MP02_2_FD_132471 | JGI IMG/M metagenome (GOLD analysis project Ga0187783, IMG submission 132471) | Tropical peat soil microbial communities from peatlands in Department of Meta, Colombia - 1015_SJ02_MP02_20_MG | ecosystem: Environmental > Terrestrial > Soil > Wetlands > Peat | place...
AAATTCACTGAGCGGCGGGCCGACCCCGCAAGCGTGGCTGCGCACGAGATTGAGCTGCAGACGTCGAATCTCGTCCTGCGAAATGCGCGTCGAAGCCATTTTACCAAAGCCGGTGTTGACGCCATACACGCTTAGCTCTGTTTTGATCAGGCGATCGATGACGGCGCGCGACGCGTTCATGCGCTCGCGAGCAGCCCCGGCAAGTTCCGCTTCGGCCCCGTCGAAGACGGTGCGGTAAAGATCTTCCAGGGTCAGGTGTTCGCCGTCGATTTGAATCGTGGTCACGCTCGAATCCCGGTTCCCATCACGATTTCCGGAACATAATGCCGCAGCGGCACGTAACCACATCATCAAAGAACTCGTCGGGAAAGGGAAGCGACTCGACGTCGGTGATGCGAAATTCGATGTGGCGGAGGCCTCGCGCGAGGCCAGAAGGGGCCCCGGCTTCGGCCACGAAAAGGGCGGGATCGCCGACTCCGCTGGCGAGGTCGAGCAAGCGCAGGCCCGGCCGCAGCTGCGCGGCTTCGAGCACCGCTTCGGTCGCGCCCCGCGCGAAAGCGGCGAGCGGAGCCTGCCATTTCCTCCACGCCGATTCTGTGGCCTGTTCGGTCGATTCCTCGCGGAGTCTTTCGCGGTATTTCTCAAGCTTTGCCGGATCAACCGCGCTCACTGGGGCGTCTCCGTGTCTGGTCTCGTCGCGCAGCCGGGGGCGGGGAAGTATCTCCAGTATTGGGGCGGCAGGGATTTCGGGCGACCCAGCCGATCGCAGATCACGTGCAGCGTCTCGCCCGCCGCGATCAGCTCGCCGGATCCCTGGTGGAAGACTTCGTATCCAAACCGGATGGTGCGGCGCTTCCAATCGGCAACCCACGTCCGAACGGTCAGCAAATCATCGAAGCGCGCCGGGCGTTTATAGCGGCAGGAGGCCTTGGCCACGACGATGAAGCTATCGTCTTCCGCTTCCATCTTCGCATACTCAAATCCTAGCTGGCGGCACAGCTCCACGCGCCCGACCTCGAACCAAACGAAATAGTTCGAGTGGTAGGCGACGCCCATCTGGTCGGTCTCGGCGTAGCGTACGCGGATCGTGGTGTCGGCGTGATCAGACATGGACCTGTTAGGAATCTGCCTCCCACTTGGGCCTTCGTTTTTCAAGAAAGGCGGCGACACCCTCCCGAAAATCAGGGGTAGAACGAATGTCGGCATTTGCCTCGATGGCGGCTTCCAGTTCGGCTCGCACGGCCGTGTGCTCGAAACTCAGAAGTAGCTTTTTCGTACGCGCGATCGCCGTGGGGCTGGCTTCCAGCAGGAGTCCGGCAATCTCTCGGGCCCGGTCCATGAGATCCTCCGCAGGCACAATTTCGGTAATCAGACCGACACGAAACGCATCGGAGGCACCCATCACGCGACCTGTGAGAAGCAGCTCACGCAGGTGCTTGTCGCCAAGACGGCGGCGCAAGAAAACTGCCACGATCGCAGGGATGAACCCCAGTCTGACCTCCGTATATCCGAACTTGGCTTGGGGAACAGCAATCGTTATATCCGCCAGGGTGGCCAGGCCACAGCCGCCTGCGATGGCGGCTCCATTGACGGCTGCGATGACAGGTTTTGGAAAGCTGTATAGACGAGAAAAGAGCTTGGTGACGCGGCGGGCTTCCTCGAGGTTTTCTTGCAGCGTCTGCTTTGCCGCGTTTTCGAGCTCATCAAGGTCCATCCCCGCACAAAAGGCCTTGCCAGAGCCGGTCAGAATCAGCACACGGGAGGAGCCGTTTTCGGCCTGATCGAGCGCGGTGATCAAATCAGCGATCATCCGCGAGGAAATGGCATTGCGCTTCTCTGGCACGGTGAGCGCGATGGTGGCGATCCCGGTCTCGTCTTGCTGGTACGTCAGTGTCTGGTAGCCCATCGTTTCCTGTCAGCGGCGCCTAGCTGGGTTTCGCCTCTGGCGCGGCGTGCGCATATTTTTCGCGCAGCTCGGTCGTGATCGCGCAAGCAATGGCCAGTGCTTTCGCATCGAATCCCGTCGTTACTCCGCGTGCCTCGAGAGTCGATAGGATCGCCTCGGTCGGGATATTGCCGACGAGTTCATCGCCGGCAAACGGGCAGCCACCGAGGCCCGTCAGCGCACCATCGAAACGCCTGCAACCGGCTTGGTAAGCGGCCAGAATTTTTTCTGACGCTCCTTCCGGCCGGCTGTGCAGGTGCACGCCAATTTCGACACCCGCAACGCAATTTTGGACCGCACCGTAGAGGCGCGCCACATCATCCGCCGAAGCCTTTCCTACCGTATCGGCGAGCGAGACCGTGCGCACACCCGTGTCCTTCAGCCAGATAAGGGTCTCTTCGACGATTTCCGCGCCCCAGGGCTCGTCGTAGGGATTACCGAAAGCCATGGAGATGTACACGACCAGATGGCGCCTCGAGGTCATGGTCTCGCGCTGGATTTTCTCGACCAGTGAGCGGGACTCCGCGCGGGACATGTTTGCATTGGCGCGGCGGAAGTAGGCGGAAATTGAGTACGGATAGCCGATGGTGGTGATACCGGGCGCGGCCAGAGCGCGTTGGAGTCCTTGCGCGTTGACGACGATTCCGATGATCTCTGGTGCTTCGCCCGACGGCAGTCGGACCTTGCTGAGCTCCTGCATCACGGCTTCGCTATCGGCCATCTGCGGCACATGCTTCGGCGAGACGAAGCTGACCGCGTCGATGTGCCGGAAGCCGAGTGCTACAAGCGTGGAGAGGTATTGGACCTTATCCTCGGTCGGGATATTCCTGGGCAATCCCTGCCAGGCATCGCGCGGACATTCGACGATGGCCAGCGCTTCGGTTGTCATCGTTTTGGCCGTTTGCAAAGGAAGTCGATGGATCGTCGAACCGGGCCGGTCATGTCTGTAAAACGCCGGTCTTGAATTCGCGGATTTCCGGATTCAACGCAGCACTCTCCATCGCTTCGATCAGAGCCTCTCGCGTGCGGGCGGGATCGATGATCGCATCCACCCACAGACGCGCGGCCGCATACCGTGGATCGGTTTGGTGTTCGTAGGTCGCTCGGATGGATTCTTCGAGCTGCTTTTTATTCGCGGCGTTCAACTTCTTGCCTTCCCGTTCCAGCTGCCGAACCCGGAGCTCGACGAGCGTTCCGGCTGCGGAGTCTCCGCTCATGACCGCGTAGCGGGCCGTCGGCCAGGCGAAAACGAATCGCGGGTCGTACGCCTTCCCGCACATCGCGTAGTGGCCGGCGCCGAAGCTACCTCCGCAGATCACGACGAACTTCGGGACGACGCTATTGGCGACGGCATTTACCATTTTTGCTCCGGCCGCAATGATGCCGCTCCATTCGGCCTCCTTGCCCACCATGAAGCCATTTACGTCGTGCATAAACACGAGCGGCACCAGCGCTTGATTGCAGTCCAGAATAAACCTGGCCGCTTTGTCCGCCGACTCTGTGTAAATCACACTCCCGAATTCGATGCGTTTTTCCCCCGTACCCGGCACCGAGGTCATCACGTGCTTTTTCTGATTCGCGACAATGCCGACCGCCCATCCACCGATGCGCGCGTAGCCACAGACGACCGTCTGCCCGAATTCCGCGCGATACTCCTCAAATTGGCTGGCGTCGACGATGCGGGCGATGATGTCACGCATGTCGTATTGCTTGGAGGCGTCAGAAGAAAAGATGCCGTAGATTTCCTCAGCGGGATATTGAGGCGGCACGGCCGGCTTGTGGTCAAATGGTGCGCGAGGTCTTTGACCGATCTTGTCGACGAGAGAGCGGACGCGGTCGATACAGGCTTCGTCATTGGGCTCGCGAAAATCCACGGTACCGCTGATTTGCGCGTGCATCCGCGCCCCCCCCAGCTCCTCTGCGGAGGCTTGCTGGCCAATCGCAGCCTGCACCAGGGCGGGACCGGCCAGGAAGAGGCCGCTGCCCTCGGTCATCAGAATGTGGTCGCACATGACCGGCAGATAGGCTCCTCCGGCCACGCACATTCCCATAATGGCGGTAATCTGCGGGATTCCCATCGCGCTCATGACGGCGTTGTTGCGGAAAACGCGCCCAAAATCATCGGTGTCCGGGAAAACGTCCTCTTGCAAGGGCAGAAAAACACCCCCCGAATCGACCAAATAGACGGTGGGAATGCGGTTCTCGATGGCGATGTTCTGGGCCCGAATCACTTTCTTGGCGGTCATCGGAAAGAAAGCGCCGGCCTTCACCGTGGCGTCATTGGCGATGATCATCATGCGTCGGCCGGCGACGTGGCCCAGCCCGGTGACCGTGCTCGCCGCGGGCGCGCCGCCCCACTCCTCATACATTTCATACGCGGCGTAAAGGCTCAGTTCAAATAACTGGGTTCCCGGATCGATCAGTCTGGCGATGCGCTCGCGCGCGGTGAGGCGACCCTTTTGGTGCTGCGCCTCGATGGCTTTCAAACCACCCCCTTGCTTGATCTTCTCTTCTTCGCGCCTCATTTCATCGAGGCGGCTGAGCATGTCGCGGCGATTGGTACGAAAGGCGGGCGCGTTCCGATCGACGTGAGTTTCGATCGTGGTCCCCGGCACGGCGCGCTCCTCTGGCCTGGTTCTAGCTGCCAACTTAGACTCCCTGTCGTGCCGCAGCAACGCGCTGGCGAATGAAATCGACGATGGTCTGGGTCGAGGTTCCGGGAAGAAACACCTCCGCGATGCCGGCCTGCTTCAGTCCCGCGATGTCCGCCTCGGGGATAATTCCTCCGATCAGCACCGTGACATCCTCGATGCCCCTGGCGCGCAGCAGCTCGATCAAGCGTGGGCAGAGTGTGTTGTGCGCACCGGAAAGGATCGAAAGCCCGATCACGTCAACGTCTTCCTGCACGGCCGCGGATGCAATCATTTCCGGAGTCTGGCGCAATCCCGTATAGATGACCTCCATGCCGGCATCCCGGAGTGCGCGGGCGATCACTTTGGCGCCCCGATCATGGCCGTCCAGGCCTGGCTTGGCAATCAGTACCCGGATCTTTTTCTCGGGCATATGACTAGAAGGATACTTCAAATTCTCGCGAAAGCTGCGGGAAAGCCGTCAAGTAATCGCAGATTCTTCATACGTGCCAAAAACATCGCGCAGCGCGTCGCAGATTTCGCCAAGGGTCGCATAGGCCTTCACGGCCGCCAAAAGAGGCGGCATCGTATTCTCCTCGCTGGCCGCGGCCTTGCGCAGCGCAACGAGACGGCGCTCGACTTCATCCCGGGAGCGTTTCTCGCGCAGCTTCCTTAGCCGCTCCGTCTGCCGATGCGCGACGCTCTCATCGATTTGCAGAATCTCAATCGGCTTTTCGAAGGTGCTGTAGTCATTCACGCCGACAACGATCTTCTCCTTGCGATCGAGGGCAGTCTGATAGCGATAGGCGGCGTCGGCGACTTCGCGCTGCGGAAAACCACGCTCGATGGCCGCTACCATTCCGCCGAGCGCGTCAATCTGTCCGATGTAGTCGCGGGCGCCTTGCTCCACCTCGTTCGTCAGCGTTTCCAGGAAATACGATCCGCCGAGCGGGTCTGCGGTGTTCGTCACACCGCTTTCATGCGCGAGAATCTGCTGCGTGCGAAGGGCGATCGTCGCGGCGGCTTCCGTCGGCAGGGCCCAAGCTTCATCCAGCGAGTTGGTGTGCAGCGATTGGGTGCCGCCCAGCACCGCGGCGAGAGCCTGAAGGGTGGTGCGAACCACGTTGTTGTAAGGCTGCTGGGCGGTGAGCGAGCAGCCGGCCGTCTGTGCGTGAAATCGGAGAGCCCATGAGCGAGGATCGCCGGCGCCAAAACGCTCGCGCATGACGCTACACCACAGACGCCGCGCGGCCCGATATTTCGCGATCTCCTCGAAGAAATCATTATGGGCGTTAAAGAAAAACGACAGCCGCGGCGCGAACTGATCGATCCGCATCCCGCGAGCCAAACAGTTTTCGATGTATTCGATGCCGTCGCGCAGTGTGAACGCCAGCTCCTGAATCGCCGTCGAACCCGCTTCGCGGATGTGGTATCCGCTGATCGAAACCGGATTGAATTTCGGCGTGCGCTTGGCGGCAAACTCGATCGTGTCCGTTACCAGACGCATCGACGGAGCGGGCGGAAAGATGTACTCCTTTTGCGCGATGTATTCCTTCAAAATGTCGTTTTGCAGCGTGCCGGAGATCTTCTCCCAACGGGCGCCCTGCTTTTCGGCTACGGCCAGATACATCGCCCAAATCGGCGCGGCGGGCGAATTAATCGTCATCGAGGTGGTGACCTGGGCAAGCGGAATCTGCTCAAACAGTGCCTCCATGTCCGCCAGCGAGCTGATAGCGACCCCACATTTTCCGACTTCGCCGTCCGAGAGCGGGTGATCGGAGTCATAGCCCATGAGCGTGGGCAGGTCGAAGGCCACCGAAAGTCCGGTTTGACCCTGCGCGAGCAGGTAGCGGAAGCGGCGATTGGTGTCTTCGGCCGAGCCATAGCCGGCAAACTGCCGCATCGTCCACAGCCGGCCGCGGTACATGGTCGCGTGGATGCCGCGGGTATAAGGGGGTGAGCCGGGCCTGCCGAGGTCGCGGCCAGCATCCCAATCGGCAAGATTGCCCTGCGTATAGAGTCGCCGAATCGGATAGCCGGAGACGGTGGTGAAGCTGGGGAGGCGTTCGGGCGATTTCTCAAGCGCCGGCTGGAGAGTTTTCTCCTGCCATTCTCGCTCCGCGGGGGAAGCCTTCGGCGAGGATTCGAAAAACGGGGCTTTCCGGTCTTTCGTCTCGCTCAAGGCGTACCTCCCTCGTTAGCGGCGGCTGGACGACCCGGTGGGAGAAGGCGTCCCCGGGATGTTGGGGGTGCCGAGCACCGAACCGGTCATCGCGTCGGCCAAGGTGATATTGTGAGCCTCCAAGGTCCGGCCCATGGCCTGCTCGAAGTTGAGTTGCGCCTCGATCAGGTTGATGCGGTCACGGAGTTCGGTTCCTTGGGCCGAGGTGAGCAGCTGCTGTTTCTGCACAACGGTGAAAGCGGTCGAGCTGCCGAGTTGCAGCCTCTTCACCTCATCATCATAGCTCTGTTGGGCAAGCACGCGTGCCTGCTCGGCCGCCGAGATGGCAGCCTTGTCCTGCACCAGGGTGATCAGAGCCTGGCGGACGTTGAGCACGATCGTGTTTTGTGTCTGCTCATACTGCACTTCCTGCTGCCGCTCGTTCAGTTGGGCCGTGGCATTCTGCGCCTGCGCGGCCCGGTTGCGGATCGGAAGCGTCAGGTTGAAGCCGCCCTCAAATACCGGGTATCGAGCCGTGATCATCCGAGACAAATCGTCACCGAGGCCGCCGGGGAAGGAAAACAGAGAGGTCTCGAAGAGGGGTTCGAATAGATCCTGCGGGACGCCGGCCCCATTCAGGATTTGCCCGGTCGCGAAATCCGGCACGACCGTGCCGTTGTTGGCCGTTATCCTCTCGATACCGCCGAGCCCGGTGGTCTGGTATTCCCCAAACAGGTTGAGAGTGGGAAGTAGGGCGTTCTTGGTCGCCTTTACTTCGACTGCGGCATTTTTCAAATTCAAGGCCGCTTGTTGGAGTTCCGGCCGCTTTTGCCAGGCTTCCTTCACCGCGTCTTCCAACGAGATATCTTCGAGGCCGGGGCTGTAGAGCGGCGTCGTCGGCACAATTTCGACGCCCTTCAACTCGACGGCCAACGGGTTTTTGGTGATGGCCACGAGCAGGGTCGTCTCATCCAGCAATTGGGTTGTCTGGGCCTGCACCAGGGCCTGTTGGTCGCTAGCCAACTGCGATTGTGCCGTGATCACATCCAGAGGCGCCATCGTCCCGATCTCCAGCTGTTTCTTGTTATTTTGGTAGAGCTGCTGGTCGGCGGCCACGGCCACTTGTTCGACCTTCACGTTCTCGCGGGCAAAAACCAGTTCCCAGTAGTCGGTGGCTACGGCCGTGATGGTCGTCATGACCTGCTGCTCGAACTGCGATTCGCCGACTTTCACCGTGTTCTTCGCTTCGATAATGTAGCGCTGGTTGGGAACCTTGCCGAAACCGTTCAGCAAGGGCTGCGTGATCTGAACGGTCAAGGTGGATTGCACGAAAGGATTAAACAGATCGACGGGGATGTTGGTTGACCCACGCTGGTTGTTGAACGTGACCTGCGCCTGAGTGCCGTACGCCCATCCCTGGGTGTACTGAAAGTTTGCATTGAACGTGTGGCTTTCGACAGAGGGTGGAGCCGTTTTGACAGGCGGACCCGAAGGGGTGATCTCGCCGATTCCCGCGAAGAATGGGTTGTTAATGGGCGTGCTAGCGTCCGACAGATTGAAATTTCCGGTGAGCACGGGATCGAATTGGAGCCTGCCATTCGCGCCAGACTTAGAGTACAGCAGGTTGGCTTCGTCGAGCCAAGGCGTATAGCGGGCCACGGCGACGCTGAGGTTATTCTCGAGCGCGAGCGAGACGGCGTCTTCCAGACTGAGCATCAGCTTGCCGTTGGAAATCAACTGCTCAATCCGGGGCGTGTTGGCAAGCTGCGGCTTCGGCACCGTCACTTGCGTATAGGGCGCGATGATGTTGGGAAACCAAGGATGCCCGTTCGAATAGTCGGGACCGAAGCTCATATGGCGAACCGGAGAGGACGGTGGCGTCGGCGATATCGGCGGGGGCTGGTAGATGGGGGGGGCCTGCATCTGCGGTTGTGCTTGCGATTGCGTGTCCGGAGCGGGCGCTTGTTGATTCTGTGCAGAGAGTGGCCAGATGGTCAGCGAGGCCACCAGCAGAAGCGCTAGCACTGCGTGCATTAAACTTCGACTCATCGTATTTTCCTCTCAAAACAGCAATCTGGCTTGGTAAGGTTCAATTCATTGAAACGCGCGGCAACCCGAATTTGTTTCAGTAACGAGCCGCCCGGTGCAGTTATCGACGCAGGCGTGTACTGCTGGTATTGAAAGCTGAAATGGAATATAAGGCGTTCCAGATACGTGCTGGACAGCCCGCGCCGCGAATAGAACGCCAGAAGTGTAGCATCGCCCCTGGCGCGTGACAATTATGGTCGCTACCGGAAGTTCACGGGATTGCCGCGTTGACACTCGGCCGGACGACGCTCTACCATCGCTTTGCGTGATCCGGCTCATGCTCACCTGCCACCGTCGTCCTCCCTGGGTCCCCCCGCTTCCCCGTCTCGCCCGAAGTTCTGCGGTCCGACTCGGTTCTGTGGCGCGCCTGCTGCTGGTGGTTTGGGTAATTGGCAGCGCGCCGGGTGGTGCGCGAGCGCAATCGGTCGATCAGGTCGTGGCGCAGGCCAAGACCGGCTACGTGACCGATCTGGCGGGGGTTTTGAGCCAATCCGCGAAGAGCCAGGTTGGCACGCTGTGCAGCGAAGTCGACCAAAAAGCGCAGGCCCAAATCGCCGTGGTCACCGTCAAATCGCTGGAGGGTGATTCTGTCAGCGATTATGCTTTTAACGTCGCTACCCGGCTCGGGATCGGGCCGAAGTCGTCAGACCGCGGTGTTCTGATCCTGGTGGCACCGAACGAGCACCAGTATTCGACGCAGGTCGGCTACGGCCTCGAACCGATTCTCCCAGACGGCAAGGTCGGCGGATTCGGTCGTGAGGCGATCCCCTACTTCCGTCAAAGCAATTACGACGCAGCGATTCTTCTGATGACTCGCCGGGTAGCGGACGTCATCGCAGCCGATCGCGGCGTGACCTTGTCTGGGACGCCGCCTGCGGCTCCCCGAGCCCCAGCAGGCGAGCAAGGTTTCCCAGGAGGGATCGGATCGATTCTGACCTTGATTGTGCTCATCTTCGTTTTTGGGGGGATTCTGGGACCGCTTTTATGGGCCATGCTCGGCTCGGCACGCTCCAGCGGAAGGGGCAGATGGATGGGCGGCCCTCCCATGGGTGGCTGGGGCGGGGGCTTCGGGGGAGGTTGGGGCGGCGGAGGTTTTGGCCGTGGCGGCGGAGGATTTGGGGGTTTTGGGGGAGGATCGTTTGGTGGCGGCGGCGCAAGCGGCGGGTGGTGAGTCGGGTAAGATCACCTTGGTCTAACCGTGAGGCAGGCTGAACGATGGAAGCCAAGCTAAGCGAATTCGTGGCCCGGCTCAAATCGGCCGCCGGGGATAATCTCAAGGCGGTCGTGCTGTACGGATCGGCCGTTACCGGTGAATTTGCGGAAAAACATTCCGACATAAACATTCTGTGCCTTGTCGAGCACGCCAGCGCCGCGGAATTGGAGCGGCTGCACGATGTCTCCGAGTGGTGGATGAACCAACGGAATCCCGCGCCGCTGGTCCTGACGCTCGATGAGCTCACCCATTCGACCGATGTTTTCGCCATCGAAATGCTCGACATGAAATCCCATCACCGCATGCTCTTCGGCCCGGACTTCCTCGAACAGCTTGAAGTTCCCATGCATCTGCACCGCGCGCAGGTGGAGCACGAGCTGAGGGTCAACTGGTTGCGCTTGCGTCAGGCAATTCTGGTAGCGCCACCCAAGAAGAGGCCCCATTTCCGTATTATGGCGGCCTCGGTGGCCGTCTTCTGCGCGCTGTTTCGTCACGCTCTGATCGCCCTGGGCGGGCCGCCGCCGCACGGCAAGCGGGCCGCCGTAGACGGGATCGCCGCGCTCACCGGGGCAGACCCGTCTGCCTTTCATGCGCTGCTCGACCTTCGAGAGGGCAAGCGCGGGGAAAAAGACATGGATATCGAGGCCACCCTTCATGCGTATCTGGAATTTGTAGAGGTGGCCACGAACGAAGTAGATCGCCGTCTCGATCTACACTAAGTGGGACGTACCGGATTATCCGGCCGGAGGATTGTGATGAAGGCACTTGCTGTGGTTCTCGTGGTTCTTGTGATCCTCGCCGTGTTGTTTGGTTCGTTTTTCGTCTCAACCCGCAATCAGATGGTGGTCAAGAATGAGACCGTGAAATCCAACTGGGCCCAGGTCGACGTGGTTCTGCAGCGACGTGCGGATTTGATTCCGAATCTCGTCGAGACGGTGAAGGGATTTGCCGCGCAGGAGCAGACTGTATTTGACGACGTTGCCAAGGCCCGCACCCAATACATGAACGCGCAGACGCCGTCCGATAAAATCGCGGCGAGCAATCAGCTCTACGGAATGGAGGTGAAGGTTCTCGCCCTGGCCGAGAATTACCCACAACTGAAGTCGAACGAGAACTTCTTGCGCCTGCAGGACGAATTGGCCGGTACGGAGAACCGCATTGCCGTCGAGCGCAAGCGGTACAACGATGCCATCCAAGACTACAACACCTACGTCGGCCTCTTTCCCCAAAACATTGTTGCGGGGATGTCCGGCTTCAAGCGCAACGATGCCTATTTCTCTGCGCCCGAGGCTGCTCGCGAAGCCCCCAAGGTTCAGTTCCCGGCTCCGGTTACTCACTAAGCGGGCGCGTGTGCCTTGACCGAGCACGGGGGCCGCGATACGCTATCGTTAGCTTAATGAAGCAAACCGTCCGAATCGCCGGAGGGATCAGCGAGCTCTTCGGCCCACTTGATGAGAACCTAAAATTTCTGGAATCCGCTTTGCAGGTGCGCACGCATCTGAGAGACAACGACATCGAAATCGAAGGTGAGCCGGGACAAGTCGAGCGCGCCGCCCGCATTTTTGGCGCCTACAACGATCGTGTCCGCGACGGACGCATTCCGGACAGTCGGGAAGTGAAAGCTCTGCTTCGGGTCGCGTCCGAGGAGCCCACAGCGGCACTGAACGGAGCCTTTTCTCCGGCACGCACAAGGTTGCTTGGCAGAAAGAGCATCGCGCCAAAGAGTTCAAACCAGAAGAATTACATCGAGGCCTTGGAAGCCTTCGACATGGTGTTCGCCATCGGCCCCGGCGGTACGGGAAAAACGTACCTCGCCGTGGCCATGGCTGTCTCCGCGCTGCTCTCCAAGCAGGTGAACCGAATCATCCTGGCGCGTCCCGCCGTGGAGGCCGGCGAACGGCTTGGTTTTCTTCCCGGCACGCTGCAAGAGAAGGTCGACCCCTATATGAGGCCGCTCTATGACGCGCTGCACGACCTCCTGGAAGCCGACAAACTCGAACGTTTCCTGGAAAAGGACATCATCGAAGTGGCTCCGCTTGCTTTCATGCGCGGACGTACGCTCAATGACTCGTTCGTGATTCTCGACGAAGCCCAAAACACCACCAGCGAGCAGATGAAGATGTTCCTGACCCGGCTGGGTTTTAATTCGAAAGCCGTGATTACCGGGGACATCACCCAGATCGATTTGCCGGACTCGCGGCGATCGGGCCTGGTCGAGGCGATCGACGTCGTCGGCAAGATCGAGGGCATCAAGCTGATCTATTTCGATGAACGGGACGTCGTCCGCCATAGCCTGGTGCAGCGCATCATCAAAGCCTACGATGAATACTCCGGGGGCAAGCCGGGTGGGAGTGCGCCCGGCCGCTCCGCGTAGCCATCTGCCAAACCCTCTTGGTGTTTGCTCGCCGAAAATCCCTGCTCTCAAGGTACACTCGCAGCGCTCGTCTCGTCCGGGGTCGAGATGCTGGCGATGACCAAGACCGTTGAAAACTGGGCCGCGCGGGTGCGCGCCGGGGATATTCGCGCGATTTCGCGCGCCGTGTCCGCGATCGAAAACCGGGCGCCTGAGGCCGCATCGCTGTTGAAAGAACTTTTTCGCTATACCGGCCGAGCCTGCCGCGTGGGCATCACCGGGGCTCCGGGAACCGGCAAGAGCACACTGGTTGATAAGCTGGCAGCTTATTATCGTTCGCAGGAAAAAAGCGTAGGGATCATAGCCGTCGATCCATCGAGCCCGTTTAGCGGCGGCGCGATCCTGGGCGACCGCATTCGCATGCAGGGCCACGCCTCCGACGAAGGCATCTTTATCCGCTCGATGGCCACACGCGGCTACCTGGGCGGACTGGCCGAAGCAACCGGCGACGCGACGTTGCTGCTCGATGCGGCCGGCAAGGACATAATCCTGATCGAAACGGTCGGCGTCGGACAGGGCGAGATCGAAATCGTTCGCCTAGCCGATTGCACGCTGGTGGTCCTGGTGCCGGGGATGGGCGACGATGTCCAGAGCCTCAAAGCGGGGCTGCTGGAAATTGCGGACATTTTCGTCATCAACAAGTCCGACCGCGAAGGCGCGGAAAAACTGGAAGAGCAGACACGGGCCGTTTTGCAGCTGGCCCCGGAGTGCGACGGCTGGAGGCCGCCCATCGTTCGCACCATCGCCACGGAAAACCAGGGTGTCGATGAACTGGCTCACCAGATTGCTCTGTTTCGCAACCATTTCGCGCATGCAAAAGGCCGGCTTTTGGCGTATTGGAAGAATTGGCTCGTGCGTCTGCTCGAACGGCGCGCGACGGAGCAGGTGTTGGCGAGCGGAACGAGCGAGGCCGACCTGGATGCGCTTGCGGCTGAGGTAGCCGCACGGAAAAAGGACCCCTACAGCGCGGTCAGCGAGATCCTGTCGAGGAGCGGCCATTGAAGCTCGGAGAGATCGAATTTCACATCATCTCGGACGGGCACGTGCTGCTTGACGGAGGTGCCATGTTTGGCGCGGTCCCGCGGCCACTTTGGGAGAGGAAAATGCCTCCCGACGCACGCAACCGAATTACGCTTTCGATGAATTGCCTGGTGATCCGCGCCGGCGGCAAGCGAATTTTGGTCGAAACCGGTGCGGGGGGCAAAATGAACTCGAAATTGCGCGATATCTACGGCCTGGATGGCCCCTTCTTACTGGACGCTTTGCGTTCTCTGGATCTGCGACCGGAGGACATCGACATAGTTGTGAACACGCACCTCCACTTCGACCACTGTGGCGGAAACACGCGACTTGAGCACGATCAGATTGTCCCCACCTTCCCGAATGCCCGCTATCTCGTGCAAGAGGGAGAACTCGATCACGCCATGCGCCCGAACGAACGCGACAAAGCCAGCTATTTTCCAGAGAATTTCGCGCCCATCGCGGCAGCGGGCATGCTTTCGGTCATCGAGGGCGACCATGCGGTCGCATCCGGCGTGGATCTCATTCGTGTCCCCGGCCACACCGCGCACATGCAGTGCGTCAAACTAACCGGCGATGGCAGGACGGCCTTTTTCTTCGCCGACCTCGTCCCCACGACCACTCACCTCCCCCTCCCCTGGATTATGGGGTACGATCTGTTTCCCATGACGACGCTCGAAAACAAGAAGCGCTGGATTCCCGAAGCGATTCGCGAAGGCTGGATGGCGCTGTTTGCGCACGACGCGCGTGTGCCCGCCGCCTATCTCCATGACCGCAATGGAAAATGGGAAGCCGAACCAATTCAGGTTCTATAGATCGTCCTGTCGCGGTGGATTGCAAACGACCCCATTTCCAGGAGCAGAAATGCCCAAAAGCAACTCCAAAGCCAGCGCACCCCGAGAGCAGGTCAAAATCGGCATCATTGGCGGCAGTGGTCTTTATCAAATGGCGGGGCTTGCGGCCACACGCGAGGTGCGTGTGCGCACTCCGTTCGGCGACCCTTCCGATGCGTTTGTGATCGGCACGCTCGAAGGTCGGCGCGTGGCGTTTCTTGCTCGCCACGGCCGCGGCCATCTGTTTTCACCCTCCGAGATCAACTACCGCGCTAACATTTGCGCGATGAAGATGCTGGGCGTCGAGCAGATTGTTTCCGTCAGCGCCGTCGGCTCACTGCGCGAAGACCTCCCGCCTTTGGACTTTCTGATTCCCAACCAGTTCTTCGATCGCACCCGCGGCCGGCAGGCCACTTTTTTCGGTGCCGGCATCGTCGCGCATATCGGTTTTGACAAGCCGACCTGCCCGCGCCTATCGAAGCGTCTGGCAGACGCTTGTGCCCAGGTAGGCGTGAAGGCGCACAACGGAGGGACGTACGTGTGCATGGAGGGCCCGGCCTTCTCGACCCTTGCCGAATCGCACACCTATCGTCAGCTTCGTTTCGATGTGGTTGGCATGACCAATCTCACCGAGGCGAAACTCGCGCGCGAAGCAGAACTCTGCTACGCTACATTCGCCATGATCACCGACTACGATTGCTGGCATCCCCAGCACGAATCGGTGACGGTCGAAATGATCATCGGCTACCTGCAGAAGAACGCTGAAAATGCCCAGCGCGCCATTCGTGAGGTTGTCCGCACGCTCGGCGACGACCGCGGCTGCCTGTGCGGCTCGGCCGCGGCCCATGCGATCCTGACCGATCGCGCGAGGATACCCGCGGCCGCCAGGAAGCGGCTTGCGCCGATCATAGGCAAATATATCGGAAGCAGTTCGGCCTGACGGCGCGGCCCGCCGTCCCAGCGGTCCCGGGCTTGAAGCTTCATTGCCATCAAACGCAGCGCCTCGCAAGGAGCTTCATGTCGCTTCTCGTGGTCGGTTCGGTCGCGTTTGACGCCATCGAAACACCCTTTGGAAAGGTCGACCGCACCCTTGGCGGCGCCGCCACCTATTTTGCATTGGCTGCCAGTCATTTCACTCCCGTTCGATTGGTCGCCATCGTAGGGGAAGACTTTACCGAACAGGACGAAGCCGTCTTTCGGGGCCGAAGGATCGACCTGCGGGGGCTCGAACGCGTTCCGGGCAGATCGTTCTTCTGGGCTGGACGCTACAGCCAGAATATGAACGAGCGCACCACGGTCACCACCGAACTGAACGTGTTCGCGGCCTTCCGGCCAACCCTGCCGGAGAGCTACCGCGATTCCGAGCACGTCTTTCTTGGCAATATCGACCCCACACTGCAACGGTCGGTGCTTCAGCAGGTTCGCCCACGCCCGAAGGCGGTGGGCCTCGACACCATGAATTTCTGGATCAGCGGCACGCCCACTGAACTGCGCGAGACCCTGAAGCACGTGCAGATCCTCACCATCAACGACGATGAGACGCGCCAGCTCACCGGGGAGCACAATCTGTTCCGCGCCGCCAGACACGTCTTCAAGATGGGCCCTAAGATACTGATCATCAAGAGAGGTGAGAATGGGGCCATCATGGTCCACGAAGGATTTGTCTTCGCCGTCCCCGCCTTTCCGCTTGAGGAAGTGCGCGACCCGACCGGGGCGGGGGACACCTTCGCAGGCGGATTCATGGGCTATCTGGCAAGCCGGGGGCGCATTACCGAGCCAGCGTTGCGCTCAGCCATGGTGTATGGATCGGTCCTCGCCAGCTTCACCGTAGAGCGCTTCGGCGTGGAACGTCTGGCAAAGGTTACGCGTCGGGAGATCACCGCGCGCGCAAAGCAATTCGCTCACATGACCACGTTCAAGCTCTAGCGCCGTCGCAGATTTGCCGAAGCTTGTGCCGGCCTTGTTCGAGCGGCCAACCCTGGCGCGTCGAATTGAATCCGAGTTGACGCGTCATGAGCGGGAATGCTATCAATCGTTGCGCTTTCATTGGGAGATTTGCAGAAGGCTCGGCTTCTGGGCGTTCCCGGCCGCTGGCGGCATGCCACTTGCGGATCCCGCAGAAATTCAGGAGGCACGGATTGAACCTGTGGCGTTGGGGAGCGCTCGCAGCGATGGCCGGTGTTGTGCTGCTGAGCGGCTGCAGTAATAATACACCTCCGTACAATTCGACTCCTGCGATCACGAATCTCTTTCCATCGAATATCACCGCCGGGAGCCCGGGCTTCACCCTTTCCGTTGTGGGGACCGGCTTCATCTCGACGGCTCGCGGCGCGTCGTTCGTCTATTGGAACGGTTTTCCGCGCTCGACCACGATGAATCAAACAACCGGTCAGTTGCAGGTTCAGGTCTTTGCGTCCGACGTTGCTTCTCCCGGCCCCGCAAGTCTGACGGTCATAAATCCAGCTCCGGGCGGGGGTACATCCACGGCCGCGGCATTCACCGTAGAACCCCCGCAGCCAGACGCACCGGTCATTGCTTCACTGTCGCCGGCCAATGCCCGGGCCGGCGGCAGCGCCTTTACGCTCACGGTGAACGGAAGCAATTTCGCGGCGAATGATCCGGTCACCTGGAACGGCGCCGTGCAGACGACGACGTTCGTGAACTCGGCCCAGCTGACAGCCGCTATCGCGGCTAACAACATTGCGACGGCCGGGTCCGCCAGTGTTGCGGTGTTCACGCCGAACCTAGTTGTCGGCTCGCCATCGGTAACCTTCCCGATTACAGGCCCACCCAATCCGAAGCCGACGGCATCTTCCCTGACCCCTTTCGGCGCGCCGGCGGGGATTGGCGATCTCGAGGTTCTGGTGTCAGGTTCGGGGTTCACCGCGTTGTCGAGCGCTCAGTGGACCGTCGGGGCGAACAGCACTCCCCTGGCGCTGGCCTTCCTGAACGGCTCGCAAGCGATTATCTTGATACCGGCGTCGGACCTGGCGCAGCCGGTCACCGCCATGATCGACATATCGAACCCGCCGCCGGGGGGCGGAACATCTTCTCAGCTTACGTTTACCGTCGGCGATTGACCAGGCTCGTGCGAGGTTTCGCCTTGCTGCACACTCGTAACTGTTAACGCTCGGTCGCAAGCACCGTGTCTGGACTCGCCCGTTCAAATTCCTTATTCTCGTTGCGCCATATGAGGCAACCTCTCAAACCGGCGGCTCTGCGTCCGGCCGATCAAATCGCCGTGCTTTCACTCGCAAGCCCGGTCGAGGAAGACCGGTTGCAAAAGGGCTGCGACGAACTGGCTGCTCTCGGCTATACGCCCCAAGTCGATCGCGGGCGCGTATTGGCGCGCAATGGTTTCTTTGCCGGTTCCCAGGCAGACCGCGCCGCGGCGCTCCGGCGTGGTTTTGATGAACCCGGGACGCGCGCGATTTTCTGTGCGCGCGGCGGCTACGGCTCAACCTATTTGCTCGACTGTTTCTCCCAAACGCCCGCAAAACCCAAAATCGTTTTGGGTTCGAGCGACATCACCTCGCTTCAGATTTTTCTCTGGCAAACCTTACGGTGGGTCACTTTCTACGGTCCCATGGTGGCAACGAATTTCGACCGCGGAGCCGGCGCCCCCCACGGCTACGATCGTGCCAGTCTGCTTGCGGCCTTGACGGAGACCAGGCAGGGCTGGAACCTGGATCTGCAATGTGAATCCCTCGCCGAGGGCGAAAGCGAAGGCCCCCTTCTGGGCGGATGCCTGACCCTTGTCGAGTCGACGCTGGGCACCCCCTGGGAGCTCGACACCACGGGAGCGATCCTCGTGCTCGAAGACCGCGCCATGAAACCGTATCAGGTCGATCGGGCGCTCATGCACCTGAAGCAGGCAGGCAAACTTCGCCATCTCGCGGGCATCATTCTAGGAGATTTTCCGGAGTGCGAGGCGCCCGCAGGAAGCGAAACCATCCGCGACGTGGCGTGTCGTATTCTGGCGCCCCTGGCGGTTCCGATTGCTTGGCGCGCGCCGATTGGCCATACCTCGCGTGCAATGTTGACCGTGCCCCTCGGTGTTCAGGCGCATCTATCCACTTTGCAGGTTGGCACGTTGAGGATTCTCGAACCGGCGTGCGCGCCGTGATGGGCTTTTCGGGCAGACCAGGGGACCTATGCCTGGCCAGTTCTAAGAAGAGGTGAAATGACTGCGGGGCTTCGAAGATCCACCGTCAACCATATTCATTTGCTGGGGATTGCAGGATCGGCCATGTCGCCGGTGGCCGGCATGTTGAAGGAAAGCGGCTTTGTAGTCACCGGCTCAGACGTAAACGTCTATCCGCCCGCTTCCGCCCTCCTCGACTCGCTCGGTATCCGCTGGAACGAAGGCTACCGGCCCGAAAACCTCGAACCTGCGCCCGATCTGGCCGTGATCGGCAACGCCATTTCGCGAGGCAATCCAGAAGTCGAATACATCCTCGACGAAAAAATCCCCTACTGCTCGATGGCGCAGCTCCTCGAACAATATTTTCTGCCAGGAAGGACCTCCATCGTCGTCGCCGGCACGCACGGCAAGACAACCACGACTGCCATGCTCGCCTGGATCTTTCACTTCGCCGGCCGGCGGCCCAACTTCCTAATCGGGGGCGTCGCGCCGAATTTCGGAGATCGCAGTTATGGCCTAGGCGGTGGAGAGGAATTTATCATCGAAGGCGACGAGTACGACACGGCGTTTTTCGACAAAGCCCCCAAATTTCTCCACTATCATCCCGATCGACTGATTCTCACCTCGCTCGAGTTCGACCACGCGGACATCTACCCCGATCTTGCGTCCATCGAGCTCCAATTTCGCCGCTTGGTGAATCTCGTGCCGAGCCGCGGCCGGATCTGGATTCAAGGAGACAGTTCCGAGCTCAAAGCCGTTGTGGCGAACGCCTTTTGTGCAGTTGAGAGCTTCGGCCTCACGCCGGAGTGCGATTGGTGCGCGGGCGATATCCTCTGGCACGATCAAGCGACCGAGTTTCGCGCCCGATACCGCGGCAACGAGGTTGCGCGCATCCGTATTCCTATGGCAGGCCGCCACAATGTGCTCAACGCGCTTGCAGCCCTGGCGCTTGCCTACGGGGGAGGAGTGGAATGTGACTTGATTGCGCGCGCCCTGGCGACATTCCAAAGCGTGCGTCGCCGCATGGAAATCAAGGGCGAAGTGGCGGGTGTTCTCGTCGTCGAAGACTTCGCGCACCATCCCACGGCCATCCGCCTGACCCTGGAGGCCGCTCGCACGCGCTGGCCCAACCGCAAAATCTGGGCGGCGATCGAGCCGCGCTCCAATACCATGCGCCGCAGGATCTTTCAGGACGCGCTGCCCGATGCGCTTGCTCTTGCAGACGCGGTGCTGTTCGGCCCCGTCAATCGGGCGCAGTTGCTCGAAGAAGGCGACCGCCTCTCCCCGCAGGCGATCGCTCAGTCGATTCGCGCTCGTGGTGGCGACGCCGCTGCGTTCTGCTCAGCCGCCGAGATTGCCGAGCACATCGCCGAGCGGGCCAGCCCGGGCGATCTGGTGCTGATCATGTCCAACGGTAGCTTTGACGGGCTGACGTCCAAAGTGGCCGAGAAGCTCAACGCGCGGGTCGGTGTCCGCGGATGAGGGCTGGCAGAGGCCAGGCGAGCCTTGCGTTTTTCGCCAGTCTTGGCGCCCTGCTGACCCCACGACCCGCCGCAGCGACGATTCAGTACCGGGTTTCGCTAGCTGACACCGCGGCCCACCGTTTCCATGTCACGATCACCGTTCCGGTGGAAGGCCGAGAGGTGGTGATGGCCTTGCCGGCGTGGAACGCGCTTTACCGCATTCGCGATTTTTCCCAGCGGGTAGGGTCGATCCGCTCCATTTGCGCCGGTCTTACGAGCGTGACGCTCGATAAGCGGCAGGTGGATAAGGACACCTGGCATTTCTGGCTCGACGGCCCGTGTCAGCCGGGGGACCACAACGAACTGCAAACCGACTACGCCATCGAATGGAACTCTCCGGGACCCTTCAACTCCCAGCTGGACTCGCGGCACGCCTTCATGAATCTTGCGGAAATTCTGATGTACCTACCGGAACGTCGGAACGAGGAGGTGTCGGTTCAGTTCGTCAATCTTCCTCCCGGATGGCGAATCGCCGCAGAACTGGCCTCCCTAGGCAACGATTCCTACACGGCATCTAGCTACGATCAATTGGTCGATGCTCCCGTGGAAGCGGGTCCATTCGAGGAATTTCAATTTTCTCAGTCCGGCGGTCAGTTTCGTGTGGTTGTCGATGCGCGCTCTTGGAACCGAGGCATGCTCGAAGACGCCCTTCGTCGTATCACGGAGTATGAACTCACCCTGATGGGTGGCCCACCTTTTGATTCGCCGAACCGAGAATACACATTCTTTTTTCACATTGGTCCAGGCGGCGATATCGAAGGCGGAGGCATGGAGCATCGCAACTCAGCCGCCATCTCGGCCACATCCACCGAGGCGGCCATTGTCATCGCCGCGCATGAATTCTTCCACGTCTGGAACGTGAAACGGATTCGACCGCAGTCGCTCGAGCCCGTGGACTACACCAGGGAACAATACACGCGGGCTTTGTGGTTCGCCGAGGGAGTCACTAGTGCGTACGCGGCGTTCACGCTCGAGCGGACGGGGCTCTGGTCGAAGCTACGATTCTACGACGATCTGGCAGAGCAGGTCGAAGAGCTCGAACGGCGACCTGCTCGCCAATGGCAAAGTGTCGAAGAATCCAGCCTCAACGCGTGGTTTGAAAAGTATGACTTCTACAACCTGCCTGAGCACAGCATCTCCTACTACAACAAGGGCCAGATTCTGGGCCTCCTGCTGGACCTCGCCATCCGGGAACAAACCGGTAACCACAAATCTCTTGACGATGTCTTACGCCGCATGAACGAGGAGTACGCGCGACAGGGCAAGTTCTACGACGATAGTGCCGGAATCCAGGCTGTCGTCGAGGAGGTCTCGGGAAAAAGTTTTGCTACTTTCTTCAGCCTCTACGTGTCTGGAACCGACGAGATCCCCTTCAACGACCTCTTATCCGTCGCCGGGCTCGAACTGAAAACGGTCTCCGGGCGCGTTCTGGTTGACGAAGTGGCGCATCCCTCCGATCGCCAGCGCCGGATTCTCGTCGGCATGCTCCGTGGCGTAACCGATTGATATATTCTTCCGTCCGGTGCCATGATTCGCACTTTTCTTGCCGGAGCCTCTCTCGCGCTAGCCGTCATTCTGCTTCTGCCGTGGCTGGTGCTTTGGAGCGTTCTCACCGGCAAACCGAACTTGATGTACCGAATGGCCATGAATCTGATCCGTCTGCAAACGCGCTTTCTGAAAATCCAGGTGCGCGTGCAGGGGCTTGAGAATATCCCGCCGCGCGCGTGTGTTTTTGTCGCGAACCACGCCTCCAATGTGGACCCCATGGTGCTGCTGCCAGCCATCCCCCGGCGTGTGGGAATCCTCGTCAAACGGGAGTTGTTTCGCATTCCCATCTTTTCAACGGCGATGCGCGTCGCCCAGTTCGTGCCCATCGATCGCGGCAGCAGGGAATCGACCGGTGCGACGGTCTCCACCGTAGTTGACAACCTCCACAAGGGCTTCTCCTATCTGATCTTTTCCGAGGGAACGCGCAGTCCAGATGGCCGCATGCGCCCGTTCAAGAGGGGTGCCCTCACCATGGCGATTGAGGCCGGCGCTGCGATTGTGCCCGTTTCGCTGGGGGGGACTCATCGCCTGCTCGCGAAAGGGACGACCATCGTTCGCCCGGGCCAAGCGACGGTTCAGTTTGGCCCCGCCATGGACGCTTCCTCCTACCAAAAGGAGCGGCGCGCGGAATTGCTGGATCGAGTCGAAGCTCTCGTCGCCGCCGGCCTACCGAGCGAGCAGCAGCCGCTCTGACTCTGTTCTGACGATTTGTACTGCCATCCTGGGCCACTGCTATACTGAGGTTTCATGCCGGAAAGACTCATTCACGAAGTCGTCCCTGTCGGCCTGCTGCAGTGCAATTGCTCGATTCTCGGCGACCGGACCACAGGCGACGCCATCGTCGTCGACCCCGGCGACGAGGTGGACCGCATCGTTGAAATTATCGCCCGTCACAACCTGAGGCTTCGCGCGATCGTCAGCACACACACTCACATCGATCACGTTGGGGGCCTCGCGGCATTGCATCGCGCCACCAAAGCGCCCGTCCTCATCCATGACGCCGATCTCGGCCTTTATCGCAGCCTGGACATGCAGGCTCAATGGCTGGGCATTCCTACCCCGGAGACAATTTCCATTCGCGACTTCGTAAAAGAGGGCGACGTCCTCGCCTGGGGAGGCTTTCTGACTCGCGTGTTGCACACGCCGGGACATACACCGGGCAGCATCAGCCTCCTCGTCGAGAGCGCCCACGACCCGGACGAGCGGCAGCATGCCGAAGAGCACCGTCTGATTGCCGGAGATACGCTGTTTCGGGGCAGCATCGGCAGAACCGATCTGCCCGGTGGTTCTTACCCCCAAATCATCCGCTCGATTCAGCAGAAACTGCTTGTGCTGCCGGATGATCTCGTCGTCTATCCTGGCCATGGACCGATCACAACGATCGGCTGCGAGCGCGAGCATAATCCCTTCCTGCGGTAGCGGGCGGCATAGTTCTAGAACTATCTGTTGCGGGCTACGGAACAGTTCTTGTGCGCATGCTTTGACTCTCTCAGCTGACCGGTTGATAATCGCCGCGGTCGTCCATGGTTTGGCCGTGCTAGTTCTCAGCAAGCGCCGAGGCTGCAATTACAAGCGACATGGGCTATTCTTCGGCTGTGCCTCTCACGATGCAGTCCGGCTCTCTCCTGCGTTGATTTCGACGCCGGAGCCGCATCGCCCGGGACTGACCGCCACGAATCTGATGGAGTGAGCCATGAGACGTTCCGACTTGGTGCGAAATTCAGGTAAGGGGAAGGCGTTGCGTACATCTCAAATTGTATTTGGCGAACGGCAGCATCTGTTGCGGGTGCTCGATTCTGTTGAGCGCAGTGCTTTGCCCGCGGCGCGCATGGATCAGGAGCGCCGCGTGATCGAGCAACTGATCCACGCGCGTACGCAGGAACTCAACCGCATTAATCCGGGATGGGACGAAAAGGTGGGCACCGTTCTCAGCGCCGAGGTTAAGCCCGACGCGCTTGATAATCTTTCGCGTCAGGCTCCCAAAGAAGATTATTATCTCCTGCGCTTGATCAGCGAGCACCCAAAGGTTACGGCAAAAACGCTCGGGCGTCTCTCGCATCATCCCTATTCGGCGATTCGCGAGAACATCGCGCGCCATCCGAATAGCGATGCGGCCACACTCTCGCGCCTGAGCCGGGACCGCAGCCAGCCCCTGTGGTATCTGGTGGCCTTCAATCCCAACGCTCCGGCTCCGCTCCGCAAAAAGCTTCAGGAGCGCATGCGCCGCCTCGGCGAAAAAACGGCTACCCAATAGCCGCGTCTTTATTGCCATCGCGCAATCGATGCCGCGTCGCCGGGAACGCGTGGCGATGCCCCGCTCGCCCCGGGGAGTTGACACAAGCGCAGGATCGCTACGCTGCGCCGCATCGGATCGATTCATCGGTGATGTGTGGATTACGCCTAGTTGGCTGGTGAGCTGGCGAGCTTCGAAGTGATCTGACGGACATAGTTCTGCGTCTCGGGGAAGGGGGGCACGCCACCGTAGCGGTCGACCATTTCCGGACCCGCATTATAGGCCGCGAGGGCCAGCGACAGATTGCCGCGATATTTCGCTAGAAGATCCTTCAGGTAGTGCGTGCCGCCATCGATGTTCTGTGCGGGATCGAATACATCGCTCACAGCATAGCGCGCTGCCGTCGTCGGCAGCAACTGCATTAGGCCTAGCGCGCGCTTCCGCGAAACGGCCTTCGAATCGAAATTCGATTCGGCGGCGATCACGCCCGCGATTAACCTTTCGTCAACACCATGCCTGAGGGCCGCCACGTGAATCAGATTGGCGTAGCGCACGCCGAAGTCAACGTTGGCCGGAGGCGGAGAGGGAAAAACGTCTTCGGGCTCAACATCGATCAGTTCGCTCACGGCAATGTCGACCAGGCCACCCGCAACGGAAAGCAGCACTCGATCACCTTTTACCTCATAGCCTGTGACGTGCAATCTTGCGCCCGAACGCAGCACGGCGTAGTCGCCGTAGCCTGGTGCCGCCGTAGACAGCAACGCCGTGGCGACGAGCAGTGCTCCAACGAGGTTGCAAGGGAACCTCATCCTAGCGTCCGTTGACCCGAGATCCGCTTCCTGTGCTTTCGCCCCAGCCATGTAACCACCCCATTTGCCCCGGAGCCGATCTAGCTGGATGGCTTCGAAGGAGGATTCGCGGGCGGCCGCTGACGGCTCGCCGGCGGCACCATTCCGTTAGCCCGCAAATACTCGACCATCTGGCCGTAGTGGTCCATCG
>Ga0187783_10000683_pt1 | contig 24724 bp, 26 predicted proteins | sample 1015_SJ02_MP02_2_FD_132471 | JGI IMG/M metagenome (GOLD analysis project Ga0187783, IMG submission 132471) | Tropical peat soil microbial communities from peatlands in Department of Meta, Colombia - 1015_SJ02_MP02_20_MG | ecosystem: Environmental > Terrestrial > Soil > Wetlands > Peat | place...
CTCGCGCGCCGAACGTCGCCCGCAGAAACGAGGCGAGACGCGGGTCCCGCTCCAGGACCGTGAGGGGTGCCAGGCGACGGCGCAGGAGCGCCGCGGTCAGGATCCCGAGGCCTCCCCCGATCTCGAGCACCGGTCGCCCCGGGGGAACCCCCACGAGCGCCGCCTCCGCGTCGGCGACGAACGAGTCGGTCAGGAACGACTGGCCCCAGCGCTTTGCCGGCCGCACGCCGACGGACGCGAGCGTCCGACGGACCGCGTCGGGGTCCTCGGGCACGCCGGGGTCGGAGGAAACGAGGCGATTACGGCGCGACGAAGAGGTGGTACTTGTCGTCGACACCGCTCAGTTCCTGCTCGATCCGCCCGACGATGAGCTTCTCGGGGTTCTTGAGATGGAGTCGTTCCTCCAGGTCGGCGAAGGTCGCGAACGGCGCGCGCCGGCGCTCGTCGACGATCTGCTGCATCGTCTTCTTGCCGATCCCGGGCAGGAGCTCGAGGAGGTGGAACCGGCGCGAGACGGCGGGCGACTCGTTGAAGAACCGGAGGTACCGCGGCTCGTTCGCCTTCACGATCTTCTCGAGCGTAGCGGGAAGCTCGGAGCGACCGGAGACAGTGAGCTCGTCGTAGCTGATGCGCCGGCGCACGTGGTCGATCGGGACGGTCGTCCCCGCGGTCGGTACGAGCGCGATTCGGCTGCCGGCGGTGAGGCGAGCGTTCGGTCGGGGAACGAGCTCGAAGAGTTTGAGCTCGTCCTCACCGATCGCGAGCGCCAGGGCCTCGCGGTGGAATCCGCGGTCCGTCTGGCGGCCGTTCGGCAGGTAGTCCAGAATGTACGCGTAGTTCTCCACGGGCCGTCCCCCCGCTCATCGGTGCTGGGCCACGATCTCGAGGAGGCGGGTGATCTGCGCCTCGTCGAGGACGACCCGCTCCTTCGAGAAGAGGAGTCGGATCTCTTCGGGGTACTGCGGCAGGGTATCGGCGACCTTCACCGCGACGGTCGCGTCGACGTACGGCAGCGTGCGGAGCTCCGCCACGAGCTTCTCGGTCGCCTCGGGGGTGAGCCGGGCGAAGAGCTCGGCATGCTGGAGCGCGAGGCCGGCCTCGCGGGGGAGGGTGCGGTGGGACGCCTCGTCGGTCAAGAGCTCCTTCACCCGCGAGAGCGGGATCGGTTCAGGCATCGTGGCCTCCGGGGGGCATGACGGGGAGGAGGTGGACCGGGGTGGCGATGAGCTCCTTGCGCTTTCCGCCGTCCAGGAACTCGATGCGGTACGCCCGACCCGAGCGTGCGACGACCGTGCAGACGCGTCCCTGGTAGCGGGGGTGCGGCTGTCCGTGCGGGTCGGACGGTTCGATGCGGACCATCACCTTCTGGCCGATCGCGAATTCGCGGAGGTACCGGGTGATCGGCGGGAGCCCGCGCTCGCGGACCTTCTTCGTGAAGACGCCCCGCGAGCGGGAGCGAAATCCCTTGGAACTCTTGACCATCTACGCGGCCTCCGTATCGTGGATCTCCAGCACGTCGAGGAACTCCACCTTCAGCGGGACCCCGACGAGGGCAGCGAGGCTCGGTGCGGTGCGTCCGCCATCTCCTTCCACCCACTCCTTGACGTAGGTACCGGCCTCGGTCCTCAGGTCGAGCGTGAACCGCCCCGATCCCGACTCCACGAGTCGGGCGGCGACGATCCGGCGCGTTCGTACGCGGTCGGAGCGGCGGTGCGCGACGCGGGTGGGGGTTCGCTGGGCGATCGCTCGGGCGAGCGCGAGGTCCAGCGCCTCATTAACCTTTGCCACCTCGACCTCCCCGATCACGCCGACGCGGTAGCTCTTTTCCGGGTTCGCCTCCTTCACGCGGACGACGTCCTCCGCGTTGGCCGGGGCGAGTTCGAGCACCTCGACCCGTCCGCCCGCCTTCTCGGCCAGTTCCTGGCTGACCCACGTCAGGTCGACCGTCCGGCGGTGCGGATGCAAGACCTCCAGGACGAACGGCCGCCCACGGCCGAGCATCCGCGCGTCGATGTCCTCCCGGCCCATCCCGTGGAACCGGGTCCCGTCCCCCCCCGTGGCGGTCAGGAGCGGGGCGGCGACGATCTCCTCGATGCTCTCCGCGTACGTCTTGCCGGTGCCCCCGCACGCGTCGCATCCCCGACCGCGGCATCGGCGGCACGGCCAGCGGGTCTGGGGGAGCGTCCGGTCGAGCTTCCGGTATCGCCCGCGGACGTAGAGCGGCAGCACCGTCGTCTCGACGCGGCCCACGGGAAGGTCCGCCAGGAAGACCAGCTCGGCGCCGACCGTTCCTCCGGTGGCGCCGGTCCGCGCCTCGATGCGTTTTCCGAGCTCGCGGTTCAACGCGGCGCGGATGCTCTCGCCCCACTCCGTGCCGACCTCGGACCAGAGCGCCTCCTCGCGGGCGAGCAGTTCGGGCTCCCAGCGCGACCCGCACGTGAACCGGTGCCATTCGTACCCGTCCGCCGCCCGCACCGCCCGGTCGACCCACACGTCGAGTCGGGCGAACAGCCCGCCGCACAGCGTGCACTCGGCGTCGGGAGCCGGCGCGCCCGTCCCGGCGTCCCGGACGAGGAGCGCAGCGCGCTCCGGATTCGTCCGGCCGTGTCCCCAGCGGCCGAACAGGCGGCCGAAGCAGTCGGCGCACAGCCCGCGTCCCTCGGCGCGTCGGGCGGCCGCGACCACCGCCTCCGGCACCGGCTCGACGGCGGACATCCCGGGCGCCACCCCGGGGTCGGGTTAAACTTCTGCCCGGACGGTTACCGCGCTCCGGTCGTCTATTTAGTCGACCGCGGTTTGGTCCGCTGGTACGACATGGCATCGATCACCGAGGCGGAACTGACGCGCGCGATCGAGCGGACGCTCGTCGCCCGCGGGAAGATGCCACCGGCGGAAGCGCGCACGACCTCCCGGATGGTGCTCGGTTACTTCGGGCTCGACGACGCGGTGCTCGACAACAAGCTCTCCAGCGAGGACCGCGACCGGTTCTACCTGCTCGAGGAGGAGGGGCTGCTCACCAGCGAGGAGGAGGACGCGACCGTCTCGCGCGGGAAGACCTGGCGGATCCACTACTGGCTCCTCAAAAAGGCCCGGATCCGGGACGTCGGCCAGGCCGGGGAGGCCCCCGAGGACGAGGACGCGGGGACGGTCTACCGCGACATCGGCGAATCGGACTGGAAGCGCAAGGCCGATGCGCCGCCGAGCTCGTAGCGCCGCGCGCGGTCTCAACGGGGACGCCCGCCGATCGGCCGCGCCCGCTGCCGCAGCGCCGGGTAGTCGGCGGTCGCGATCACCGAGCGCACGTGCTCGATCGCGGTGAACGCGAACGTGATCGCGAGCAGGAGCGCGATGACCGACGCGAGCGTGAGGCTGACGCCGGAGACTCCGAAGAGGACGAGAATGGCGGCGAGGGAGGCGAGCGCGTTGAACGTCGCATGCATGCTGACCGCGAGCAGGTAGTAGCCGCCGGTCCCCGCGCCCGGTACCCCGAACTTGCTGCGGGCGAAGCCGTAGCCGAACATCCCGGTCGAGCTGCCGTGCAGGAGGACGCTCGACACGCTGCGGAGGAGGATGAGCGCGATCCCGGCCTCGAGGCCGCCGACCAGGTAGGCGGAGAGCCCGTAGAGGAACGTCTCGAAGAACCCGAACCCCAACCCGACCGACGCGCCGAAGACCGGCCCGTCCGCGAGCGTGCGGATCTGGTTGCGGTAGGAGTACACCCCCGAGCCCTTCAGCGCCTCCTCGACGAACGGGGCGACGACGAGGACGAGGAAGAACACCCCGAGGCTCGAGTTCCCGTTCAGGAAGAGAAACTCGGGGCCGGGGAAGGTTTGGCTGACGCTCGTGCCCACCGCGACGATGATCGCCTCCAGGATCGCGGCGACGATCGTCGCGAAGATCGCCCCGTAGGCGAACGCGCCCAGGATCGGCCCCAGCGAGGTCGTCTGGAATCGCTCGGTGTTCCGGACCCAGGAAAGGTAGATGAGCGCCGGGACGAGGGCGACGACGACCAGGATGACCAGGTCGAAGATCGCGTCGGTCGCGCTCATGGGGCTGGCTTCCTAGCGGGGTAGGTGTAGAAACCCTCTCCCGTCTTCCGCCCGAGCTTCTTCGCCGCGACCATCGTGCGCCAGATGGGGCAGGCACGGTAGCGAGGGTCCCGGAACCCGTCCCAGAGCACGTCCAGGATCGCGACCGCGGTGTCGATCCCGACCAGGTCGGCGAGCTCGAACGGCCCCATCGGGTGGTGGAACCCCAGCTTGTACGACGTATCGATGTCCTCCTTGGTCGCGACCCCCTCGTACAGCATCCACGCGGCCTCGTTGAGGAGGACCGCCAGCGCCCGGGTCGTGACGAACCCCGGAGTGTCCCGGGACGTGACCACGGTCTTCCCCAGGCTCACCGCGAAGGCCCGGGCCTCCTCCACGACCTCCGGACGCGTGGTGTGGCCGGGAATGAGCTCGACGAGCGGCATCTGGAGGACCGGATTGAAGAAATGGAGGCCCACAAGGCGTCCCGGGTCCTTGAGCTCCTGGCCGATCGAGGTGATCGGGAGCGAGGAGGTGTTCGACGCGAGAAGGGCGGTCGGTTGCGCCGCCTCCTCGAGCTGCCGGAACAGCTCCCGTTTGACCGCGAGGTTCTCCGGAGCCGCTTCGATGACAAAGTGGGCGGAGTCGGCGCGGCGCAGGCCGATCGCGACTTCGATCCGCCCCACGGCCGCCTCCTTCTCGCCCGCGCCGAGCGTCCCTTTCTGGACGGCGTGATCGAGCGCTCGGGTCGCGGCGGTGAGGCCGCGACGGGCGAACTCTTCGTTGACGTCCTCGAGGGTCACCGGGTACCCCGCGATCGCGCACTGCGCCGCGATCCCGCTGCCCATGATCCCTGCGCCGACCACGAACACGCGTTGCCGGACCGACGCGCGGGGATCGCTGCCGGAGTCGATGGGCGTCGCCGCCATCACCCTGTCACCCCGGGGGCCGCCGCCGGTCCGTGGACGGCCCGGAGGTACTCGCAGGCACGGCACACCGTTCCCGTGGACGGCTCTCCGCACGAGCGGCACCGACCCGGGGCGAGCAGGTCGCCACTCCGGAGCCACCCCGAGACGAGTCGTTCGTGCGTGCGCAGGAGCGCTTGCCGCGTGCCGGGGTGGGCCTCCTCCAACTGCCAGACGAGCTCGCGGAAGAGGTTCCGCGAAGCCCGGCTGGCGTGCGGGCACTCGGCGTGATCGAACGGCAGGTTGCGAAGCCGCGCGTACAGGAACACCTCCCGCTCCGGCACGAGGGCGAGCGGGGCCACCCGAGGCACAAAGCCCGCTTGGGGAGCGCGGTGGGGGGCCATGCGCACGAGGCGGTCCAGGTCCCCTCGGACCAGGTTCATGAGCACGGTCTGGGCGAGGTCATCCAGGTTGAATCCCAGGACGAGCGCATCGGCCCCGGCCTCGCGGGCCGCCCGGTTGAGGAGCCGGCGTCGCCACACGCCGCAGAACGAGCAGGGGACCGTGTCGGGCAGTTGGCTCGCGGCGAGGTCGGTTGTCGTGCCGAGCTCCGTCTCCGCCCGCACGACCCGATGGGAGACGCCGAGCGCGGCCGAGAGGCGCTCCGCGGAGCGGATCGTCCCGGTCCGGTATCCGGCGATCCCCTCGTCGACCGTGAGCGCGACCACGTGGACGCGGGGCCGGGGTCGAAAATGCTCCGCGGTGAGCTGCAGCGCGACGGCGGAGTCCTTGCCACCGGAGAGCGCGACCCCGACGGTCCCTTCCGAGAAGCGCGGGAGCTGGCGGCGGATCTCGCGCGCGACCCGCTCTTCGACGGAGGCCCGGAGGTGGTCCCCGCACAGGTGACTGCCGCGGTACGGCTGGTCGACGATCGCGCTGGCGTCGCACGAGGAGCAGCGCACGCCGGTCCGAACCCCGCCTCGCTATTTGAGGAACGAGCGGCGCCGTCGGTTCCTCTGCGCGCATACGATTAAGAACCGAACGTCCGCCAAACCAACCCTCGATGGCCTCTTCGCGCTTCGGCCGAACGAACGGCGGCACGCGCAGCAGCGGACCCACCGGCCCCAGTGGACCCGAGCCCGGCCCCCGGTTCGACGCCCTCGAACTGGTCGGTCGCTTCCAACGCATGCTCCAGGCGCAGGAACGGAGCCCGTGCACCGTGAAGCAGTACGGGCACATCGCCCGCACCTTCCTCGCGTACGCCCAGAAACCGCTTGAGGAAGTGACGCTCCACGACCTCGAGTCGTTCCGCGAGTACCTCGTTCTCCAGCGGCACTACTCGAAGAACTCGGTCTACACGACCGTCCGCGGGCTCACCTGCCTCTTCCGGAACTTCGGGCTGGCGGTCGCTGACCAGCTGGAGCCCCCGCGCCGTCCCGAACGGCTGCCGCGGTACCTGTCCGAGGAAGAGATGCACCGGCTCTTCGAAGCGGTGCGGGAGTCGCCTCGGGACAGCGCGATCGTGCACGTGCTCGCTTTCGCCGGTCTTCGGGTGAGCGAGCTGTGTCACCTCGAACTCGAGGACATCGAGTTCGAGCGGAACATCCTCCACGTCCGCTCGGGCAAAGGGGACAAGGATCGGGAGGTCATCCTGGAGGACCGCACCCGCGCCGCGATCGACCGCTACTTGACCGACCGCACGCTCGCGGGAGAGTCCGGGACGCGGCTCTTTCCGGTCGGGCCGGTCACGGTCGAGCGGATCGTCCGGCGCGCCGCGAGCACCGCGGGAATCCCCCGGCAGGTGACACCGCACATGCTGCGGCACACGCTCGCCACCGCCCTGCTCTCCCGGGGATGCGACATCCGGTACATCCAGAAGCTCCTGGGGCACGCCTCGGTCGCGACCACGCAGATCTACACGCACGTCGACACCCAGGCGCTGCGCAATGCCTACACGCGCGCGAAGCCGGAGTATTAACGCACCGGCGCTCGGGACGCCGTGACCGACCGCGTTCCCGAGGTGATCATCCTCGGCGCCGGCATCGCCGGCTGCGCGCTCGCGTATCACCTTGCTCGGGCCCACGTGGGGCCCGTGGTGGTGTACGACCCGAGAACGCCGGGGGCCGGCGCTACCGGCCGGGCCGCCGGCATTGTGACCGAGCAGTTGTGGAACCGATGGGACGTCGAGGTCACGCGGCAGTCGAAGGAACAGTACGCCCGCCTGAGCGCGAAATGGGACCCATCTGCGTACACCGTGAACGGCTTCGTCCGGTGGGCGCAGGGACGCGAGGCGCTCGCCGTGCTCGACGCGGCGGTCGGCCGGCTCCGTTCCTGGGGAGTGAAGGTCGAGGAGATCGAGGGGGACCGGTTGTCGCGTCGGGTGCCCTGGGGTCGCTTCGACGACGCTCCGCGCGCGATCTGGAGCCCGACCGACTCGGTCGTGACGCCGAGCACAATGGGCGAGATCTACGCGGAGGGAGCCCGGCAGGCCGGCGTCGAATTCCTGCTCGGCACCCCGATGGACGGGTTCCGCCGGGTGGACGAGGGCTGGGAGCTCGTGTCGAGCGGACGCACCGTCCGGGCCCGACGGGGCGTGGTCGCTGCGGGAGCGTGGTCGAAGGAGATCCTGCGACGGGTTCGCCATCCCCTTCCCTTGGCGCCGTACCGGACCCAGGCCGCGGTCCTGCGTCCACCCTCCGGGCCCGAGCACTTCCCCTCCGTCCACGACGTGGACGTCGATGTGTACGCCCGCCCAGAGTCGAACGGCCGGATCCTGGCCGGGGACGGAACCCGGCTCGTCGAGGTCGACCCCGAGACGTATCAGACCGGGCCCGACGAGGAATTCGTCCACCACCTGGCGGAGACGTTCGAGCGCCGACTCCCGGGTTGGGCCGAGGCGGAGCTCGTCCGCGCGTGGGCTGGGGTGTGCAGCTCCACCCCCGATCGTAGGCCGCTCGTGGGGCCCGTGCCCGGGGCGGAGGGGCTGTTCGTCATCGCCGGGTTCAACGGGTTCGGAGTGATGCGCGCGGGCGGCGTTGCCCAGCGGCTGTCGGAACTGATCGCGGCCGGGGGGAACCGCGAGCGCGAACGCCTGGAGCCGGTGCTGCCCGAACGGTTCGCCGGGGTCCCAACGGACTTTGTACCGCGCCCCGGCTTCACGCTGGACGCCGGAGAGAACCCCCGATTCTGACGGGCAGCGGGACGCCTACTCGACCCCGCGGATCCGCTCGAGCTTCTCGAGGAACTCGACCCCCTCGCCGGTCGTCATCGGCTTGCCGTCCTCCCGCGTCAACGGGAGTCCGGCGAGGGCGCACGCTTCCGGAACGCTCTTCCCTTCGAGTAGGGCGCGCAGCGCGCGACGCTCCCGTCGTCCCAGATTCACTCCCTCGACCTGGAACTCCTCGAACGCCTCGAACGCCACGGGGCAGACGACCCTAGCGAGCTTCGCGACCTCGGCCGCGTAGAGACGGATCTCCTCCTGGGCGTGCGGGTCGAGCCGCAGCGAGAGGAAGTGGAGGAGGTTGTGCAGATTGATCTTCCAGTACCACTGGGTGTAGAAGGCGACGGGAAGGAGCAGCCGGGCGGTCTCGCGCGCGACGCCCGCGTCCAGCGCTCGCGTATAGGCATCGTACGCTTCCTTCGAGAGGCTGTCGAGGTCCGAACGGAAACGTTCTACGACCTCCGCCGGCAGGGCATCGCCACGTCCCTGCCGGTTCCGCGTCGACTGGTGACGCACCTCCTCCGGGAGGGGAACCTCGTACTCGTCGGGCACGACGGAGTACCGGGCCGAATACTCATTCAGTGAACTCGCCCGGTGCCGAACCCACTGTCGGGCGACGAAGATCGGGAGGCGGACGAGGAACTTGTACTCGACCATCTCGAACGGCGTTGTGTGCCGATGCCGCATCAGATACCGGACGAGCCCCCGGTCGTCGCGCACCGTCTTCGTGCCCCGGCCGTACGAGACGCGCGCCGCCTGGACGATCGCGGCGTCGTTGCCCATGTAGTCGACAAGCACGACGAACCCGTGCGCGAGGACGGGCTGTTTCACCCCGATGAGGCGGTCCGCCTCCGGGACCGAGACGCGCGTCATCGGCGGTTCGTCGACCAAGGCGCCCCGGGATTCGGAGCCCACCATTAAGGCCGTCGTCCCGCGCGGGCGACTCGGCAAAGAGTTTTGGTCCGTTCCCGGCTCCGCAGGTCGGAGGGGGGACGGTGGCACGCATTCTCGTCGCGGTCGCGTGGCCGTACTCGGCCGGCCCGTTCCACATCGGCCACCTGGCGGGCGCCTACCTACCGGGCGACGTCTTCGCCCGGTACCACCGGCTGCGCGGCGACGAAGTGCTGATGGTCTCCGGCTCCGACATGCACGGCACCCCCGCCCTCGTGCGCGCCGAGAAGGAAGGCACCACGCCGGCGGTGATCTCCGAACGGTATCACGAGGTGAACCGAGCGGCGTTCGAGCGACTCGGGGTCTCCTACGACCTGTACACGACGACGCGGACGGTGATCCACGAACGGACCGTCCAGTCGATCTTTCTCGCCCTGCTCGAGAACGGGTACATCCGACGCCGCACGGCGGAAGGCGCCTACTGCCCGAAGCATCAGCGATTCCTGCCCGACCGGTACCTGCTGGGGACCTGTCCGCATTGCGGATTCCCGAACGCGCGGGGAGACGAATGCGACAACTGCGGCCGGCCCCTCGAGGCTCGTCAGCTCGGTTCGCCGCGCTGCGCGCTCTGCGGCACGCCGGCCGAGTTCCGCCCCTCGGAGCACTTCTACCTCGAACTGGACCGGCTCCAACCCAAGCTCGCCGAGTACCTCCGGCAGCAGACCCACTGGCGGCCGGGCACGCTCAAGGTCGCGGAGAACTTCCTCGCAGAGGGCCTGCATCCGACCCCGATCACCCGCGACCTGGAGTGGGGCATCCCAATCCCACTCGAGGGATACGACACGAAGCGGTTCTACGTCTGGTTCGACGCACTGATCGGGTACCTCTCCGCATCCAAGGAGTGGGCGGTGCGCGCCGGCCGCCCCGACGAGTGGCACCGATTCTGGGATGAATCGGAGCCGGTCCGGCCCTACTATTTCGTCGGGAAGGACAACAAGTTCCACCACACGATCGTCTGGCCCGGGATCCTCCTCGGCGTCGGCGGCTTGCACCTCCCCTACGACGTTCCCGCCAACGAATGGCTGCTCGTGGAGAGCGGGAAGATCTCGAGGACCCGCTCGACGGACGAGTCGATCTTCATTCCGTCGCTGCTCGAGAAGTATCCGCCGGATGTCATCCGCTTCTACGCGACCCTCCTCGCCCCTGAGAACCACGACACGGTGTTCAGCTGGAGCGAGTTCGAGAACGTCCGGGAGGAGATCCTCGCGAACCAGTATGGGAACCTCGTGCAGCGCGCCCTCATCCTGACGCGGGAACGGTACGACGGACGCGTACCGAGCGTGCCGGCCGATTGGAGTCCGGACGCGCCCAACGGGGTCGGCTCGCGCCTGCGCGCCACCCACGAGCGGATCTCCGAAGCGTACGAACGAGTTCGCCTGAAGGAGGCCCTGGACTACGCCCTCGACGAGGTGCGAGAGGCCAACCGCAGCTTTCACGAGGGACGGCCGTGGCAGCTCGAGGGCGCCGAGCGCGACCGCGTAGTGTACGAGACGCTCTGGCGGATCCGGGCGATCGCCACCTGGCTCGCGCCCGTCCTGCCCTTCTCGAGCGCCGAGGTGTTCCGCATGCTCGGGTTCCCGGCGCCGCCCGGACGGGGCGATTGGGACCGAGCGCTCGAGTCCCCGCCCGCCGGCCAGACGCTGGGGGAGATCCGCCCGCTCTTCCCCCGCGCCCTCGCCGACAGCACCGCGACGAGCGCCGCCGCGAAGGCACCGACTCCGTCGGCGGACTCGCCGGTCCCGCTCGCCGCGCGGGCCGCGGTGATCCAGAAGGTTGCCGTGCACCCGTCGGCCGACAAGCTCTACGTCCTCGAGCTGGATATCGGGGAGACGAAGCCCCGGACGGTCGTCGCGGGGCTACGGCCATCGTACACACCCGAACAGTTGTCGGGTCACGCAGTCGTGCTCCTGTCGAATCTCGAACCGCGTACGATCCGCAGGATGACCTCTCAGGGAATGGTCCTCGCCGCGGAGGTCGGGGACCGGGCGATCCTCCTCGAGCCGCCACCGGGGATCGCCCCGGGGTCGTTCGTGCTGGGGACGACCGAAGCGGACCGCACGATCTCCTACGACGACTTCGCTCGAACCCCCTTGCTCGTGGGGCGAGCGATCGGCCGGGGTGACAGCGAGACCACCCGGTTCGATGTCGGAGGCGCGTCGGTGGAAGTGGCGGGGACGTGGGACGAGGGCACCGTGGGCGTGGTCCGCCTCCCCCGGCCGGGCGCGACGACCGGGGAACTGCTGTCGTACGGCCCCGGGCGCGCCGTGCGGCCGTCCGAGGACGTCCCGGCCGGTGCCAAGGTGCGATGAGCGACGGGGCTCGGTTCGACCTGCACGTTCACTCCCGGTACTCTCCGGACTCCCGTCTCGGGCTCGACGAGATCGTTGGTCGGCTCGCGTACGTCGGCCTGCGCGGTTTCGCCCTCACCGACCACAACTCCGTGCAGGGACACCGGCCGCTCCTCGACTTGCAGTCCAAATTTCCGGCCTACCTCTTCGTGCCCGGCGTCGAGGTCTCCACGGCGGACGGCCACCTGCTCGCCTATGGGGTCAGCGAGCTGCCACCCCCCCACCGACCGGCGGCCGAAACGATCGACTGGGTGCGGTCCCACGGAGGGGAAGCGGTCCCCGCGCACCCGTTCCGGCGCTCGCACGGAATCGGGCGGCGCCTCGCCGAGTCGATCCCGGCGCGGGCGATGGAAACCCGTAACGGGCACAACTCCGAGATCGCGAACCTCCGGGCGGAGGACGCGGCGTCCCGACGTGGCGTGGGTCAGACCGGCGGCAGCGACGCGCACTCGATCCGCGACTTGGGACGGGCGTACACGGAAACGGATAGCTCGGTCGCTTCGCTGGACGACCTGCTCGAAGCGATTCGTCGCCGGCAGTCGACGGGGGCCGGGCGGTCCCTACCGCTGGGCGCTCGGATGCGCCTCGGCGTACGGACCGCTCTGCTCCGAGCGGGCCGCGGGTTCGGGGCGATCTGACCGGCGGGGGTCGCGCGCCCCGAGCGCTTTAAACGGGGCCCCCCTGCCCTCCGCCACGCCGAGGTGGCAGAATGGTTAATGCGACGGACTGCAGATCCGTTTCCTGGGGGTTCGATTCCCTCCCTCGGCTCGCGCTCCGTTCCTGAGTCGCTCGAGATCGGTCGGATGGGGGCGGCCCACCGGCGCGTCTCGAGGGACTTCGGGCGAGCGCGCGGGGAATTCGGTGCTTCTCCTTCGGCCGATGCGGCAAGAATCCCTAAGATAGGGCCGGGAACTCGCGCGAAGGAGGCGCCGATTGCCGCGGGTTACCCCAGAGCCCTCGCCGGCCGCCCTGCTCGCGTTGTGGGACTTCGACGACCCGGCCGGCTCGGAGCTCCGGTTCCGCCGGTTCGTCCATCAGATCCCGGCCTCCCCGGGAACGGGCCTGAGAGCCGAGGCGCTTACTCAGCTCGCCCGCTCCCAGGCGCTCCAGCGAAAGTTCCGTACGGCCCACCGTTCGCTGGACCGGGTACCTCCGCTCTTGCGCTCGGGAAAGTCGCGCGCCCGAATTCGCTACTTCCTGGAGCGCGGTCGAGTGTTCAACTCGAGCGGGGATCGCACCGCGGCCCGGCCGCTCTTCCGCTCCGCCTGGGGGGATGCGCGGAGCCTCCAGGAGGATGGCCTTGCGGTGGACGCGGGCCATATGCTGGCGCTGGTCGAGTCCGGCGCGCGAGCGGCGGCGTGGAACGCGCGAGCGTTGGACCTCGCAGAGAGGTCCCGGCAGCCCGCCGCGCGCCGATGGAGGGCGTCGCTTGAGAACAATATCGGTTGGAGCCGCGTCGAGCGAGCGGACTACCCGGGGGCCCTGCGCGCGTTCCGCGCCGCCCTTCGCTACCGGCGGCCACAACGAGTTCCGAAGGAGACGAGGATCGCCACGTGGTGTGTCGCCAAGACCTTGCGACTGATGGGTCGGACGCGCGAAGCGCTCCGGATGCAGCGAACCCTGCTCGCGGATTGGCGCCGAGCGAAAGGCAAGGATGGCTACGTCTTCGAAGAGCTCGGCGAGTGCTTGCACACTCTCGGGCGATCCGACGAGGCCCGGGCCTGGTTCCGATTGGCGTACACCGAACTCTCCCAGGACCCCTGGCTGGTCGCGAACGAAGGAGGGCGGCTGGACCGGCTACTCCGTTTGAGTCGAGGTACGACTTCGATCGCGACGGCCGGCAAGGCCGGTTCTCGGCCCCGAATCGTTCGGCATCGGAGCCGCACGAAGCCGCGGCGTCGTCGTCGGGCAGGGGCGGGGTCACGGAAGTGAACCCTTACCTTTCCAGCCGGCCTTGGTTCGCCCTGAACCCATGAGACCGCGGGTGCTCCAAGCCGGCCCGGACCGCATTCGATTGGCCGTGCAAGTGCCGGGCCTGAGCACGGAGGAAGCCTTCGCGTACTGGGTGGAGCCCGAGCGACTCCGGCGATGGTGGCCCCCCGAAGCCCGGCTCGATCTCCGGGTCGACGGAACGTACGAGTTCGCGTGGCCGCGTATGCAGCAGAAGCTGACCGGCCGCTGGATCCGGATTGAGCCGGGCCGGGCCCTGGAGTTCACCTGGACTTGGGCTCACGAACCGGAAGTGACGAAGCAGGTGAAGGTCGACTTCCGTCCCGCAGATACTGGGACCGAGGTCGAGGTCGGGCACGGCACGTATGGACTGGGCCAGCGCGACGTCGAGCTGCGACAGGAGCACCTCGACGGGTGGACGTACTTTCTCGGAAGACTCTCGAGCGTGGCGGGGGACGCCCCGCCGCCGGTGGGCGAGTCGCCGGTCTAGGGTGGCGTGCTGGAGCCGGGCGTCAAAGCTAGTAGTCCCCCGCGCCGACCGACCGCTCAGCCGAGCTCGCCCGTTGCACTCTGGTCGTGCTCATCCTGTGTGAGCATCCCTTATCGGGGGTGCCCGACTCGAGCGGTTGAATGGAATCGGTAAGCTCGGCGTTGGCGGCAGCGGGATCGGAGCGGGCGGCGGTCCTGGCGGAGAATATTCGCCACACCTACGACCGGAAGCGGTTCGCGCTCGATGGCGTGAGCTTCACCGTCCGGCACGGGGAGGTCTTCGGCCTCCTCGGACGAAATGGCGCCGGAAAGTCGACGCTCATCAAGGCGATGACGACGCTCATTCAACCTACCTCGGGCACCCTCCGGGTGCTGGGCTTGGACGCGCGCAAGGACGGGGCTCGGATTCGGAGCCGGATCGGGGTGGTGCAGCAGTCCGAGTCGTTCGATTTCACGACGGTCCAGGGCAATCTGGATGTCTACGGGATGCTCTGGGGCATCCCGCGGAACGAGCGGCACGAGCGACGCGAGCGTCTCCTGACCCGGTTCGGCCTCACGGACATCCGCAAACGTCGGGCGTTCGATATCTCGGGCGGCCAGAAGCGCCGCGTCCAGGTAGCGAAGGAGTTCATGCACGACATGGACATCCTCTTCCTCGACGAACCCACCGTCGGTCTCGACATCCTGATGCGACGGACCCTGCTCGACTCGGTCCGCGAGGAGGTACGGCGGGGCCTCACGGTCGTCTTCACGACCCACAACCTCGAGGAGGCGGACTACCTCTGCGACCGCGTCGCCGTGATCGATGAGGGGAAGATCCTCGTCCTTGACACGGTCGAGAACCTGAAGCGACTCTACGGCGGCAAGAAGACGATCGACCTCACGGTGGGGAACGGCCACGCGCCCGAGTTCTTCGCGGCGCTCGCGAAGGACCTCGGCCCGAACGACAGCGTCACCGTGAGCGGAGCGTCGGCCGTCATCCTCACCGACGAGCCCAAACGCGTGCTCTCGACGATCGCCGCGCTCTCCCAGTCGATGAACGCCCAGCTGGAGTGGCTCGCGGTACGGAAGAACACGCTCGAGGACGTCTTCCTGAAATCCGTGACGCACGGGGGGGAGTCCGCTGGCGCTCCCTAAGCTGCTCCGGCTCATCGTCCGGAACATCTGGGTCAACACCGACCCGGGGAGCCTGATCATCCTCGTGGGGCTCCCGGCGATGTACCTCATCTTCTTCGGGTTCGGCTTCCAATCCCTCTCCTCCGCCGGGGGCGGGGGGAACTACCTCGCGTTCCTGACGCCGGGGATCCTCTCCTTCCAGGTCGTGATGGCCGGCACCGTCGGCGGGAGCATCCTGTGGGCCGACCGACGCTGGGGGATGTTCGCCCAGCTGCTCTCCGGGCCGTTCACCCGTCTCCAGTACCTGCTCGGGATCATGCTCACCTCGATGCTGTTCGGCTTGGGCGGCGCCGTCGTCATGCTGGCGGTCGCGTGGGCGCTCCTCGGCACCGTCCCGACCGCGCCCCTCGCCCTGGGAACGATGTTCGGTGTGATCGTGATCGGGTCCATCTTCTTCGGTGCCCTGATGCTGTTCCTGGGGGCGCTGGTGAAATCCAACACGGCGTACAACAGCATCCAGATCCTGCTCATCTTCATCGTCAACTTCGCCAGCACGGTATTCTATCCGCTCTCGAGCGCGCTCCCGCTCGGGCTGCGGGTTCTCTTCGAGATCAACCCGCTCACCTACGTCGCCGACGCGGTGCGCGGGGCGTACTCCGGCACCCTCACCGCGACCGACGGCTACCAGCTGATCGTCCTCGCCGTCGAGACGGTCGTGTTCCTCTACCTCGCCGTGCAGGCCTACCTGCGCTCCGAGCTCTCCTACGAGTAGGTCGCGCGTCCGCTCACCACCGGTGAGCATCGGCGGTGCGCCGGGGTTAGACCCTCCGAGTCCCTCGACCCTTCGAGGACCCGCATCATGGAAGCGAACTCGACCGCGCCGAAGGCGTACCGCGGAGTCGCGATGGAAGGCTCGATCGCGCGTCGTTACGCGAAGCTGCGTCGCTCGGGCGACCAGATCGCGCTCTGGCGACGACAGGCGGCGCGGTGGACCGACGGCCTCCCTCCCGGCGCCCGCATCCTCGAGGTGGCCCCCGGCCCGGGGTACCTCGCGATCGAACTCGCTCGGTCAGATCAGTACCGGGTATCGGGGCTCGACATCAGCCGAACGTTCGTCGACCTCGCGCAGCAGGCCGCACGGGAGGAGGGGGTGGCGGTCGACTTCCGCTGGGGGGACGCGGCGGCGATGCCGTTCCCCGACGGAACGTTCGACGTCGTCGTCTGCCAGGCGGCGTTCAAGAACTTCAGCCGGCCCGGCACCGCGCTCGAGGAGATGTACCGCGTCCTGCGACCGGGGGGAACCGCGATCATCGAGGACCTGCGACGGGATGCGAGTAACGCGGCGATCCGCGAGGAGGTAGCCGCGATGCGGCTGAGCCGTTGGGGCGCCTTCTGGACGCGCCTCATCCTCCGGCGGCTCCGAACCCGCGCGCTCACGCCCGACGGTTTTCGGCGTCTCGCCGCCGCAAGCCGATTCCGCGGCGCGACGGTCTCGGTCTCCCGGGTCGGCCTGGAGGTCCGCATGACAAAGTCGACCTGACGAGCGGGACGCGGCGCCCCTCTCGCTCGACTCCCATCTCTCGCGCGAGCGACTCAGAACCGGTCGCTCTGCATGCAGAGGAACCGACGGTCGAGCGTATCGAATCGACGTCGAGCGGCCCGCTCGCTCCAGCGTTCGCGCAGGTCGCAGGCCATGTAGACGTACCACCCCGCGTCGAGTCCCCGGTAGCCGCGACGGCGCAGCAGGGAGCGAGCGTCCGAGGCCGCAGAGAGCACGAACGCGACGGCGGCACCGCGGGATCGTCGCTCGACCTCGGCGACGAGCAGTCGCTGGACCCTCGGAGTGTCCGCCAGGAGCTCGCCGCAGAGCATCCGCGTTGCTTCGCGCTCCACGAGCGCGTAGCCCCGTATTCCGTGTCGGTCCCGCACGACCAGGAGCTCCTTTTCCGGGTCGAGTTCCCGGAGCGTCCCCAGGATCTCGAGGAAGCGCCGGGGTCGATGGCAGAAACCGAGTCGGGCCCGGGCCCGAGTCTCGTGGAAGCGGTCGAGTTCCGGTAGGTCCTCCCGGCGGCCGGGCGAGACGCCTCGTCCGCGCTTGCGACCGGAGGGGCGGGCTCCGTGGGGCAACACGCCCCACGGGACCGGGTAGACATCGCGGTAGCCCAACGACTCGTAGAGGTGGTGGGCACCCCAGGAACGATTCGTCCAGAGCGAGACATAGCGGAGTCCCGCCTCGCGCTCGCGCCGGTGTACCTCCTCGAGGATCCGGCGGGCGACCCCGTGCCGGGCCCGCCCCGGGTGGGTCCCCACCGACGCGATCGCCCCGACCGTCTCCGTGCCGTCCGCGAACGTGTAGGCGAGGCGCTTGACGTACGTCTGGCCCAGCACGTGACCCCCCTCGACCGCGAAGACCCCGACGTAGTCGGCGTAGAGGTCCGAACGGCGTCGCCAGAGCCCGACCGCGCGGCGGTCGGTGGCCCCACCCAGGGAGGCGAGGTGGATCGCCAATCGCTCGGCCTGCATCGGCGCGGTGAGCTCGTCGAAGGTAAGCAGCCGCATCGGTCGGTCTCCGCCTTCCGGAACGGAGAGTAGAGAAGGCGCTGTCGGGGTCCTGGCCCGGCGAACGCCGCGTCCGAAAAGAACTTCCCGCGGCGTACGTCTCGCGTCGGGAGCCGGGGTGGAAAGTGTCGACTGCGTTGCAACCGGGATTCGCCCGGGGCCGGGCCGGTGCGGCGCTCATCGCCGCGGGCATCGTCCAGTTCTGCGTTGCCATGGCGGCGGTGCAGGCGGCGTACCCGGGCTACTCCGACCTCACGAACTACATCAGCGACCTCGGCAACACCGCGACGTCCCCGTGGCACGACGTGTTCAACGTCTCGATCGTCATTCTCGGCGTGCTGTCGTTCGTCGGGATCCTGCTCGCGTGGGAGTCGTTCCCTCGGGGCGGCAGTCGGGCCGTCGGTCTCCTCCTGCTGATGGCGGCGAGCCTCGGGGCGATCGGAGTGGGACTCTACCCGGAGAACGTGAACGGGACCGTGCACGGGATCGCTTCGTTCGTCGTGTTCGGCCCCGGGGGCCTGGCACTCGTCGTGCTGGGCGCCGGGTTCCGGCGCGCGGTGGGGTGGAGGTGGCTGGCCGCTCCCTCGGTCGTCTTGGGACTCATCGACCTCGTCGCGCTCGCCTACTTCGCCCCGACCCAGGTGAACAACACAACCTGGGACCCGGGGCTGATCGAGCGATTCGTCGTCTTCCCTATCTTGATCTGGGGCCTCCTCGTGGCAGCCCAGCTCCTGCGCGGTGCCCGGTCCGGCGCTCCCGCGACGGGAGCGATATCGGGCTAGCCCTCCCGTCCTCCGCCGTGCGTCAACCCTAAGCGTCCGGGCCCTGAGACCCAAGCGATGCCGCCCGATCCGAGCGGAGCGAAGGGCGACGGCCTCCCCGCCGTCGTCCTCGGCGCGGGATACGCCGGGCTGGCGGTCGCCCAGGAGGTCGAACGCCGGTCGCGAGGGAAGATTCCCGTCGTCCTGGTCGACCGCGACCCGGTCCATGTCCTGCGGACCGAGCTCTACGAGGTCGGCGAGCTCGCCGCAAGCGGCGAGTCGACCGACCGGTGGACCATTCCGCTCGCCCGGGTGCTCGACCGCACATCGGTGACGGTGCGTCCGGGCACGGTCCAGTCGATCGACCTCGGCGACCGAACCGTCTCGCTCGACAGCGGGGTCGTGCGATTCCGCTCGCTCGCGGTATGCCTCGGGAACGTCGCCGCGTTCTACGGCGTCCCGGGGGCGCCGGAGAACACCCATCAGGTGTACCGGCTCTCGGGCGCGAAGAAGCTCGCGGCGGCGATCCGGGAGATCGAGCTGCACTCGGTGAAGCTGTCGGGCGAGCGGCGCCCCCGGGTCCTCGTGATCGGCGGTGGATCCACCGGCACCGAGCTCGCGGCCGAGATCGCAACCACCGATTGGGCGCGGCTCTCCGTTCCCGACGCCCGCCCCCCGGACGTGTTCCTTATCACCGGTTCCCTCCCGTTCCTGGCGGGCTTTCCTCCCGGGGTCGTCGACCGGGCCCGGACCCTCCTCGCGCGAGCGAGGGTCGGCCTCATTCACGGCCTCAACGTCACTCGCGTCGACCCGGGACGGCTCACGCTCGAGGACGGGACGGTCCTCGCATTCGACGCGGCCGTCTGGTGCGCGGGGCTGGAGGCGCCCCCCGCGGTGCGCCAGATGTCGGTGGCGCACGGCCGGGCCGGGCGGATCACGGTGGAGCCGACGCTCGAGCTCCCCGGTCATCCGGGAGTCTTCGCGGTCGGCGATACCGCCGAGCTCACCGACCCGGCCTCGCACCAGCCCGTGCCCGCCACCGCCCAGGCCGCGCTCGCCGAGGCCCACGTCGCCGCGCGGAACCTTGTCGCCCGATGGAACGGTGCTCCGCTCACTCCGTTCACCTACCGGGAGCGCGGGGTCGTCGTAGCGCTCGGCATCGGGCAGGCGGCGGGTGCGGTGCGGCGCATCCCGATCTGGGGAAGCCCGGCGGCGCTCCTCAAGCGGATCGTGCAGCGAGACTACGCGCACGCCGTCGGGCACGGGGAGCCGCCCCGACTCATCTAGGGGTTTTCGGGAAGGCGGATAACCCCGCATCCGCTCTCGGGTTCCAGACGATGAAGGCCCTCATCCTGATCGGAGGGTTCGGAACGCGCCTGCGGCCGGTCACGTACGCGCTCCCGAAGCAGCTCATCCCGATCGCGGGGAAGCCGATGCTCTACCACGTCTTGGACCTCCTGCCCGATGACCTCGAGGAGGTCGTGCTCGCGACCGGCTACAAGGCGGAGGAGATCGCGGCCTACGTGGCGGCGCACCCGACCCGATGGCGCGTCCGGACCGTCCCCGAGGCCCAACCCCTCGGGACCGGCGGCGGGATGAAGAACGCGGGCGACGCGATGAGCGACCCCTTTTTCCTCCTCAACTCGGACGTCATCGCCTCGGCCGACCTGACCGCGTTCCTCGCTTCGCACGTCGCCCGCGGCGGGGTCGGGACGATGGGGCTCTTCGAGGTCGACAACACGAAGCCGTACGGCGTCGCGGCCCTGGGCGCGGACGACCGCATCACCGCGTTCGTCGAGAAGCCAGAGCCGAAGGACGCCCCCTCGCGCTGGATCAATGCCGGGATCGCGGTGTGGGACCGGAGTGTGCTCGACGCGATCCCGGCCGGGCGGCCGGTGAGCTTCGAGCAGGAGGTGATGCAGGGCCTGCTCGCCCGCGGCGTTTACGGGTTCAAGCTGTCCGGGTACTGGGAGGACGCTGGGACTCCCGAGCGGCTCCTCCACGCCCAGCAGCTCCTCTTCGACGACGGTCGGGGCGGTCGCGGAGGGGTGCCGGACGGCAGCGAGGGTTCCGGGCCCGTGGCGGTGATGGACGGGGCGACCGCTCCGGGCGCGTCGTTCGGCCGGTACGTGACGCTCGGCCCGGGCGCGACGGTCGAGCGGAAGGCGCATGTCGAGAACTCGGTGCTCATGGACGGTGCGGTGGTGGAAGAGGAGGCGCGGGTGATCGGCTGCGTCCTCGGACCGCGCTCGCGGGTGCGCGTCGGCCGTCGCGTCGAAGGGCTCGTGCTCGGCGAGGGCGCCGAAGCGTAGGTCAGCCGGCCGCGGGTCCCGTGACCACGACCTTGACGCTCTCCTCCGGTCGGCCGGCGAGGCGGAACGCCTCGTCGACCCGCTCGAGTGGGATCCGGTGCGTGACGAGGTCCGCGAGGTGCAATTCCCGTGCGCGGACGAGCGAGTGGACCTCCGCGATGTCCGGCTCGGTCGTGGCGTACGAGGGGATCAGGCGGACCCCGCGCAGGTACAGGTCCTGAAGGTCGGCGTCGAGCCGGCTCCCCGACTCGGGCAGGCCGAAGAGGTTCACGGTTCCGGCCCGGCGGACGATCCGCGTCGCCTCTCGGGCGACGCTGGGGTGGCCGGTCGCGACGACCGCGAGGTCGACGCCCTTCCCGTCGGTCGCCCGGTCGACCGCAGCCTTCACCGCGCCCTCCTCGCGCGGGTCGACGGTAACGTCCACCCCGCCCGCCTCTGCGACCCGTCGGCGAAGGGGCGAAACCTCGCTCCCACCGACCCAGCGGGCGCCCATCGCGCGGGCGAGACGGGCGTAGAGGATGCCGACCGGCCCGAGTCCGAGAACGAAGACCGAACTCTGCGGCGGCAGTCCGACCCGGTGGATCGCCGTGAGCGCGCAGCCGGCGGGCTCGAGGAGGGTTCCTACGTCCCAGTCGACCGACGGGTCGAGCCGGAGGACCGCCTTCCGCCGCACGTTCTCCGCGGGGACGCGGAATTCCTCCGCGAACCCGCCCGGGTCGATGTTGGTCCGAGAGTACGTCGGACAGAACGTGAAATCCCCCCGGGCGCAGACGTCGCATTCGTAGCACGGAACGTGGTGGTGGACGAACACCCGGTCCCCGACCTTCAGGTCGGCGACGTCCGCGCCGACCTGGGCGACCCGACCGACCGGCTCGTGCCCCAGGACCCCCGCGCTCCGGTAGTTGCCGCGGAGCTTTTCCAGGTCGGTCCCGCACACGCCGCACGCCGCGAGGCGCACGACGATCTCGCCCGGGCCGGCCCGCGGCGCGGGGGCGTCGGCCAGGACGACCGTCCCCTTTCCCGAGAGCTGGGCAAATTTCATTCGCGAGCGCGGGCGGCGCCGATCGCCGCGTCCAGGATCTCGATCGCCTCGTCGATCTCCTCGCGCCGGACGATCAGCGGCGGCACGTAGCGGAGGGTCGAATTTCCGCACGGGAGCACGATCAGACCCCGCCGGTAGCATTCTTCGAGGACCCGGTCGCGGAAGGCGACCGCGGGCTCCTTGGTCCGCCGGTCCCGGACGAATTCGGTGGCGGTCATCAGACCGAGGCCCCGGACGTCCCCGATCTCGTCGTGCCGGCCCTGGAGCTCCCGGAGCCGCGCGAGCAGGTAGGCGCCCTCCACGCGTGCGTGGTCGAGGAGATGCTCCTTCTCGATGACCTGGATCGTGGCGAGGGACGCGGCAGCCGTGACGGGGTTGCCGCCGAACGTGTTCGCGTGCGCCCCGCTCACGGGAAAGTCGAGGTCCGCGCGCAACGCGACCGCGCCCATCGGCAGTCCACCACCGAGCGCCTTCGCCATCGTCACGATATCGGGGATCACGTCGTGGTGCTCGATCGCGAACCAGCGCCCGGTGCGTCCCATACCGGCCTGGACCTCGTCGTCGATGAACAGGATCCCGTACTCGTCCAGGATCGTCTTCACGGCCGTGTGCCAGCCTTTCGGCGGAACGATGTAGCCGCCTTCGCCCATCACCGGCTCGGCGATGAACGCCGCGACATCGTCCGGCGGGATCGAGGTTTGGAAGTAGAGTTCCTTGAGAATCTTCGCGCAGTAGAGGTCACAACTCGGGTACTCGAGCTTGTACGGACAGCGGTAGCAGTTCGGCGCCGGGATGTGGTGTCCGCCGTTGACGTAGGGCGCATACCGGGCGCGCTGGACCGGCTTCGACGTTGTCAGCGAGAGGGCACCCATCGTCCTGCCGTGGAAGGCGCCGAGGAGTCCGACCACGATCGGTCGGCGTCGTTGCCAGCGCGCGATCTTGAGGGCCGCCTCGGCGCTCTCGGTCCCGCTGTTCGTGAAGAAGATCTTCTTCGGGAACTCCCCGGGGACGATGCCGGCGAGGTGCTCGGCGAGCCGGACCTGGCTCTCGTAGTAGAAATCGTTCCCCGCAAAGTGGCTCAGTCGACCGACCTGGTCACGGACCGCGCGCACGACCTCAGGGTGCGCGTAGCCGAGCGCGTTCACGGCGACGCCCGCGGAGAAGTCCAAGAGGCGGTTGCCGTCGACGTCGGTGATCCACATCCCGCTGCCGGACTCCGCGACGATCGGGCCGGTCTTCGTCGTGGTCATCAGGATGGCGCGGTCGCGTGCGATCAACGCCTGGGCCTTCGGCCCCGGGATCGGGGTCTTGAGGACGACGCCCCGGGCCGAGGACAACTCGGGCTTCGACGCGGGCGGCGCGGTCGGCGGAGGAGAGCTCTGGCTCACGGAGTCACCGACCGCTCCACGACCCGTTCACAGGTATAGGCTTGCCGTCCCGCGTCGCGAGCGACGCCGCGTGGAACGTCTCCCTTTATGCCGTCGTTTCGGGTCGAATCGGGCCGATGGGGAACGACACGGCTCAGGACGCCGAGTCCGACCCCGAGATCGATTCTCTCCGCGGGGTCGTGCCCGGTCGGGCGGTGCTGACCGAGCTGGCCCGGGGGTTCCTGCTCGTCCACGAATCGAATCCCGGCCGGGCGCTGCGCTTCGCCGAAACGTTCCTCCGGGAATGCTCCGACCGCGAGCGGGAACGCGACCGGACCGAACCGGCCCCCGTGGCGAGCAACCGACGGATGCTCGGCCGACTCCCCCGCGGTGCAGTCGACCCCTCCAACTTCCCGCCCGTCCGTTAGCCGGCCCCTCGGGCACGGACCCGGAGGTACGGCGCGAGGTCCCGCGGGAACGAGCGCCGCGTGAGGCAGATTCGGACCCCGCTCGCCCGTCCGAGGAGGGAGCCGGGGCAGACCAGGACCGACGCCCGGAGACAGCGACGTGCGAACCGATCCCCGCCGCCCGGGACCGGATCGTCGAAGGCGAGCGGCGCCGCGAGGGTCGGCGCTCGCGAATTTGATCGACGCCAGGCCGCGCGATTCCGTTCGAACACCGAGCGCACCTCGCCGAGGATGCGCTCCCGGGCGTCGAGGGTCGCGAGCGCACCCGCGACAGAGTAGTCCGGCATCTCGTCGGCGGCGAGACCGTGGAAGTGGGCGAACCCCTCCTGTTCGGCCTCGGGCGCGACGACATACCCGACGCGGAGGTCGTCCGCGCCATACACCTTGGTGAACGAGCCGGTTGACCAGAGGGAGGGAATTCCAAGCCGCTGGACCGAGGATGCCCGCGTGAATTCTCGAAACGTTTCGTCCACGAGCGTGGCGCGCGAGCTCCCCGCCCACGATTCGAGCTCCGAGCCGGACCAGAGGGTCCCTTCCGGATTCCGCGGCTGCGAGACGGTCGCGAGTGCGGTCCGTTGGGCGGACGTCACTAACCGATAGCCGTAGGACCGCGCCAGGTCGAACAAGGGCGGATACTCCGGGTACCGAACCCGGCACGTTCGCGCGCCAGCCCGGGGCCGGTGGGAAAGATAGGCGACCACGAGAGCGTTCGCCTCGGTCGCGCCGTGGGTGAGATAAACACGCCGCGACCGAACCCCAACGAGGTCCGCCAGCCGGTCTCGGAGCTCGGGTTCCGACGCCGCTCGGAGGTCGCGGGCCGTCGGTAGGGGGTGCCGGATCGTCCCGGCCATGCCGCTCTTCCCCAGATTGTATCGACAGCCGACGTGCTCGTCGATCCAGTCGGCCAGCGGAAAGCGCACAGCACCGGAAATCCTCCGTGGCTAAAGCGGGTCGGTCCGAGATTTACGACCGTGCTCGTCCAGGGGAAGCGACTTGAACCCGCGCCTCCGATTTCGCCCCGGATGGCCCGCGTCGCCGCGTCCTCACCCTCGGTACGGGTCGGGCCGAACGGCCGCATCCTGGCCCTCTCCGCGGCGTGGTTCTCGGATGGTGCCCGACGCCGAGCCGAGGCGCGACGGACGGCGCGATGCGTCGAGTGCGGTCGCTCGCTCCAGAGCCGGCGCACCCCGTACTGTTCCCGGCGCTGTC
>Ga0187783_10000684_pt1 | contig 24711 bp, 19 predicted proteins | sample 1015_SJ02_MP02_2_FD_132471 | JGI IMG/M metagenome (GOLD analysis project Ga0187783, IMG submission 132471) | Tropical peat soil microbial communities from peatlands in Department of Meta, Colombia - 1015_SJ02_MP02_20_MG | ecosystem: Environmental > Terrestrial > Soil > Wetlands > Peat | place...
CAGTGTCGACAGGAAGCTCCACCCGTCGGAGAAGCTTGAACTCGGCCGTGCTCATGGCAGCAAAACAGCGTCTGGAGTATTAAAAGGCGATGATTTTGCATCCGGGAAGTGGATGATACCGCGCGCCTTTGACTCCTGCGGGAGGAGGCTCGCATACAGGAAAGTAAGGCAGGGGACACCGAGCGTCTTCGCGAGACGTATCACCGCTCCAATTTCCATTTCCGATTCCGAGAGACGGCCCTCCACAATGTCGCGCATGTTCCCAAGGGCTAGCACCGGGGCGCGATCAAGCCTGGCCATGCATCGTCTGTCGTCCGGCACGGCGACGCCCCGAGCACGGGCAGCTGCTTCAACCTCATACATCATACCCTCGAGCGCTGACGAGTTTCCCGAACAGTGCCAACTGCACGGTTTTGCTGGATCATAAGACCTTCCCGGATAAAAGCGTCTGCGATGCATGATCGCTCCTCCTCCCGAGAGATAGCTATTTGTAAGCCGGAGAATCGCCGACCTGCACTTCACGCGGAGATCCTTCTCCTCCCGTAGGATGTACTCGGGCGCTCAAAGAGAATCCGGCATAGAATCTCCACCGGGGCGCAACGCAGGCAGAGGGCAAACCGGAACTCTGCGACGCAATCTTGTCCGCCAGAGCCAATAACCGCAGTGAAGTTTTTAGGATCTCCCGGGTAAAGTAGAATCGTCCAATCGTAGAGGGGAGGTGCCCCCGGTGGAAACACTCTGGCAGGACCTGCGTCATGGTCTTCGGTTGCTGGCGAAGGCCCCCGGCTTCACAACTATCGCCGTGTTAACCCTCGCTCTCGGCATCGGAGCCAACACTGCGATTTTCAGCCTGATTGACGCAGTTTTGATTCGGTCTCTCCCGGTGCGCGACCCGCAACTGCTCGTGGTGTTCCAATGGACCGCTCACAATTCGCCAAATACCAAGGGACAATACAGCTACATGTCTTGTCCGCCGGCGAATACACGTGCAGGCGGCGCAGGAGCCCACGCGAGCGGCGACCACGGCTGTTCGTTTTCTTTTCCAATGTTCCACCAATTTCAGTCTCTTCGGGCATTTTCCGGCATCACGGCGATGGCCGGCGACGTCGGCCTAAACCTCAGAGGCAACGGCCCGGCCAGTTTTGTGCAAGGAGAAATGGTCTCTGGGGACTTTTTCGACACGCTCGGGGTCGGGGCCGAACTCGGGAGGACGCTCACTCCTTTCGACGACAGGTCTGGCGCGCCGCCCGTGGCGGTCCTTTCTTATGCTTACTGGCAGAGCGCCTTCGGCGGTGATCCCGCCATCGTGGGAAAAAGCATTTGGCTGAACAACGTTCCGGTAATGATTGTAGGGATCGCGTCCAAGGAATTTCCCGGCTTGGATGCGGCCCGAGCTCGCCCAATCTGGGTTCCCTTGTCTGTCGGTCCGCAGATCGGAATGGATTTGTTTGGGACGATCAGTGGAGATCATCCCACGCTGCAAGCCGGCGACGACATCTGGTGGGTCTACATAGTCGCGCGGCTCAGGGAGGGAATCACTCTCGGTCAGGCGCAAGCAGCTGCCGACGCTCTGTTCGAGAATGATGTTCTCGACAGGACGAAGAGATTGTTTGAAGCGGAAGACGCGCCACGCCTGGTATTGATGCCCGCGCCGCAGGCGATTAGCGGCCTGCGCGAACAGTTTTCCACGCCCCTGACGATTCTGATGACCGCAGTGGGCATGGTTTTGTTGGTGGCCTGCGCCAATGTGGCGGGGCTTATGCTGGCGCGTTCCGCCACAAGGCAGAGAGAGCTGGCCGTGCGCCTGGCGCTGGGCGCGGGGCGCGCGAGAGTTGCCAGGCAATTGCTCACGGAAAGCGTGCTCCTCTCGATTGCGGGAGGAGTCTCAGGAATCCTTCTCTCTTATTGGAGCGTGCAGTCACTCGTGGCGTTTATGTCCCGCGGAGGTCTATGGCCGTCGCATTTGGCGGTACATCTTGATCTACGCGTTTTCGGATTCACTGCGGCAGTGTCCATTCTCAGTGGAATTTTGTTTGGCCTCGCGCCAGCGTTTCGCGGCACGCACCTGGATTTAACTCCCTCGTTCAAAGAAAGCACTGCTCGACCTTCCAGCGCCACATCTCGGAGCCGGTGGTTGAATGTTGGAGGAAGCTTAGTAATCGCGCAAGTGGCGCTCGCGGTTCTGGCTCTTTCGGGAGCAGGCTTACTTGTCCGCACACTGAAAAATCTGAGAAGCATCAATCCCGGCTTTGAAACTCGAAATATCTTGTTGTTTGAAATGGATCCGAGCCTTAACGGTTACACGGCCGGGCGGTCCGAGGGCCTCTACTCTGAGCTGTTAGCACGTCTTGCGGCCATTCCTGGAGTGCTTTCTGCAACTTATTCATTTGATTCTCTGCTAAGCGGTAATTATTGGGACACGAGCTTCAAAATCGAAGGAGAATCGCAAAACGTGCAGCACACCACCCTGGGTCTCGCTGCAGGGCCGAGATTCTTCGAGACCATGGAAATTCCCCTGATGGCCGGGCGGGTGTTCATACCGCAGGATTTCTCCTTGCCGCCGGACGCCAAGTGGAAACCGGCCCTGATCAACGAGGCGTTTGCCCGCAGTTTCTTTAGGGATCAAAATCCGGTCGGTCGGCGCATCAGTGGCTTTGGGCGCCAGGGCACAAGCCACGAAATCGTGGGTGTCGTCGGCGACACAAGGTTTCGCACGCTGCGGAGCGAAATCTCTCCGACCCTGTTCATCCCGGCAGAGGGAGGCGAGGCCGTGTTTGAAGTCCGCACGACTGTCGATCCAAGAACGATCATTCCTGCAGTTCGCGGCACAGTAAGCCAACTCGACAACAATCTGCCATTGCTTAGCATAAAGACGGAGGCCGAACAGATTGAGAGATCTCTGTTTCAAGAGCGGCTGATTGCGAGTCTGTCGAGCCTCTTTGGCGGGCTTTCGCTGTTGCTCGCCTGCATCGGGCTCTATGGCCTGCTCTCCTATGAAGTAACCCAGCGAACGCGCGAAATCGGCGTGCGTATGGCGCTCGGTGCGCGCCCGGCGGATGTTTTGCGGCTGGTCGCGACCCAGGGAGTGGGGCTGTCCGCCGCTGGCGCCGTCCTGGGCATCTTGGCCGCGCTCGGCACCACGCGATACCTCGCCAGCCTGCTCTACGGCGTTCACCCGTTTGATCCCCTCACGTATGCCGCCGTTGCCCTGATCCTTGGCGTCGTCGCCCTCGCGGCGTGTTTCCTGCCTGCGCGGCGGGCCATGCTCGTCGATCCCATGGTTGCCCTGCGACATGAATGATTGGTGTCGCCGGTAAATTGGAACTGCCGAACGAGCTAACTGTTCAAAAAGTAGTGAAGCGTTCGTCGTCCGTTTCTCAAAGTAGGCCCCGGACCACTCGTTCGGTGAAAGTAGGGTCAGATGTCTTCATCGAAGGGTCAATAACGCGATTCAATCATGCTCAGTGGCATCGTCTATTTCGCCGCGGTTTGGGCTTGGATCTTCTCGATGACAATCGCCTTCGAACCGCCGCGCTCATAAACCTTACCTGTTGCTGTCACTTTGCCCCCGGCGTAAGGCAGGAGCTTTGGGTTTTGACCGCTCGATGGAGTCGTGTCAGCAATGGGCCAGTAGATGGTTCCATCATCGGCAAGAATTACGAGTGGTGAGCCGGCGTGGGCACAGGAAATGGCACATTGTTTGCTGATCGGCTTGCTGAGACCTTTGGTGAAAGCGCAGGCTGAATCGAGGACATAGCCTTTGACGGTTACAGTCGGTGTGTCGGCGGCACGGACGTGAAAGGTCGCAACTAACGTTGCGAGCAAAGCCAGCTTCGAAACGACTGAACTGGCGCTCATTCTTGACCTCCTGTCTGAATCTAGATTTAGAACCTCGCTCAGAAATCCTGGCTTCGAAGTCTTTTGCGCGGACTGAAACCAGCGCCAGCGATCGGCCATTCCCTGGTCGTTCTGCCGGAGACACGCACCGTACACCAGCCGTCTGGAGATGTCAGTAATATTTTTGGACTATTGATCTTCGCGACTTTCCGTCACAAAGTTCATGTTTCGCGGCTGGGGCTTTGAGCACGCGGTTGACCAGAATGGGGGTGTGTCCATGGCTTGGGGGAGGCTACCCGTCCGACAAGCCCGACATTCAGAACGCCGAGCTTTGTCGCTCCGGCGCGGCAAACCCAACTTGCATTGCGTCTGAATTTTTGGTTTCGATCAAGCGTGCGGAGGTTGAAGTTATGCCTATCCCAACAGAACCGATCGGAAGCATCCCGCGCCCCCAAGAACTTCTGGACGCGATGGCAGCGCGGGCAGCGGGTCACATTACCGACGAAAAGCTCCATTCAGTCGAAGAGGCGGCTTTGCAGGACACGATTGCGCGCTTTGAAGAAACCGGTTCGCCGGTGACTTCCGACGGCGAGCAGACCAAGCCGAGCTTTGCCACATACCCCCTTGCAGGAATTCAGAACCTCGCTCCGGATGGTGTGGTAATTCCCTTTGCCGACGGACACACGCGCCAGCTCCCAAGGCTAACCGCAGGTCCTTTTCGCTATGGTGTGCAGGCCGCAAACTACCTCAAGGCAGCTCAACGATACGCGCACAGGCCATTGAAGCAGGCGGTCATCTCCGCGTCGGCTCTCAGCCTCCTGTATCCGCAGAACGGTCTCTCCGGCTATTCGCGCGATGCCTTCTTGGAAGATCTCGTCAAAGAAGCGAGGCAGGACATACGCGAATGTCTGGCGGTCGGGGCTGCCAGCGTGCAGATCGATTTCACGGAGGGCCGCTTGGCGCTCAAGCTCGATGCTTCTGGGGAGCTTCTGAATTGGTTCATCGAGTTGAACAACCGCGTGTTGGACGGCTTCAGCTCTGCGGAACGCCAGCGGATCGGGGTCCACACGTGCCCCGGTGGCGATCGCGACTCGACTCACAGCGCTGACGTAGACTACGTGAGCCTGCTGCCGCATCTATTTCGGTTGAATGTCGGGCGCTTCTATATTCAGTTGGCCAGCGAGCCTGATCGGCGGCGGGTTCTAGAGGCCATGAGGAAGCTCTTGAAACCGAGCGTGCTCCTGTTCGCTGGTGTTACGGACCCCATTTGCGCTCGAATCGAGACTCCCGAGGAAGTTCAAGATCGTGTACTTGAAGCAGCCGAATTCATTCCCGTCGAGTCGCTCGGAACCACGGATGACTGCGGCTTCTCCCCTTTCGCCGATGACACCTCCACATCACGAAACACCGCCTTTGCGAAGATCCGAAGCCGTGTCGAAGGGACATCGCTGGCCTCCGATGTTCTCGGTGTATAGATCGTACCTGGGGCAGAACGAGCTCGCGTTTCTGCACGCGATTCGAAAGGAGTGTTGCTTATGACCTGGATCAAGACAATCCCAATGGCCGAAGGTGACGAGGCTTTGCGCAGCGCTATGGAAGGCCAAAGGGCGTTGTATCCTGTGGAATACGCCACGCCGGTGCACCCTGCAGAAGGTGGTGGCGCACAGATCGTCGAATCGCACAGCCTTATCCCCGAAGCTCTGTATCACGCATTTTCAACGTTTGGCGTGTTGATGTCGCCAGAGCTGCCGCTGAGCCGACGACAGCACGAAATCATCACTACGATGGTTTCGGTGACTAATCGATGTGTCTATTGAATCGAGTCCCACGCAGAGTTTCTGCGTCGCGTAACGCTGGATGACAATTTGGTTCGAGCACTCGAAACGGACTATACCCAGGCACCGCTAGCCGCACAGGAGCGCGCGATGGTCGATTACGTGGTTCAATTGACGAAAGACGCGACCAAAATCAGCCCCGCTCATCACGAGCGGCTGCGCGAAGCGGGTTTCGACGACCGGGGCATTTTGCAAATTACCCTCATTGCATCCTGGTTCAACTACATCAACCGCGTCGCGGACGCCCTTGGTGTCGGACGCGAAGTTGATATGGGACGCAGAGAATGATCCTGACAAGTGAGCAACAGAAACGTTCCTGAGGCTGAAGTAGTAGGGCCTGTCCCCGCACTTACCGAATCCGACCCCGGCTATTACGGCTGGCGCGTGGTATTGGCTGCGTGCTTTGGCGTTATGGCGGGGTTCGGTTCCCTATTCGTTTATACCTTCGCCCTTTTTATAAAGCCTCTGGGTGCAGAACTCGGTTGGAGCCGCGAAGCCGTATCCCGCGGCTTCGGTTTTGCGGCCATCACACTGGCCGTTGTCTCTCCGCTGCTCGGCCGTCTGCTTGATCGCTTCGGCCCTCGCCGCATCATTCTCATCTGCATGACCGTATTTGGTTGCGCAATCGCTTCCCTCGCGCTTCTGAGCTCCCATCTGTGGCAGTTTTACGTCACCTGTATCGTGCTGGGCGCCTTTGGAAACGGCGCCGCTCATCTGGCCTATTCGCGGTCCATCTCCACTTGGTTCGTGCGACGTTTGGGTATGGCGCTGGCTACCGTCATGCTGGGAGCCGGCCTCGGGGCCATGATCCTGCCATTGATCGCGCAAACTATCATCACGCAGGCGGGGTGGCGCGCGGCGTACGGCTCACTCGGCTGCCTTGCCTTGCTGCTCGGTTTGCCACTGAGTTGGCGTTATGTCCGGGAATGCGGCGAGACCGGGCGTGATTCTCCTCGCGTCACCCATTCCGGCATCGCCTGGCAGCAGGGCCTGCGCTCTTACACCTTTTGGATCATCGTTGCCGTGCTGTTTGTAGGTTCCATCAGCATGAACGGAGCGATCACTCACCTTGCGGCTTTGCTCACTGACCGCGGTATCACACTGAGAGATGCGGCGTTGTGCGCATCCATGCTTGGTGCTTCGAGCCTGCTTGGCAGGATCGGCGTGGGTTGGCTGCTCGACCGATTCTTCGGAGCACGCGTTGCATTTGTCGTCGGTATGATTACGGCCCTTGGCATCTTTCTCCTTGCTCGGGCCAGTAGCTTTCCGTCCGGCTGTCTTGCGGCTGGGCTGATCGGGGTCGGAGCAGGTGGCGAAGCGGACATCACGCCGTACCTGTTGACTCGCTATTTTGGACTTCGCGACTTTTCCACGCTCTACGGTCTCACCTGGACCTTTTACGCCGTGGCCGGAGCCATTGGTCCCGTCATCCTGGGCCGTGCGTTTGATTCGACCGGTTCCTATGCCTCCTTGCTCGTGATTCTCTCCGGGACGACAGCGCTGGGGACCGCGTTGGTTCTCTTGCTTCCTCGATATTCGAATGAAACGGCTAAAGCCGATCTCCATGACTTAGGTCCAGTGCGAACCTCGCAGACCACCTAGGGCGCTGCCAGTCGGGCGCTTTGAGATCGAACCGGCATTGGGCGAAGAACACCTATTTAGGGATGACACGACCTCGGATTTCATAGAACGACCACACGCCACTCTGCGGTCGAATACGACCGCACCTGCGAAGTGGCGGTCTTTGATCGGTGTTGCCGCATAGTATTTTCGCAGTATTGCGTTCCGACCAGCCCGCAACTAAAGTCTGCACAGAGTAAACGGCTCAGCAGGATGGCACGGCGCTGACGCCCCCCAAAACCCGGTAAGTTGGCATCCCTAAGAAGAACTCCCAGGGTGGTTCCCAAAGCCAGCCTGGGAGTTGTCGTATCGGGCTACAAAAAAGCTCCATGGACAAGACCGAAGGGGATCAAAATGAGACTCCCGACCCTACCCAGGTAGCCGATTTTTTGTCTGGGGCCCGTCTCGCTATTCACAATCCCCGCTCTCGCCCGCTCTGGTAGCCGCGACCACGGAGGGGGCGGCCGGCGGTGGCGCCGGTGATTTGGCCGTGGTCGTATTCGATCTGGCCGTTGACGATGGTGTAGGCCACGCCCTCGGAGAGTTGGGCCGGTTGGACGAACGTAGCGTGGTCAATGATTTTTGCCGGGTCGAAGATGGTGATATCGGCGAAGTAACCCGTTTTGAGCAGGCCGCGATTTTCAAGATGCTCGCGCTGCGAGGGAAGCGAAGTGATTTTGCGGATGGCAGTTTCGAGCGGCATGAGGTGTTCGTCGCGAACGTAATGGCCCAGGAACCGCGGCATGGAGCCGAAGGCGCGCGGGTGCGTATGGGGTTCGAAGATGGGGCCGTCCAGAGACATTTCGTTGGCGTCGAGGCCGATAGAGGTCCAGCGCTGTTCGAGGCCGGTTTTGACGTCCTGTTCGCTGGCCATGAAGTAGATGGCGCCAGTCTGGCCGTTATCGGCCAGGACGAAGTCCATCAGAGTGTCTTCTGGCGGCTTCCTCCACGCCTTCGCGACATCGGCGACGGTTTTGCCTTCAAACTGTTTTAGTTCAGGCTTCTCGACGGAGGCAATGAGCACGCCCCTGCCGCCGCCGCAATCGTAGTAGAGATTTTCCCAGTTAGGATGGTCACCCACGAACTCTTTCTTGATGTGGGCGCGGATGGCGGGATCTCTGAGCCGTTCGAGAAGTTTTGCCGGACCGCCATCGGCAACCCAGGGCGGGAGCGCGGAGGCTAGAGCTGTAGCGCCTGCCGGATAAGGATACATATCGGCGGCGATGTCGAGGCCGGAATCGCGCGCAGCCTGAATCTTGGCCACGACATCTTTCATGCTGCCCCAACGCGGCTTGCCACTGACCTTCAGGTGGAAAATTTCGACGGGAAGATTGGCTTCGCGCCCGATGCGAATGGCTTCGTCAATGGCGGCCATTTCCGAGGCACCTTCGCTGCGCATATGCGTGGCGTAAAGGCCGCCGTATTGGGAAGCGACCTTGGCGAGAGCGATCAGTTCGTCGGTTTTGGCGTAGATGTTCGGTGGGTAGATCAAGGCGCTGGAGAGGCCGAGCGCGCCTTGTTTCATTGCTTGTTCAACGAGCGATTGCATCTGCGCGAGCTCCTCAGCGGTGGGCGCGCGATCGTCATCGCCGATGACGGCTTCGCGAACTTGTGCGGAGCCAACGTAAGTGCCGATATTGAGCGGCGTGCCTTGCCTTTCGAGGCGGCTGAAGTAGCCGTCGAGGGTGGTCCAGTCCACGGTGAGGTGGAAATGCTCGAGCATGGGCTTCATGGGCGCGAGAGTCTTGTCGTCCTGCGGAGCGATGGAGCCGCCTTCTCCAGTGATCTCTGAAGTGATGCCCTGAGAAAGCTTGCTCAGGGAGCGATTGTCGAGCAGAAGAGAAGATTCGGATTGGCCGAGCATGTCGATGAAGCCGGGACAAACAATGAGGCCCTGTGCGTCGATTTCTTTCTTCGCGGTAGCGTTTTGCAGATTGCCGATGGCAACGATGCGGTCGCTTCGAATGGCGATGTCGGCGGCGTACCAGGGATTGCCGGAGCCGTCGATGATGTGGCCGTTGCGGACGATGAGATCGTAGCTCGTGGGATCTGGGGGCGTTGCGGCTGCGGAGGGCGCAGGGGCGTCAAGCGGGGCGTCATAGGCAGCGGCTGCGATTTCGCCAAGGGCCTGGCCGGCGACTGCCTGAGCGGCATCGGTGCCGGGTCCGAGAGAGACATTGTTGACATAGGCAGCGACGGCTAGCGTGCGGCCATCGGTAGTGATCACGTAGCCCGCGAGGCCCTTGGCGTTGAGCATCATTTTGCCGTTGAGCTTGTCCTCCGAGCCGTAAGTGCCGGTCTTGGCGAAGACGTGGCCGGCGCCGGGATTGTTAACCTGGATTTTGGCGAGCGTACCGTCTTTGCCAAGAATGGGAAGACCTTTGAAGAAGACTTGATAATCGGGGCGCGTGGACCAGTAGGTCAGGTAGTGGACGATGAAGTCGGGAGTGAAGAGATCGCTGCGCGCGCCGCCTTCGCCGTCACCTTGTGAAGCGCCGGAGAGATCGAGATTTGCTTCTTGCAGGAAGTCCCGCTCGACTTTGAAGCCAGCGTGCAGAGGATCGGATTGATTTTTGGCGATGAGTGCGCCGAGAAGATAAGGACCCATGCCCGCATGGAGATTCTGGCTGACTTTTAGAGTGACTTTGATTTCTTCCGAGAGAGGCAGAGAGACGTGTTCGGCGACCTGGTTTTGGGGGGTGTAGTCGTGGGAAAGAGCGGTGAAATCGGGCGGCGCCGTGTTCTTGGATTTGGAAGGAGACTTGATTCGCACGCCCGCGGACTGTAGGGATTCACGGAGAACGGTTTCCGCGAATTCCGTGGGAGAGGGAACGGCGTAGGGAGCGGTGAGGGGTTGCGCGCCGGCTGGCAGGGAACCGACTAGAGTGACGGTGACCGTGCCGTCAGGATTGACGACTTCAACCGGGTCGCGGAATTGTGGCGCGGAGCCGGCGGCGGAAGTGACGAGCCGATTGACGAAACTGACGTAAGAAGTCTTGGGGGAAGCTTGCAGGGAGACGGGATCGTTGGTTTTTGCGCCGGGAGTGACGACCAGGTCAATGACGTTGTCATTGACGCAGATGGGGGAGATGACGATGCCGGTGCCGCCGTCGCGTTCGCCTTCGGGGAAAAGTTTTGCGTCGACCAGGACGCGGCCGTCTATTCTTTTGATTTTGGCGGAGACCTCTTTGGCAAGTTGCTCGATGACCGTGAGCGGGTCGCCGGCTACCGCGGGACCGCCGTAGATGTGATCTTCGTCCACGAAAGACAGAGTGTTGTCGCCCTGGATGCGGTTGGAGATATTGGGGTCGCCGCTGGCGACGAGGATGAGGTCGCCCTTGAGGACACCTTTTTTGTCGATCGCACCGGTGTGATAAATGCGGGTGTGGAAGCGGTAGTCGGCACCGAGTTTAGCGAGAATCGCGCCCTCGGTGAGCGTCTTTGTGGTGGAGGCGGGAATGAAGAGTTTTGTGGGGTTGAGGGAGTAGATGACCTTGCTTTTGGCGATGTCGTAGAACTCGATACCGAAATCGGCGTGGGCAAATTCCGGGCGAGACATGACTGCTTGAATGCGCTCGGCGAGGACGACGGAAGTGGACGCGGGGGATTGGGCGTGAAGCGAGTGAGTCGCGGCAAGGGTGAAGAGGAGAAGGAGCAAACCCACCGAAGCGGTAAGAAACCGTGAGTTCGTTTTGCTTTGCAATTTAGGACCTCCAAAATTCGATCCGCTAAGAGATTTCCTGACTGCCGCCCTGTCTGAAAACTCTGGCTAACTTTGAAATGAACACCATACAGCCTGTAACATGTTACACGGATGAGTGATTCCGCCCGGAGCGCACTCCACACAAAGGTCGCCGCAGTACTCGCGCTGAAATAGATTCGCCGTGAAGTATCTCAGCGGGCGCGGAACCGGAATATCTGCGAACTTGCCTTTCCCGCCCAAAACCATTCGCGGTCGCTGCGGCAGCACGGGAGATGCCAACAAAACAATCATCGCGGAGAGCGCGATGAGCTGGCGGGATCGGGAGATTAGGATTGTTCTTGCCCGTGACACGGAGACTTTCCTGCGAGACTCCGAACGGGGAGTTTACATCAGCCGGACTGATTGCGTCATGCTTGCCGTCCTCGTATTCCTAAGCATCCGATGTTAGCTTCTCATCGTCACGACGGCAGGATTCTCAGCGCCCGCAGACGACACATCACGAGCGAAAGCAATATGAAGAAACGCAACGGGTGACCTACTCCGAGAGTGCACCGTCCATCACAGCTGAGCTGAGGCAAGCGACATAGAAACGACACCATGCCCGTGGCAGGTGGCAAAAGCACGTAATCGGCCAGGTGCGCGATTTTGACGGATCGATGCACATCGCAATGCGATATAATCGCTATTGTATGGGGAAACGCCCCCCTCTTAGCCATGATGATCTAGTTGAGCGAACTTCGGCCGTTAGCCGCGGAATTGTGCGGCGCCTCGCTCTGTTTCGTTTCAGACTTCGCAAGTTTCTGCGCTTCAGTGAACAGGCCGCGAGGAGTTGCGGGCTCACGCCGCAGCAGTATCAGTTGCTGCTTGGCATCGCCGGATTCACGACAGGCCGAAACGCAACGATTTCCGAATTAGCCGAATTCATGCAGAAACGCCACAATTCAGTCGTGGAACTCGTCGTACGCGCTGTGCGGCGCGGACTGGTGCGAAAAGAGCGTGATGCGGCCGACCGACGCTGTGTGTTCGTCTCGCTGACCTCGCGCGGGGAAGCAGTACTCATGAAGCTCGTCAAGCTCCATGCGCAGGAAATCAGACGGCTGCCCGTTGTCTTTCTGGGCCCTGGCACACGCGGCCGTAAGCTGCCAGCGAAGAAGCGGAACGTCCGAGAGAGAGCCTGAGATGGACAACCTGTGCGAAATCATGCGCCACGGTACCGACGTCGACAAGTGGTCACTCGGCTGGTGAGCGGAAAGCAAAATACCAAATGCCGAAGAGAACGAAGTGGGCTTCGAAGTATCCGACGCTGCGCAAGTACTTGCCGCTGGTTCATGAAGATCTCGGCGCAACCTACTCGCGCGATCTTCATAAGTGGCTCGTTATCGCCCCCATTATCGGGGTTGTGGGTGGCTTAGCGGTTACGGCCATCGCGGTGATCATCCTGAGAGAATTGTGGCCTCCCATATTCGGCTACTACCTTCGTCACCACTGGGCTATGGTGCCGGGAGTCACGCTGGGCTTCATCGTAACAGGGCTCATCATGCAGTTCCTGACGCCTGATCCGAACGAGCATTCAACGGAGGAGATTGTCCGGTCATACCACGATCATGAAGGCGACATCGACACCCGGCCCCTGCTCCCGAAGCTGCTAGCGGCGGTTACGACCGTGGGATTCGGCGGCAGCGCTGCTTTGGAAGGACCCAGCATCTATGCGGGCGGTGCTATTGGGTCCTGGCTGTGGACCAGAATGAGGCGATTCAACCTGAAGGCGCGGGATCGCCGCATCATGCTCATCAGTGGAGCAGCAGCGGGGATGGCAGCTGTGTTTCGCGCGCCGCTGACGGGTTTGGTTTTCGCGCTCGAAATGCCTTACAAAGACGATCTTGCGCACGAAGCGCTCCTTCCCTCTCTAATCGCATCCGTCGTCTCCTATGTGACGCTTGCCTTCTTCCTCGGGGCCAAACCCATTTTCGACTTTAGCAGCGGCACGACATTTAGCGGACGCGATCTGATTTGGTGTGCGCTGTTGGGACTGGCCATTGGGCTCGTAGCCATGACCTTTGCGATTACATTCCGGCGAGCCAGAGAATTCGTAGTGAAATGGGCCCTGCCTCACTGGATGAAACTTGCCGTGGGGGGCTTGCTAACCGGCTTGTGCGGACTTGTTTTTGTTTTAGCTTACAAAGACTCACTCGTGCCCCTAGGACCAAATTACGAAGCCGTCGGCTTGGTACTAGGCACGCGACACGCTCCATTCGAACTTATCGTTTTCGGCCTTCTGAAGTTGGGGGCAACCATTTTTTCACTGGCCTCCGGCGGGGTTAGCGCCATGTTCGTTCCCCTGTTCCTTACGGGAGGTGCTTTGGGAACCGCATTCGGCCAGTTAGCAGTGCCCGGCTCTCCGCTCGAGCTGTACGCGGCCGTTGGCATGGCCTCGTTCATTGCCGCGGGCTATAAGACGCCGCTAGCAGCGGTCGTCTTCGTCGCGGAGGCTACGGGAGGTCACGCGTTCATCATCCCAGCGTTAATCGGCTCGGCCGTGGCCTACGCCGTTTCCGGCGACGCCTCCGTTTCAGGAGATCAGCGTTTGCACGAGGGTGTGAGCGTATTTGAACTGAGAGAAGTGGAGGTCCGTGAATTCATGCAGCGGCAGGTGGTCTCAGTGCAGGCTTCTCTAACTCTCCGCGAATTCGCAGAAGTCATCTCGCCGCATTACCGCCACACGACTTTTCCCGTTCTGGATGGTCAGCAGATCGTCGGAACAATCTCACTGGGGTCTGTAACCCGCATTCCGGCGGACAAGTGGGCCACGGCCACGGTCTCGGAAGTGGCGGAGCGCAGAGCCATCTGCGTTCTTCCTGAAAGTGACGCAATGGAGGCTCTCCGCTTGCTGCTTAAAGAGCGAGCACAGCCCATGCTATTGGTTACTTCCGGAGAGAAATTGGAAGGCATCATCACCAAGACGGACATCCTCGAAGCATTAAGGACGAGCGGCGAAGAGGTAGTGCAAATAGCTGACGGGCAGGGATGAAAACTGATTGAGATGGCGGCGGTCGTCTTATCGGGCGACCCCGTGTTAACAGGTTCCCCATCGTTTGCGATTCGGTTCAACGGTGCCGCAGGAGGCAACTCATGGCAGATTCTCGACTCCCGGAACCGGAGACCAAACCGACCATCAACCTTCCCAAGAAGGGCAACTTTGGGATAGCGCTGGAGCCCGAGGTCGTTAAAATATCGGGCTATGCGTTGCTGATTGGAGTTATCGGTGGTCTCGTCGCAGAAGGTCTGCTTGAACTCATCTACTTCTTCACGAATTTGTGCTTCTACGGAAAACTTTCCTTTGCGATAACCAGTCCCGCGCGGAATCATCTCGGACTCTGGGTGATACTCATCCCTATGATCGGCGGATTCGTCGTGGGGACAATGGTGTACCTCTGGGAACCGACCCTCAAAGGCCACGGCATTCCGGAAGCGATGGAGGCCGTCTTGTTTGGCCACAGCAGAATGCGCCTTCGTGTAGCGATTCTGAAGCCGCTGGCGACCGCGCTTGCCATCGGGACAGGCGGCCCCTTCGGAGCCGAGGGGCCCATCATTCAGACTGGGGCCGCCGTCGGCTCACTTTTCGGCCAAGCGGTGGGCCTCACTCCTTATTACCGGCGAGTTTTACTAGCGGCCGGAGCGGCGGCTGGCATGGCTGCGACGTTTACCGCACCGCTCGCGGGAATTCTTGTAGCCATCGAACTGCTGCTGTTCGAGTTTCGGGCTCGATCTTTTATTCCTGTGTCACTTGCAGCGGCAATAGCCACGGGAGTTCGTATCCATTTTGTCGGTTGGGCGCCGCTGTTTCCGACGCCAGCTTACAAGATTACCGGTATCAACGAGCTGTGGCTGTTTGCCGTCATGGGCATTCTAATGGGGATGGTCGGCATCGCGATGATCCGGGCTCTGTTCTGGATCGAAGACTTCTTTGATAATTTGCCGATCAAGCGCGCACTCATATGGTCGCCGACGATCGGCGCAGCGATACTGGGCCTGATTGGATACTTTTATCCCCAGGTCTTCGGGACGGGTTACGACACGATCCGGGACATGCTGAACAACCGACTTACCGCAGCAAATCTATTAGGCGTGTCCGTGGCCAAGTTCTGGGCGCTCGTCATTTCGCTCGGCTCCGGTACGACCGGCGGCGTATTTGCGCCGTCCCTGATTGTGGGAGGCGGGATCGGCGGAGCCTACGCCATGGCTTGTCAGCATTTCTTGCCGCGCGTGGTCAGCAATCCGGCGTTCTATGCTTTGGTGGCAATGGCCGCGGTGTTCGGGGGAATTGCGCGCGCGCCGTTCACTAGCATCGTGTTCCTCTTCGAACTCAGCCATAACCCGAATTCGCTGCTTCCCCTGATCGTCTGCGTGATGGTTTCGGACGGGTTCGTGCGCTTATTCAGCAGGGATTCCATTATGACGGGGAAGCTAATGAAACGTGGCTTGATCGTGCTTCAAGATTATTCCGTTCCTGTGCTCATGCGGGCAAGGATAGAAGATGTCATGCGCAAACAGTTTTCGGTGATTCAAGCAGATGTCGAGCTGCGAACCATTCTGCAAAAGTTGGCCCCAGAGAACGTCGAGCTATTGCCCGTCGTAGAGACGGGAGGAGAGCTCCTCGGCGTCGTTGAGCCTCAGGACTTACTAAAGACGGACACGCACGACCACCATTTCACGATGCGGGAGTTAGCTCGGCAGGATTACGTCCGCGCTTACCCGGGCGAATTGGTTGACCGGGTGAACCGGGAGATGTTGCTGAAAAACGTGGAAAACGTCATCGTTGTCGAATCTCGCCAAAGCCAAAAACCGATTGGTATCGTGCGCGCGAACGACATCCTGCAACTGCGACGCTGGTTGCTGGAGGAAGAGGGTAACGAACCGAAGTCATCGGAGGCAAGAACGTCGGCACAGAATCGACCGACGTGATCGCACGCTCGAATGATCCCGGGCCGGGGGGATCAGTGTTCCGAGCTTGGTCCAGATCTCTTATCGGCGGGCGGAAACATAGGATACGACGGCCGCTAAGCCCTTGGCCGGGAGTCCGCGACCCGTGTGGCTCGATGACAAGACGAAGTCCATCATGGATCGCGCCATTGCGCGCGAGCAATCCTTGTCCCTTCTGCTCATGACCTACATCATTACCGGGTTAATTTTCATGCTCCTGCCCGGCACGTTTCTCGGTGTGTGGAATCTGATCAAGATCAGCAGCCGCGAGGCGGCAGAATCAATCTCACCTGCTTGGATTCAGGCACATGGCCATGCGCAACTGTTCGGCTGGGTGGGTACATTCATCCTCGGCATCGGCTTTTATTCGATACCAAAACTGCGAAAGCTGAAACCGTTTGCGCTTTGGTCCGCATGGCTTACGTGGGCGCTGTGGGTCATTGGCGTGACTGTGCGCTGGTTCTCGAATATCTATCCGTGGCACTGGCGGGTTGCGCTGCCCCTGTCGGCCACCCTTGAATTGGCTGCTTTCCTGATTTTCTTTCAAGCCGTCGCGAGCCATCGCCCGTCGACCGGGTCGGCAAAGCCGCTTGAGCCCTGGATCTTCGTTGTGGTCACGGCAACTCTTGGGCTGCTCGCATCACTTCTGCTCAACCTCGGTGCTTCGTTTCAACTGGCGCTCAATGCTAGTTCCCCGGCGTTCCCGCACCTGTTTGATCAAAGATATTTGATCGTATCCACCTGGGGCTTTATCGTTCCCATGGTTTGGGGTTTCAGCGCGCGCTGGTTGCCTGTGTTCATGGGATTGCGACCGCCGCGGAACTCGATTTTGCTTCTGGCGCTAGCTTTGAACATTCTAGGCGTGATCCTGGGATTCCTCGGAGGCTTTTTCGTCGCCGGCACGCTTCTTCTAGCTGGAGCAGCAACCGCTGTTGCGGCGATTCGTTTCTTCGAGCCAGCCGTCAAAGCTGCGAAGATCGTCAATATTCACCGAAGTTTTCCGGTATTCATACAGATCGCGTACGTTTGGTTGCTTATCGCCGCCGCCCTCAGCATTTGGGCCGCCCTTGCCGGTGCGGCAGCGGGGATTTGGGGAGCTTCGCGTCACGCGCTGACGGTTGGCTTCATCGCCGCAATGATTTTCTGTGTGGGACAGAGAATCCTGCCCTCGTTTTGCGGGATGCGCGTGCTGTGGAGCCCGAGGCTTATGCTGGTGATGTTGGTTTTACTGATGAGCGGATGTACGCTTCGCGTCGCGTCGGAAATCCTTGCCTATCAGAACTACGCGACATGGGCCTGGAACATTCTGCCGATTTCTGCGCTCGTTGAACTCACGGCAGTCGCGCTGTTTGCGATCAATCTGATCGTGACGTTCGCTCGCCCGCCCCTGGTTGTGGCATCTCCGCTTACGATGACAAGCGAATAACGAATGGCTGACCTAGGACGCACCGGAGAGAGGTCGGTGACGGCGCACGGCTCATTGTCTCGTTTTTCGCTTTCGCGATGATCTCTTCCCGTTCTTTTGGGGCGACAACTTCAAAAGCCGAAGTGCTGAGCCTTTGTGAAGTGCGACGTGATCGGTCTTATCGCTCTTGATGAAATACTGGGGTTCTTCTTTGCTGGCGTGGTGGGTGTAGCCTTTGAAGTTCACATCGGAAACGACTTTCTTCACGACAGTGCCGCGAACTCGGCCTGCCTCCGAGTTCCATTCGACGTGATCGCCACGTTTGAACGCCTTGGACATCTTTTGAGTCGCCATCGAACGGAGGGTGCATCCGGCCAAGAAATGGTCAGGAGAAGCTCAACGATGCCTTCCCCATCATGAGAGGAATCGTGCCCCCGCGCGATTGATCGCGAAATGCCACAGCCGCTGCTTCGTCTGGCATCGTTCTATCTCGATCGAGCGGTCAGGAAGTTACCCACTCGGACTGCAAGCGGGGTGGTTGGACTAACGTTTGCATGACCACGCAGTACTGCTCGGTCTTTTCCTGCAAAGCGCGCAGCTGCTCGGGGGTCGCTTGCGGCGCCTGGATGTCAAATCGGATATGGAGTCGCTCAAATCCGACGGGCACACCCTTTACAATTCCCAGCGTCCCGCGGAGGTCCAGATCTCCTTCTACCGTGACCTCGATGCGCTCGGTCCGGATTCCCATCGCCGCAGCCACCATCTGGCAGGTAATTTGCGCGCAAGCGGATAAGGCTCCGAGAAGTAGATCCCCGGAGCATGCCGCGGTACCTGCTCCGCCGACACCCGCGTGGGCTTGGGCATTGTAGATGGCGCGTCCAATGGCCACCGAGCATGCCATGGGCGTCTCGGTTTGACCGCCTTTGGCCTTGAGTGTAATTCGCGAAGTCGATGGCTCATTACGATATTTTTCTTTGAGCGGTTTCTGAACGGACTTGAGATCCATCGATGGCCTCCGCACTGAATCCCGGCCCTGAAGGATGGCGAGAGCGGCGAACCTGGACTTGTCGCAAGGCAAAGTGCTTGCTAGCATTTCGCATAGCGGAGGTTATCACATGCCGAAGTTTGTGATCGAGAGAGAAATCCCAGGCGCCGGAAATCTGACGGACGCGGAACTCCGGGAGATCTCTCGTAAATCGTTGGCCGTTCTTAAGGGCATGGGCCCTGAGATTCAGTGGCTGCAAAGCTACGTCACAGGCGACAAGGTTTACTGCGTATATCTCGCTCCAGACGAGGCAACCATACGCGAGCACGCAAAGCGGGGAGGCTTTCCGGCAAATCGCATCTCCGCGGTCCGTCGATTGATCGACCCCAGCACCGCCGAGTGAGCAACTACGGGACCTGGAAGAAAGTGTAATCCGTCTCGCCGACGGAACGACGCCGGGCGTTTTGCAGTTCAACTCGGGCCCTGGGCGGAGGCCGGCCTCAACAGATCATTGATGGCAATTTCCACAGGCATCACCCATCCCTCCAGCCAAGCGGTTCTACTGCCTGTCATCGTCAATTTTTGCCGCGCCGCCGATAGACTTTGTTCCAGCCTCGTCTGCTCCGAGGAAGTAAGTGGTGCACCGATCGTTTGTCGGAGTGCCGCAGCTACGCCAGCGAGCTTCAATGCACGTTCCGCTTGCGCTTGGTCTGCTGCGGAACAGGCGAAGGATTCCAATAGACGAGCAATTCCACGCTTGTGACCCAGGTTTTGGAACAAGATCAGGCTCTCGCGATACAACCCATCGGATGCCGCAAAGTCTCCTTGTTCTCGAACGAGGTTTCCTAAATCGGCAAGCGAACCAGCGATTCCCCAGCGGTCGTTGAGTTCGCGAAAGGTTGCGAGGCTCCGCTCGTACAACAACCGCGCAGTCGACAAATCGCCCTGGTCGCGCAAGACGTCACCTTGATGGTTAAGAACCCAGGCGATACCTGCGCTATCACCGAGGTCGCCGAAGATCGACAGACACTCTTCGTACAGAGCACGTGCTTGCGCATAGTGCCCCTGGGATTTGACAACGGTTGCGAAGTTGCTGAGGGCGCGCGCAACGGCCAGCCGGTCGCCGAGCTCTTTCCAGAGCAGGAGACTTTCTTCAAAGAGCGAGGTCGACGCCGCAAGATCGCCCTTGTCGCGAGCAAGCACCGCCAGTGCGTTCAACGAAATGGCCATGCTCTGCTTGTCTTCCAAAAGCCGCGCGATCTCCAGGCTCTCCTTAAGAAGTTGGTCGGAGGCGGCGTAGTCCCCCTGATCTGCAGCCAGAATTCCTGCGGCAAAAAGAGCCCGCGTGCGGGCGTTATTTGGCGTGGCGGCCTGCTCGAGCCTCAGCAGTTTTCCTAAACGTTCCCGGCCTTCTGCCAGATACTCGCGCATTTCCCAAAAGCGGAAAAGAGCGATACTCAAACGCAGCCCCCATTCGGCATTGTGCGTCTCGGTAAGCCACTCGAGGGCCACGCGAAAATTGTCGTGCTCGGTTTCAAATCGATCGAGCCATTCTTTTATTTTGCCCTCTGCGTTTTCTGCAGCCCCTTCTTCCGCCAACACCAGACAGTACGCAGCATGCGCTTGCCTTGTGGGCCATTCTTCGCTAGTCACCAGTTTTTCCAGGCCGTACTCGCGAATGGTCTCCAGCATGACAAAACGCGGTTCTTCGTCCCGCTGCTCGATCTGTCGCACCAGGCTCTTGTCCACCATCGATGCCATACCGTCCAGCAAGTCCAACCCCAGGTCCTTCTTCGTATCGCAGACCGATTCTGCCGCTTCCAGAGTGAATCCACCGGCGAAAACGGCGAGTCTGCGGAAAAGCTTCTGCTCTGGTTCGCTCAAAAGGTCGTAACTCCAATCGATAGCTTGGCGGAGCGTTTGTTGCCGCGCGGGCAGATCCCTCGCTCCGCTGGTCAAGAGCTGAAGCCGACTCGCCAATCGGCCCCTCAGGGCGGAAGGCGACAGCAGTTTTATGCGAGCGGCCGCGAGCTGGATCGCCAGTGGAAGACCATCCAGGCGCGTGCAGATTTCCGCCACCGCGGATGCGTTCTCATCGGTAAGGGTAAAGCCCGGCTTCACGGCGATGGCCCTTTGCACGAACAGAGCGATGGCCGGGCACTGGGAAAGTGCTTCAAGAGAGGAGAGCGCTTTGCGCTCAGGCAGCGTGAGCGGCGGCACCGGAAATTCATTTTCGTCCTGGACTCGCAGGGCGGCCCGGCTAGTGACCAGGATCTTCAGACCAGGCGCGATAGCCAAAAGCTGAGACAGTAGCGGCGCTGCCGTAAGCAAGTGCTCGAAATTGTCGATGAGCAGCAGCATGGGCCCGCCGAGGCAAGTTCGCAGAAAGTCCTTCAAGCCTTCCGCCGGGGGGTAACCGCCTGATTCGCGAATCCCCAAGGTCTGTGCGATGACTGAGGGAACCAGACTTGGGTCGGTGACCGCAGCAAGCGGTACGAAGTAAACGCCAAAGGAAAAGTCATCGGCGATTTCGCGTGCCACCTCTGTGGCGAGGTGCGATTTGCCAATTCCTCCCGGACCGGTCACGGTGACCAAGCGCACGTCTCGCCGCAGTAATAGTTGTTTTGCGCTAGCCAATTCTTTTTCTCGTCCAATCAGCAGCGCACTTGACGCCGGCAAGTTGCTGGGGCGATTTTCCGACAGCCGGGGCTGGAGGTCTGTGAGACGGTCACGTATGGCGACCAGGTCGCGCACCAGGTCCCAGGTCGAAAAGTAACGTTTCTCCGGTTCCTTTGCCATGCAGCGCTCGACCACCCAGCAGAAGGGAGGGGGAACCTCAGGGCTCAAGGACCCAATCGGTTTTGGTTCTTCTTGCATAATTGCCGAAAGGGTTTGTGGCACGGTCGCCTTTTGAAAGGGGTGCTTTCCAGTTGCCATTTCGTAAAGCACGGTGCCAAAAGAAAACTGATCTGATCGAAAATCGAGCGCATGGCCACTGGCCTGTTCGGGTGACATGTATTTGAGGGTCCCCACAAGCGCCCCCGGTAGCGTTTGGCAGTTTTCGATTGTGTACGCAGTCGCGCTATCTTCCATTCCAAGCTTTGCTAACCCGAAATCGAGAATCTTGACAACGTCCGGGGAGACCATGAGGTTCTCAGGTTTGAGATCTCTATGGATGATTCCGGCCTCGTGGGCCTTGGCAAGTCCTTCGGCGACCTGTACAGCGATCTGAATGATCCTCCGCACCGGCAGTGCTCCGGAAGCTAAAGTTTGGCGCAGCGTCTTTCCCTCGAGGTACTCCAACACCAAAAAATCCGTGCCTTCATGGTGCCCGATATCGTGAAGTACACAGATGTTGGGATGGGAAAGCTTGGAGATGGCTCGCGCTTCATGATCTAGGCGCCGCTCGAGATCGGGCGTCTGTGAAAGCCGCTGGGGCAACACCTTGATCGCTACGGTACGGCCCAAGCGGGTATCGCGAGCTCGATACACCTCGCCCATGCCGCCAGCGCCCAAGGGCGCCGTAATCTCATAGGGTCCGAGCTTCGTACCTGGGCCGATGGGCATAAAGTTCTGAAATTATACCGTTTCTAACCTCATTACCTGACGACTTCTGGCCCATGTTCCAACTTCGACGCAATTGGTTCGGCCCGCACTCGATTGGAACACAAGCAATTGCGCGGCCGTGGAATCCAATTCCGCCTAGACGAATGGGCGCGACGTTACCGTTGCTCTCCCTCTTCGACTCGCAGAGCCTGCGCCCGTTTCTGATCGCGATACTCGAGTGCTGTGAGCCAAATGATCACGACATCGGAAACGGTGAGAAGCAAGAGCCCAATCGAGTACACGCGCTGGAGCCTTAAGAGCTGGTAGATCACGAAAAAGCCGAAAATGAGGATCGCCGTGGGGTAGGCCCAGAGGCGATTCATCCACAGCGCCACGGCCAGAAAGATCTTCACGGCCCCATGCGACAGCAGATACAGCGATGCAAAAACAGGGTCCGTGGCGGCGAGATGTTCTGCGATTTGACCGCCCAACCGACGAGAATGGTGGAAGTGGCCGTACGTCCAAAATGCCAGCGAGAAATTGCGAAGAGCGGCAGGATTTGCGAGCAAGACTGCCCCCGCCAAGGATTCCAGCAAACCGTCGAAGCCCTTTAGAGTAATGCCGGCGAAAAACGTGCCCCGGCGCAGCTTCTGTAGTCCAGAAGTGAACGAAATCATTGTCTGCAGTCCTGCATCCCATAGGAATGGATGCTGTGACGCGTGATTTGTGCGCGGAAAAAAATTCTAAGAATTCTACCGGCTGCCCGATGTTACCCCTCGAAGGGAGGAGGCCGATGCCCGTGCCTAGCAATTTGTTGCCGGTGGAAGCCGGGATCTTTCAATCCGAGGGGCGCACAATACCGAATCTTGACTGCTTGATCCCTTTTGTTACGGGGATCGAACGCGTCGAGGCCGAGCAATTCGACTTCTTAGAGCTGGTCTCGGTACCGCTCTAGCGCGATGCGCACCAATTGGCTTCGCGTCCTCACGCCGGTTTTTCCAAAGAGTTGTTGCAAGCAGGCCTTGACCGCGCTCTCTGAAATCTGCAGTCGGTCGGCAATTTGTTTGTTGGCTAGACCCTCAAAGATCAGTGAAAGGACGCGCCGCTCCCGCTCCGTCAGTCTAATCCCGGCCCGCCGATTTCCCACCTGCTCTGCATTCTCCAGTGCCCGCCGCAGGGCATTCTGTTCAAAGAGGGCCTTTCCTTCCATCGCTTCGCGGATTCCGCGAATCAGTGCGGCGGGCGAGCCGTGTTTGAGGAAAACGCCTGAGATGCCCTTTCGAATCAGGTCTGGAAGTTCACTCTCTTCCAGACCTGCCGTTACGAGTAGGATTTTCCCTCGAAACCCGCCCGTGCGGAGACTTCCTAGGAGCTCCGTTCCTCTCTCCGGACCGAGGTCGAGATCGAGAAGCAAGACATCAATTTCCCGGGACCTCAGAATTTCCAATCCTTCGGCTGCCGAACTGCAATCCGCCACGACCTCGAACCCAGGCTCGGCGTGCAGGAGGCGCGCGACACTCTCGCGAAACAGAGCGTGGTCGTCAACCAGCAGAATCCGGATGTTCCTGGCAGCAGTTTCATTCATTCGCCGAATCTTTCCTATCTGACACTGTGGCCAAATTCACAGCAAAGCAGCAACCTCTGCTGCGCGGCTCAAACTTCAGCTCGCCCCCAAAACTGCGGAGTATGGCGCGAGAGGCATACAGACCCAAGCCCGTGGCGTTCGCTCCCGGCTGAAACGGTTTGAAGAGTTCATCGGGTGAGGCGATTCCAACTCCAGTGTCTTCGAATCGGATCACAACTCTGCCGGACTGTACCTCGGTGCTAACGGTAAGCCGTTTCGGTTGCGACTCCATTGCGCGCTGGCTATTGCGCGCCAAATTCAGGAAAACCTGCTGCAAGCCGTAGCGCTCCGCGGCAACAAGCGGGAGATCGTCCTCTAAGCGCCAAACAATTTCGCAACCGGCTTCGTGATAGGGCGGCTCGATGAGAACGCGCAGTTCGTCAAGCACGCTGGTCAATTCTACGGAAGCCAGTTCGTGCCTCGATGGCGACAGCAATTCCATTTCCGAGAGTTTCTCCAAGCCTTTGATCAGGCTGCCGAGAGCATGAAAGTCCTCGTTATTCTGCAACGCCGGAAGGCGGGATAGATTCCTATACACGGCGAGAACAGCACCGCAAACGTTGCGAATCTCGTGTGCGACGGCTCCCATGAGAATTTTCGTGTTTTTCAGAAGGTGATCGAGGCTCAAATCCTCGCGATCCCGCAGATCGTCGGACAGATCAACGATAATGGCCGCCAAACGGGGTCCTTGAACTGTCGTGTAGGTAGAAAACCAAACCGCCGCCAGGAAGGCTTCTCCGTCCTTGCGCCTTCCACGACATCGGAGTTCAGTACGGAACTGTGTGGATCGTCGTGTCTGTACCGCACTCTGCAGCGCCGGAAGAAATTCTGTGATCGATTGGCCAATCAGGAAGCCGTCTTCAGGCACCAGCAGATTCTGGGCGGCCTCGTTCGCCAGGAGAATCTTGCCTGAGATATCGATGGTCACGATTGCCGCAGGGCTGCTGTCCACCAGGATGCGAAGTTCATCTTCCGCTTCCTGCCGCAACTTGCTCTGGGTCTCGACCTCATTCACATGTTCGAGCACCATCTGGCGACTGCGAATAATCTCGGAGACAAACAGTCCGGTTCCAATAAACCCGGCAGAAGCCATCAGCAACCTCGTAACTGCTTCACCGGACGGGAGTTCGCTGAACAGTTCTTGGAGAATGGCGCAAATCAGAGCGACACCGACGA
>Ga0187783_10000685_pt1 | contig 24703 bp, 22 predicted proteins | sample 1015_SJ02_MP02_2_FD_132471 | JGI IMG/M metagenome (GOLD analysis project Ga0187783, IMG submission 132471) | Tropical peat soil microbial communities from peatlands in Department of Meta, Colombia - 1015_SJ02_MP02_20_MG | ecosystem: Environmental > Terrestrial > Soil > Wetlands > Peat | place...
GCCAGGCTGGCCCGAGCGGTCAGATTACCTATCAGGCAAGGGCGCGGCTTCCGCGGGCTACCGAGTCTGCGGACCAAGGTCCCGAGCGCTTCCGACCTTCGCACCTGTGCGCGTCCAGGAGTCACCGCCAGGGTCGAAGTAACAAAGCAGGTCTGCGCCGGAGGGAGATGGCACATGCCGCTAACTGCGGGCGACACTGCCTCGGCGATGGTCGCGGCGGCGGTCTGGGCGCCCTCTGTGCACAACACGCAGCCCTGGTGGTTCGTGGCCGAGGGATCCGAGCTGAGCCTCTACGCCGATTGCGGCCGGCAGCTCGCGGTCGCCGACCCAGCTGGCCGCGAGATGCTGATCAGCTGCGGCGCCGCGCTGTTCACGGCCCGCCTGGCAGCACGGTCGCTCGGCTGGATCCCTCGCACTGCACTGCTGCCCTACCGCGATGATCCACTGCTCGTCGCCCGTGTCAGCTGGGAGGAGAGGGCTGCTCCGGCGGCCTTCGAGACCACGCTATTCGGCCAGGTGCGCCAGCGTCGCACGCACCGGGGCGGGTTCGATCCTCTCCCGCTGGCGCCGCAGCTGCTGACCGTGCTGCAGGCCGGGGCCGCCCGCGACCACGCCCAGCTCCGCGTCGTCACCGACGAATCCGGCCGGGCATGGCTAGCCTCCAGTGTGCGGGCCGCGGACGAGGCCATCAGGCTTGACAGCCGGCGTGCGAGGGAACAGGCCATGTGGACGTCGCCACCGGGCAGTCCCAGGCCAGATGGAGTGCCTGCCTGCTCCTATCCCGCTCGCTCCGTCCACACCGTTCCTGACTTCCCCAGCCGCGATTTCGCACGAGGACGCGGCTGGGGGCTCGCGCCTGCGAGCACCGATGCGATGGCTTACTCCGCGGGCGTGGTCTGCCTTCTCACCACCGTCGGCGACGAACCGATTGACTGGGTGAACGCGGGCCAGGCCCTGCAGCGGATACTCCTGACCAGCGCCGCGGTCGGCGTTGCCGCCGCACTGCACAGCCAGCCGCTCGAATTCAGCCGGACGCGCGAGCTCATCCGCGGCCACACCGCCGATGGCAGCTACCCGCAGCTGATAATCCGGCTCGGCACGGTGATCCAGTCCGCCGGCAGCGTCCGCCGCTCACCCGGCAGCATGCTGGCAGCCCGCCTCGCGCCGCGCTCGCCCAGCCAAGTGTGATCCTGCGCTAGCTGCGGGCCGTGCGGCGCTGCGGGCTGGTCGTCTGGCCGAGTCGCTCAGCTTAGTGTCCGCTGCCGTCTCTGATGATGACCAGCGGACATGTCGCATGGTGCGCACAATGCTGACTCACCGAGCCGAGTAGCGCGCCGACGAAACCGCCGTGTCCGCGACTGCCCACGACCAGGAGATCGGCTCCCTTGGCACAGTCCAGCAACACCTCCGCGGCGTTGCCTTCGCGCACGGTAGTGGTGAGCTGGACCGGGCTCGCCGAATCTACGCAGTCCGCGATCGAGTCGGCGAGCGCCTTGGCCGCGACTCCCTCGAAGTCCATGTCATCAGCCGGCGCCAGCATCCAGCCGTAGCCGCCGGCGGCCGCGGGGTACTGCCAGGCGATGACTGCCTCTATCGCCGCTCCGGTCAGCGCGGCCTGGCATTTCGCCCACCGCAGCGCCCGCTTTGACGAGGGAGAGCCATCGACGCCCACGACGATCCGCTGACCTGCGGTTTCGCGTTGCTGGTTCATCTCAGTTTGCCTCCGTTCAAACCCAGCCTGGCGCAGCAGCACGCACCGCAGCAGGGTCGTGGGTCGCTGTGAACTGGGACCTTGGGCTTGCCCGGCAGGCGTGCAACGCTCAGCCGGCGTGCGCTGCGGCGGCCGGGACTACCAGCACCGGACAGCTGGCATGGCGCCAGCAATAGCTGCTGACGGATCCATGGATCAGCCGCTGAACTGGGTGACCGGACCGTGTACCCACCACGATCACGTCACCGGGCCGGCAGGCTGTCCTGGTGAGCGCCAGCGCCGGATCGGCTTGCGGTGTTTCGATTCTGAGCGGCACCTCCACCGGCATGCCGCCCGTGACCGCGCGGAGTGCCCGTCGCACGAGCACGGACGAAGCCGCGTTCTGCTCACTGCCGGAAAAGTTCAGGATGACGTGCGGATGGCGGAGACGACGCATTCGCCGTCCGCCATGGCGAGGGAGTCCGAGCGTCCAGGCGCGTACTGCTACCAGCTCGGCGTCCCGTGCCCTAGCCAGCCGGGTAGCGGCTGCCAGCGCGGCCAGGCCGCCAGGTGAGTCGTCGACTCCGACGACCACCCGCTTAATGGCAGTAGCACTCAGCGCCGCCGGTTCCGCTGACGCAAGAGACATGCTCGCCACCCCTGATCCATTTCCGTCGCTAGTAACGCCGGTAGCTCAGCCGGTCCCTGACCGCAACCACGCCGGCGACCTGACGGACGGCCAGCAGCAGGCTGTGCGCGATCGTCTCGGTGTCCGCAGGCCCAGACATGGTCACGACGCCACGGGTGACGTGCACCGTGAAGGCAAGCGGGTCCAGCGCGAACTCGCCCTCGATGACCTTGCTGGCGATCTCGCCCCCGATCTCTTCGTCCGGCCGGTCGTACACGCCGAGCAGGTCGATCCGGCTCACAATGCCGACGAGCTTGCTGGCGCCAGTGACCACCGGCAGCCGCTTGACGTGCTTGGAGTGCATGGTCCGCGCCGCATCGGCCACCGTTGCGCCCGGGCCAATGGTGATGGCCGGACGCGACATGAGCTTGCCGGCTGTCAGCGCGGCTGCCTTGGCCCTGTCACGGTGCCGGAGCGTTCCATGTGTCTCGGCGCCGAGCAGCCCTTCCTTGACGAGCAGGTCGTCCTCCGAGACGACGCCCACTACGCGGTCGCGGGCATCCAGCACCGGGAAGGCGCTGACGCCGCGGCGGCGCATGACCTGAACTATGTCCTTGTATTCGGCGCCTTCGCGCACACACACCACGTTGCGCGTCATGACATCGCTGACCAGGCTCGCCATCGGGCTCATCTCCTGACTATGGCTACCAGACCAGCCTGGCGACCCCCGGCGCTGCCGGGCAGAGACCAAAGGCCTCGTCGGCCGGGACCAACAGGCATGCTCCGCAGCTTTACGGGAGGGACCCATCCGCTTCTCGCGGATCCTGATGGCGCGGTGCCCGCCCGCGTTCGCCGGTATCTCCGCGACCTCTTATTCGGGTCCCTCCCGCACCACCAATACGACCGCGTCCAGTCCACGCACGGCAGGGCCGAAAGTCGCTCAGCGTTGGGACTCAGGTCCATGGGGTCGCGGTCCGCGCGGGAGCCTCGCAGCAGACTGCGACCGGTCAGGCCAGGGACGAAGGTCCATCCCGCCGGGGACGGCTGGCCCTGCCGTGAGGCGCCGGCGCGGCCGAGGCTGGCCAGGTACCGAGGCGGGAGACAGGCATGAGATCACACCGAACGCCCCGCATGCGGCTGGCCCGGCGGCTGGGAATCGAACGCAACCCGCTGCGCCGCCGCTCTGACTGGATCGAAGCATGGCTGCGCCTCGCCGTGCTCATTGCCCTGGTTCCCGCGTGCATCCTGGCCGGAAGCGCGGCGGCCGGGCTCGCGCACGCGGCCGGTCTGCCGGCTGAGCGGGCAGCGCGCCATGACCGGCAGGTGACAGCGGTCCTGCTGGCCGGCGCCCCGTGGGCGGGCTTGTCGGTTTCACAGGCGGCAGTGCTATGGGTGCCAGCCCGCTGGACTGCCGCTGGCACCTCGCGCACCGGCATGGTGCCTGCGGTCCCCGGCACACCGCGGGGCGCGAAGGTTCAGGTCTGGCTGGACAACGCCGGCCAGGTGGTCTATGCCCCGCTGACAGCGGGCTCTCTTGCCACCCGGACGGCAGCCACGGGAGCCGGCGCAGCCGTCACGGTCGGGCTGTCGGCGTGGCTGCTGCTGAGCTGCGTGCGCCTGGCCCTGAACCGCCGTCGGCTCCGGACGTGGGATAACGCCTGGACCGCGGTCGGTCCGCAATGGTCAGGGCGTCATCCGGACTGAGCTGAGGCCAGGGGGACGCGCCAGTTCAACTCGGTGCCGCCGCCTTCTGCAGGCCTCAGCAGCAGTTCGCCGCCGAGCTTCACGGCCCGCTGCTCCAGGTTGCTGAGGCCGCTACGCCGGCTAGTGCCCTTAATTCCCGAGCCGTTATCCCGGACGGTGAGCGACAACGTGTCGCCGACCGTTATCTGCACGTCAACCTGGCTCGCGCCGGCGTGCCTGGCCGCGTTGGACAGCGCCTCACGCAGGACGCTGAGCAGCTGGTCTCCCAGCTCTGCGTGCACCTCATCGTCCAGCCGGCCAGCCAGCTGCAGCGCGGGCGGAAAGCCGAGCAGGGGCGTCATCTCGTCGGCGACCTGGAGGATCCGGACGCGCAGTGCAGGCGGCTTAGTCTCCGGCCTGGCCTGCAGCGCGAAGATCGAGGACCGGATCTCCCTGATGGTCTCATCGAGGGCATCGACTGCGCTGCTGATGCGCTGAGCGGCATCGGGCGCGCTGATCAGGCTGAGGCTGCCCTGCAGTGACATGCCCGTCGCATACAGCCGCTGGATCACCAGGTCGTGCAGGTCGCGTGCGATCCGGTCGCGGTCCTCGAAGACGGCTACGCGCTCGGCCTGGCGACGGTGCTCTGCTAGCTCAAGAGCGATGCCGGCCTGAGATGCGAAGGTCAGCAACATCTCCGCGGCCGCCGCCGGCAGCGCCATCGAGCCGGGCCTGCGCCCGGCGGTGAGGACTCCGCGCACGTTTCCCTTTGCGCCCAGCGGAACCAGGATCGCGGGACCCAGGTTCAGACGCTCCCTGGCCACGGTGGCTACCCGCGCATCGTGGCTGAAGTCCTCAACCGCGAGCTGCTCGCCGGTAGCCAGGACCAGCCCGGAGGCAGAGCCGCTCGTCGGCAGCACCAGGCCGAGTGAGCCCTGCGCGCCGTCACCCGCCGCGTGCTCGATGTGCAGCTGACTGCGATCCTCCGTCGGGAGGGCCAGGACGACAAGGTCAGCACCCGAGATCTCGAGCGACTTCTCGGTGATCAGCTGCAGTGCATCGCTGGCGCCGGCGCCTGACAGCAGCTTCCTGGTCACCTCGCCGCTGGCAGCCAGCCAGCGCTGCTGGCGCCTGGCCTCGTCGTAGAGCCGCGCATTCTCGATCGCGACGCCGGCCGCGGCTGCTAGCGCGATCAGCAGGGCCTCGTCGTCCTCGTCGAACTCGGCGCCTCCCCGCTTCTCGGTCAGGTAGAGGTTGCCGTAGACCTCGTCGCGGATCCGGATGGGCACCCCGAGGAACGAGGTCATCGGCGGGTGGCCGGGCGGGAAGCCGGACGACAGCTCGTGCTCGCCGAGGCAGGCGATCCGCAGCGGCCTCGGGTCGGTGATCAGCGCGCCGAGCAGGCCACGCCCCTCTGGCCAGTGGTGGATCTGCGTGATCTGCTCTTCGGTCAGGCCGACCGGGATGAACTCGGCGAGCCGGCCGCCATCGCCGATCACGCCCATGGCGCCGTACTGGGCATCCACCAATGTCACCGCGGATTCCACAATTCGGCGCAGCACGGCCTCGATGTCCAGGTTTGTGCCGATAGTGACGACGGCCTCGAACAGCGCGTTGACCCGGTCCCTGGTGTCCAGTACCGCTTGCAGCCGGACCTGCAGCTCGGCAAGCAATTCGTCGAGCCGCAAGCTGGGCAGCGACCGTTTTGTGCTGCTTTCCACATCGGCTCCCGCGATCACAGGCCAGGACCGAAGTGATCATACGACCGCCGTCAGCGGTGTGACCAGCAGCCTCCCGGCACGAGACCGCGGCACTCGGCCGCTCAAAGGCCTAGCGGATCGCGATCGATCAGGTGGTCTCCGGCAGCATGTCGATGGCACCGCACGGGCACTCGGCTGCGCAGATGCCGCAGCCCTTGCAGTAATCCATGTCAATCTCGTACCGACGGCCGGGACCGAGCTTGATCACCGCGTTGTCGGGGCAGACGCCGTAACAGTTGTCGCACTCAAAGCAGTTGCCGCAGGACATGCACCGGCGGGCCTCGAACAGCGCGGTCTTCTCGTCCAGGCCGCCAGTGACCTCATCGAAGGTGGTAATCCGGCGGGCCGCATCCAGCTGCGGCCGGACGGTGGCGGGCGCGTCGGAGTAGTACCAGGTGTTGAGGCGGCCCGCATCGGCCAGCCTCGGCCCCGTGCTTGCGGCGACTGTGCCTGCGGCGATACCGGCACCCCTTAGCCACGTGTCGATGCCGCGGGCCGCCCGCTTGCCATGCCCGATGGCGACCGTGACAGTGCGCTCGGCGGGCACCATGTCGCCGCCGGCGAAGATGCCGCGACGCCCGGTCATGAGGTCGGTGCCAACCCGGACCACGCCGTCCTCGATCTCGATGCCGGCCACTCCGTCCAGCAGCGAGAGCTCAGCCTCCTGGCCGAGCGCCAGCACCACGGTGTCCGCCGCCAGCTCGGTGAACTCGCCCGTTGGTTGCGGGAAACCAGTCTCGTCCAGTTCCATCTTCTCGATAGTCAGCTTGCCCTCGTCGGCCCTGGCGATCGTGGACAGCCACATCATCCGCACGCCCTCGTCGGCGGCTTCCTCGACCTCGATGTCGTGGGCCGGCATCCGGTCCCTGGTCCGCCGGTAGACCACAACCGCGTCGGTCGCGCCGAGCCGCCTGGCGGTCCTGGCCGCATCCATGGCAGTGTTGCCGCCGCCGTAGATGGCGACACGCCGGCCGAGCTGCGGCCGCTCCGGCCCTTCCATGTCGTGCAGCAGGCTGACCGCGTCCAGGATCTTCGCCGAATCGCCGGCCGGGATGTCGGCGTGCTTTCCGCGCTGAGCGCCGACCGCCAGGAACGCCGCGTCGAAGCCGCCGTCAGCCATGGCCTGCTCGATGTCAGTGACCGGCTGGCCGCCTTCCCAGGTCACCCCCATGGCCAGGATCCGGCCGACCTCGGCGTCCAGGACGTCACGCGACAGGCGGTAGGCAGGGATGCCGAACCGCATCATCCCGCCAGCCCAGTGGCCGGAGTCGCGCAGCGTTACCCGGTGTCCGAGCAGCCGCAGATGGTACGCGGCGGACAGGCCGGAGGGCCCAGCCCCGACGATCAGCACGCTCTTGCCGGTGTCCGGCGCCGTGACGGGGACGGTCCAGCCCTGCCTGATGGCCTCGTCGCCGAGGAACCGCTCTACCGAGTTGATCCCGACGGCGGTGTCGAGCTGGGCCCGGTTGCAGGCCGTCTCGCACGGCCGGTAGCAGACCCGGCCCATGATCGCCGGCAGCGGATTATCCAGCATGATCTGCCGCCAGGCGGCTTCGTAGCCGCCGTCCTCGGCGTGGTACAGCCACTGCTGGATATCTTCCCCGGCCGGGCAGGCGTGGTTGCACGGCGGCATCAGGTCTACGTAGACCGGCCGCTCGGTGCGCCAGGACCCGGTCTTGTTGGCCAGGCTCGAGCCAGGGTCAAGCGTGATCGCGAACGGCTTGTCCATCACTCGGACACCTCGTTCCTGTCCCCGCGGTCGTACTGGCCGTCCGGCAGGAGGCCGAACCTGACGATGTTCGCGTCGGCCATTCGCTGCAGGCGGGCGATCACGGCGGCGCCATCAGGTGTCCTGAACAGGTGCGCGTACCTGGCCTGCAGCCGCAGGTAGTCCTCGACTGGCGCCTTGCGGCGGATCGGCGTAGCGCTCACCACCTCGCCCGCCTCGGCCTCGAAGACAGGGAACAGCCCGGTCTGCTCGGCCAGCCTGGCGATCCTGATGGTGTCACCGGACGCGCTGCCCCAGCCGAGCGGGCACGGCACGAGGATGTGCAGGTAGCGGGCACCCCGGAAGTCCATGGCCCGGCGCACCTTGTATTCCAGGTCGCGCAGGCCGGCGACGGTGGCGGTGGCGACGTAAGGGATCTGGTGCGCCATCGCGATAAGCGGTGCGTTCTTGCCCTGGCCGAACCCGTTGCCCGGCTCGGGACCGACCGCGGGGGTGGTGGCGGTCCTGGCCGCCGGGGGAGTGGCGCCGGAGCGCTGAACCCCGGTGTTCATGTACGCCTCGTTGTCGTAGCAGATGAACAGCACGTCATCGTTGCGCTCGAACATGCCCGACAGGCAGGCGAAGCCGATGTCCACCGTGCCGCCGTCGCCGCCCTGACCGACGACACGGACATCGGCGCGGCCCTTGGCCCGCATCGCCGCTGCAACGCCAGTGGCCACTGCGGGCGCGTTGCCGAACAGCGAGTGGATCCACGGGATCCGCCAGGATGTCTCCGGGTATGGCGTGGAGAACACCTCCAGGCATCCGGTGGAGTTCACCGCGATCATCTGGCCCGCGGTCGCGCGCATTGCGGCGTCGAGCGCATATCTGGCGCCGAGTGCTTCTCCGCAGCCCTGGCAGGCGCGGTGCCCGCAGTTGAGGGAGTTGGTGCGGTCGGCACCGGACTGCACCGAGCGCTCCTGCGCGGTCAGCAGCCGGTTGCCGGCAGCGAAGCTGCCTACCTGGTAGAACTTGACAGGCTGGACGGGCATGGCAGCTGCTCCTATCCGATCTTGTGTGCCACGGCGCCGAGGTCACGCAGGATGTTCTCCGCGGCCGGGCCGGACCGGCGGCTGGCTGCGACGCGGGCGAGCTCGCGCTCGATCAGCCCGGTGTTCAGGTCGAGGAAGGTCAGCGGCGGCAGCTCGTCCGCGGCGGCGCTGGTGAACGCCGCACGCAGTGAGGCCTTGGTGACGGCGCGGCCGCCGAGCCCGGCGATCACCGTGTAGCTGCGCAGCCGCCCTTCCCGCGGCCCGGACTGAGTGGCGGCCAGCTGGACGTTCGCGGTCACGATGCCCCCGATGCCGACGGCGAGTGCCCGCTCGAGGATCAGGACGCGGCTGGCCCCGCGCAGCGCGTTTCCGACAAATTCAAGGGGGAACGGCCGGAACGAGGTAATCCCGAGCGCGCCGATCCGCATCCCGCCCGCGCGCAGCTCGTCGATGACGTCCTTGATGGTGCCGAGCACGGAGCCGAGCGCGACCACGATGGTGTCGGCGTCCTGGGTCCGGTAATGCCGCGCCAGCCCGCCGGAGTCGCGCCCGAACTCCCCGGCGAATGCCGCCGCCACCTCCGGGATCAGTTCCAGCGCCTGCGCCTGCCTGGCGTGCGCGAGGTAGCGCACCTCGGTGAACGCCTCGGGCCCGACCATCGCGCCGATGGAGACCGGATCGTCGGGATCGAGGACCTGGCGTGGCTCGTAGCGCGGCAGGAACCGGTCGACCTGCTCCTGGCTGGGCACGTCGAGCCGCTCGTGCGCGTGCGTCAGTACGAAGCCGTCCATGCAGACCATGACCGGCAGAGACACCTCCTCGGCGATCCGGAACGCCTGGAGGTGCAGGTCGATAGCTTCCTGGTTGGTTTCGGCGTAGAGCTGGATCCAGCCGCAGTCGCGCTGCGACATGGCGTCGCTGTGGTCGTTCCAGATGTTGATCGGCGCGCCGATCGCCCGGTTGGCCACCGTCATCACGATCGGCAGCCCGAGGCCGGCGGCGTTGTACAGCGCCTCGGTCATGTACAGCAGGCCCTGGCTCGCCGTCGCAGTGTAGGCGCGGGCACCCGCAGCGGAAGCGCCGATCGCGACGGACATCGCCGCGAACTCCGACTCCACGTTGATGAACTCGCACGGCGCAAGCGCACCGGACTTCACCAGGGTGGCCAGCGCCTCGACGATGTGGGTCTGCGGCGAGATCGGGTACGCGCAGACGACCTCGGGTCGGCACAGCGCAACGGCTTCCGCCACGCCGCGAGACCCCTCGATCTGCCGGAACCGCCCGTCGCGGGCACGGGCCGGGCGGGCGGCCGGGGCCGGCTTGCCGAGCTGGCTGAGCGCGTTGGCGTACGCGGCGCGGGCCGCGACGGCGTTGCCCTCGCCGACCCGCCCGGCGAACCGCTCGCCGATCGCGCCCACGACTGACTCGATGGAGATGATGCCAGTCAGCGCCGCGAACCCGCCGAGCAGCGCGGCGTTGGGGACCGGCCGGCCGACGTGCTGCTGGGCCAGGTCGGTCGCCGGCACGGTCAGCAGCGCTCCAGGGCTGAGCTGGTCGGTGAACTCGGCAATGCCAAGCTCGCTGGCCGGCCGGGCCGAGTTGATCAGGACGAGCGCGTCCGGCCCGGTTCCCTCGAATACGTTGACCTGGTGCAGCAGGGTCGGGTCCTGGATGATCAGCACGTCCGGGTGCATCACCGGCTCGCGGACCCGGATCGGGGCGTCGTCGATCCGGCAGAAGGAAACCACGGGCGCGCCGGTTCGCTCGGAGCCGAAGCTCGGGAATGCCTGCGCGTGCCTGCCCTCAGCGAACGCGGCGGCAGCCAGCAGTTCCGCAGCCGTGACGACGCCCTGGCCGCCCCGGCCATGTATCCGGACCTCGAACACGAGCTTGCCTCCTGCTGCACGGCGCGTCAGTACGCGGCAAAGGCTGCCAGCGGCAGCATCGGCCCGGTGGAGGCAAGCGGCCCGCGATCGCAGGACCAAAGGCCCTGTCTGCGCTCTCACCGGCGCGGCGGCAGTCCCGCATCCGGTGCCGCCGCCCTCAGCTGGCGGTGCCGCACAACTGGTCGTCTGCAGATCGGGGACCTAGGTCCTGCGGATTGCCGGCCAGCGGGGGTCCTTCGGCCCTGGTGACGGCAATGCACGGCTGGAAGCGTGGCAGGCATGGGATCACAAGGGCGGCTAGTTGAGGAGCGCGTGATGTCCGATACCAGGCTCGAGGTCCTGGACGAAGCCGAATGCTTGCGGCTCATCGCGCCGGGCGGCATTGGCAGGCTGGCGTTCGACGGGCGGTTCGATCTGACCGTGCTGCCCGTCAATTACAAGCTGGTCGGCGGCACGGTTCTGTTCCGGACGGTGCACGAGGGCGCGACGGAGGCAGACCTCAGGACCGGCATTCCCCGCGCCGAGTTCCGCGTCGCCTTCGAGGTGGACGATCTCGACCCTGTTACCCGCGAAGGCTGGAGCGTGCTGGTCCAGGGACCGGCGCATCACGTCGACTCAGCCGAGGAACGGGCGGCGGCGCTGGCGGCGGGCGTGGAGTCGTGGGCCGGCGGCCAGCGGGACCAGTTCATCCGCATCACGCCCGTTCGCGTCACCGGCCGGCGGATCCGGCACTGAGCTGGCGCTGAAACAGGAGGAAGACAATGCGAGCGATGGTGTACCACGGACCAGGCAGCCGGGCCTTCGACGAGGTGCCCGACCCTGAGATCACCGACGACGCCGATGCCATCGTGCGCGTCGACGCCACCACGATCTGCGGCACCGACCTGCACATCCTGGGCGGTGACGTGCCGTCCGTGCACGCAGGCCGGGTGCTGGGCCACGAGGCGGTGGGCACGGTCGAGCAGACCGGGAGCGCAGTGCGAACGGTCGGAGAAGGCGACCGCGTCCTGGTGTCCTGTATCTCCGCCTGCGGCACCTGCAGGTACTGCCGGGCAGGCCAGTACGGGCAATGCCTGGGCGGCGGCGGCTGGATCCTGGGCCACACCTGCAACGGGACCCAGGCCGAATTCGTCAGGGTGCCCTATGCGGATGCCTCGACCCACCGGCTTCCGGCCAGCGTCTCGAGCGAGGACGCGCTGATGCTGGCCGACATCATGCCGACCGGCTACGAGGTCGGCGTGCTGAAGGCAGGCGTGCGCCCTGGCGACGTTGTCGCAGTGATCGGCGCCGGACCTGTCGGTCTGGCCGCCATCATCGGTGCGAGACTTTTCAGCCCGAGCCATATCGTCGCCATCGACGTGGCCGCCCGCAGGCTCCACGCCGCTAAGGTATTCGGCGCTGACGTGACGGTCAGCAACTGTGACAGCGAAGCGCTGCACGTGGTCCAGTCCCTGACTGACGGGCTCGGCGCCGACGTCACGATCGAGGCCGTCGGCAAGCCGGAGACCTTCGAGCTGGCGGTGAGTCTGGCCAGGCCGGGCGGACGGATCGCGAACGTGGGAGTGCACGGCAAGCCTGCCACGCTGCACCTGGAGGACCAGTGGACCAGGGATATCACGGTCACCACCGGGCTGGTAGACACGTACTCGACGCCGATGCTGCTACGTCTGCTCGCCACCGGTCAGCTTGACGTCCGGAAGTTCATCACGCATCAGTTCAGCTTCGACGAGTTCGACGAGGCCTACGACACCTTTGCCGGCGCGGCCGACACTGGTGCGCTCAAGGTAGTCATCAGCCGATAACGGTGGCGTGCCCGCCGGCCGCTTCCAGGGAATCAGGCCGGGGCCCGCCGCAGAGGTGCAGGCACTGGCCCTCCCTGTCGGCTCGGACCTGACTGGCTTGCGTTTCGCAGCACCTGGTACAGGCCGCCTGACGTCATCAGTTGCTGGTGGGTACCGCGCTCGGTCACCCTGCCGTCCTGCAGCACGATGATCTCGTCCATCTGGTCCAGGTAGTCAAACTCGTGCGTGATGAGCAGCAGGCTGTGGCCCTCGGCGGCGGCCAGCACGTCGGCCAGCAGGGAGCGTCGGCTGACTCTGTCTAGGTGCGCCGTCGGCTCGTCAAGGATCAGCACCGACGGATCCGCCAGCAACGCCCTGGCCAGCGCCACGCGCTGGCGCTGGCCGCCCGACAGGCGGGCGCCGTGGGCGCCTACCTGGGTGTCCCAGCCATCGGGCAGTGACTCGATCCAGTCAAGCAGCCTGGCCCGGGCAGCCACAGATGCCAGGTCGGCATCGCTGGCGTCGGGCCTGGCCAGCAGGATGTTCGCGCGCAGTGTGGTGTCGAAGATGTGCGGATCCTGCGGGCAGCCGCCGATCCGCCGGCGCACGTCGTCACTGGCATAGCTGGCCAGGTCGCGATCGTTTAGCAGGGCCGAGCCCCCGGCAAGGTCGCAGAACCGCAGGAGCACAGTGGCGATGGTCGACTTGCCGGCACCGGTCGGGCCGATGACAGCGGTGCGCTTGCCAGGCGGCAGGTCGAGGTCGACGCCATCGAGCGCGAGCGGGCCGCCGGGGCCGTACCTGACCCGCGCCCCGCGCAGTTGCACGTGCAGCGGGCCGTCCGGCATTGGCAGCGGCACGGCAGCCTCCGTGACCGGGTCGGGTGCATCAAGCACAGCGGTGATCCGCGCGGCTGCGGTTCGCGCGTGCGCGAGCTGGATGGCGGCCGCGGGCAGCGTGCTGACTGCCTCGAATGCGGCGAGCGCGGTAAGCGTGATCACCGCCAGTGGCACCCTGGTCAGGGCTCCGGTTCCGGTAGCGGACACGCCGAGCAGCAGCACCCCCCACAGGGTCGTCCCGGCAGCGGCGGCGAGCAGGCCAGTGCCGAGGCCAGCGCCAACCGCATTCCTTCTGGCCAGCCTGGTGAGGGCAGCGTCGGCGCTCGCGGCCCGTGCCATGATGTCGTCCTGCGCGCCGAAGGCGTGCACGTCAGCCGCGCCGGCCAGCACGTCAGTCAGCAACGCGCCGAGCTCGCCGCGGGCGGCAGCTGTTCGGCGGACAGCACTGCGGGTGCTGGCGGCGGCAATCGCGGGCACCGCCAGGCCGGCCAGCAGCAGGCCGGCGCAGAGCACCAGGCCCGCCGGGACGAGCAGGGCGACGGTAGCCAGTGTCGCGCCGGCGCCGACAAGTGCGGCGGCCAGCGGCGGGGCCAGGCCGCGGATGAACAGATCCTGGGTCGCGTCAACGTCGCTGACGAGTCGGGCGAGCAGGTCGCCGGACCGGAAGGCCGCAAGCCCGGCTGGTGCCAGCTGCTCGAGCCGCCGGTAGATAGCCACCCGGACGTCGGCGAGCACCCGGAAGGCGACATCGTGGCTGCCCAGCCGCTCGGCGTACCTGAAGGCGCCACGGCCGATTCCCAGGGCACGGACAGCGACGACCGCGATCGAGATGGCCACGATATTCGGGTGCTGCGAGGCGCGGGCCAGCAGGAAGCCGGAAACGGCCAGCAGTGCGACTCCGCTCCCCGTGGCGGCGGCGCCGGCCAGCGCGGCCAGGACTAGCCGCCAGCGCAGCGGCTTGGCCAGGATCACGATTCGCAGCAGCGGGCTGCGCCGGCGGGATTGCCGGACGGCGCTGGCGGTCATCGCGTCACCTCCAGTGGGGGTTGCGGCCGGTCGATCGCGGCGAGCAGCGCTGCCGGGTGCACCGGCGCGATCTGCTGGCTGAGCCTGCCGTCGGTGAGGGTCAGCAGCCTGGTGGCAGCGCTTGCGAGCTCCGGACTGTGGGTGACCTGCAGCACCGTCCGGCCTGCCATGAGCCTGCCCAGGGTTTCCTGCAGTTCGGCTGCGCTGAACGAGTCCAGGTGCGCTGTCGGCTCATCCAGCAGCAGCAACGGGGCGTCACGTAGGAAGGCACGCGCCAGCGCGATGCGCTGGCGCTGCCCGGCCGACAGCCCGGCTGCGCGCTCCCCGAGGCGGGTGGCGTAGCCGTCGGGCAGGCGTTCGATGAACTCATCTGCCCCGGCCAGCCCGGCGGCCCGCCGCACGGCCCGCGGGCCGCTGCCAGGGCGGCCGAGCGCGATGTTGTCGCCGATGCTGCCGGCAAAAAGGTGCGGGTTCTGCGGCACCCAGCCGATGTGCTCGCGCCACAGGCTGGCGGGAATCCTCGCCAGGTCGTGATCGCCGACTTCAATGTGCCCCGATGTAGGCTCGGCGAATCGCAGCAGCAGCGCCAGCAGGGAGCTCTTGCCAGCGCCGCTCGGTCCCGAGATGACCAGGTGCTCGCCGGGGTGGATTGCCAGGCTGACGCGCTCCAGGGCCGGCTGGCTGCGGCCTGGATAGCGGAGCGTGACATCGGCCAGTCGCAGGGGTGCGGTCAGGGCCGGGCGTGCGGGGAGCCACGGGCTGTCCCGCCCGGCCAGCGGCGGCGGCGTCTGCAGTATCTCGAACACGCGCTCCGCCGCAGCCGCCCCTTCGGTGCTGGCGTGGAACTGGGCGCCGACGTTGCGCAGCGGCAGGTACGCCTCGGGCGTCAGGATGAGCACCAGCAGGGCGGTCTGGTAACTCATGTGCCCGGCGAGCAGCCGCAGCCCGACCTCGACCGCGACGACGGCCGTGGCCAGCGTGGCGGCGAGCTCAAGCACGAGCGCCGACAGGAAGGCGATCCTGAGCGTGGCCATGGTCGCAGTCCGGTGCTCGTCGGTCACTTTCCTGATCTCCGCTGCCTGGGCCTTCGCCCGGCCGAATATCTTCAGCGTGGTCAGGCCCTCGACTACGTCGAGGAAGTGGCCGCCGAGCCGGGCCAGCAGGTACCACTGCCGCTGTGTCTGCGACTTGGTGTGCAGGCCGATGAGGATCGCGAAGATAGGGATTAGCGGGAGCGTGACCGCGATAATTAGCCCGGAGATCCAGTCGGCCAGGCCGATCCTGACCAGCACGGCCACCGGTACCAGGCAGGCCAGCACGAGCTGGGGCAGGTAGCGCGCGAAGTACGGATCAAGCGCGTCCAGTCCTCTGGTCGACAGCGTGGTGATCTCGCCGGCCTGCTGCCCGCCGAGCCAGGACGGCCCGAGCCGCAGCACGTGCGCGATGAGCCGACGGCGCAGCTGGGATTTAACTCGCGCGGCGGCCCGCAGCGCCTCGACCTCGCTGCCATAGCTGGCGGCTGCGCGCAGCAACAGCACGATCGCCAGCGCGACGAGTGATCCCGCCACGGCACCCGCGCCGATGCCGCGTATCGCGCCAGCCAGCAGCCGGGCGATCAGTCCCGCCTGCACCAGAATCAGGCTCGTGGTGACCAGGCCGAGCGCGACCGCGCCGGCCAGGTAACCGCGGGCGGCGCTGGCGTACCGCAGCAGCCGCGGGTCCAGCGGCTTCACGGTCGTCCGCTGATGCGCGCTGTCGGTGCGCCGTCCTCACCTGCCGGGGCCGCTCCGGTCACCGGCCCGGACTCGGCGAAGTCCGCTCGGGTTAGCCGCTTGGAAAAGACCCAGTACGTCCACCCCTGGTAGACCAGCACCACCGGAGTGAAGATCAGGGCCACCCAGGTCATGACGGTCAGCGTGTAATGCGACGAGGACGCGTTAGCGACGGTCAGGCTGTAAGCAGCCGACGTCGTGGACGGCAGGACGCGCGGGTACAGGTCACCGAACAGGGTCGTCACGGCAAGTGCCAGGGTGATCGCGGTGCCGAGGAACGCCCATCCCTCGCGGCCGCGATAGGCGGCCGCGAGGCCGCCCAGCAGCGCAAGCGCGCCGAGTGCGGCCGTAACATCGGTCCACGGCTTCCCGTGGCCGACCTGGCTGGCCGCGAGGAACGCCGCAGCGAGGGGCACCGCTGCCGCTGCGATCCTGATCGCCAGCTGGCGGGCTCGCTGGCGCATCTCGCCGTCGGTCTTCAGGGCCAGGAACATGGCGCCATGCATCGCGAACAGGCTCAGCGTGGTCAGGCCGCCGAGCAACCCGTACCAGTTCAGCAGCGTCAGCAGGTTGCCGGTGTAGACGTGCGCTGAATCCAGCGGCACGCCGCGGACGATGTTGGCGAACGCAACCCCCCACAGCAGTGCCGGCAGCGCCGAGCCCGCGAAGATCGCGGCGTCCCAGCGCGCTCGCCAGCGCGGGTTGTCGACCTTGCCCCGGAACTCGAAGCAGACACCGCGGATTATCAGCGCGACCAGGATGATCAGCAGCGCCAGGTAAAACCCGCTGAACAGGGAGGCGTACCACAGCGGAAACGCGGCGAAGGTGGCGCCGCCGGCGGTCAGCAGCCAGACCTCGTTACCGTCCCAGACCGGCCCGATCGCGTTGATCATCAGCCGCCGGTCGGTGTTGTCACGGCCTAGCACGGGCAGCAGGATGCCGACGCCGAAGTCGAAACCCTCGAGGATGAAGTAGCCGGTCCACAGGATGGCGATGATGGCGAACCAGAACGTCGCGAGGCTCATGTCGGGCTCCGGATCAGTACGTGAAGACGGGCAGTGGCCGGCCGGAGCCGCCGGGGGCGGCGCCGCTGTCAGGCTCCTCCGGCACGCCGGCCTTGACGTGCGTGATCGCGAGCTTCCCGGCGATCGCGGCCAGAGCCGCGTAGAGCAGGGTGAACACCGTCATCGAGATGATCACCGACGACGGCGTCACGCCGGGCGAGACGCTCTGCTGGGTCTTGAGGACGCCGAACACCGTCCACGGCTGCCGGCCCATCTCGGTGAATATCCAGCCGCTGGTAGTGCCGAGGTAGGGCAGCACGACCGCCCATACCGCGGCCCGGTAGAACCAGCTGCTGCGTGGCAGGTCACGGCGGCGCCTCGTCAGCCATAGCCCGATGAGCGCCAGCAGCCCGGCCAGCAACCCGAACCCGATCATCAGCCGGAAGCTCCAGTACGTGACCGGGATGATCGGCTTGTAATCGCCGGGACCGTATTTCTTCACGTAGGCCTGCTCGACGTTATTGATCCCCTGCACGGTGCCGTGCGGGTCAAGCGTCGCGATCAGCGACAGCAGGTAGGGCACCCGGACGCTCCACAGCTCCTTGCTGCCGTTCAGCGAGCCGATGGTGAACAGAGAGAACGACGCCGGTGACTCGGTGTTGTACAGCGCCTCCGCGGCCGCCATCTTCATCGGCTGCTGGCTGTCCATGAGCCGCGCCTGGATGTCGCCCGTCACTGCCGTCGCCACCGCGGCGGCGAGCGTGACCGACAGCCCCAGCCTGAGGACGCGGCGGAACAGCCCGAGGTCGCTGCCGTGCGCCAGATGCCAGGCGGCGACCGCTATGACCACGCCGCCGGTGATCAGGCAGCTGGCGAAGAACACGTGCGGCCACGCCGCGAGGGCGGTCGAGTTGGTCAGCAGGGCCACGATGCTGGTCAGCTGCGCGCGGTGGGTGACCGGGCTCACCTCGTACCCGACCGGGTGCTGCATCCACGCGTTGGCGGCGAGGATGAAGTAGGCCGACAGGCTGGTGCCGATGGCGGCCAGCCAGATCGTGGCCAGGTGCAGCTTGGGTGAGAGCTTGTCCCAGCCGAAGATCCACAGGCCGAGGAAGGTCGACTCCATGAAGAACGCGAGCAGCGCTTCCATGGCCAGGGGCGCGCCGAATACGTCGCCGACGAACCTGGAGTACGCCGACCAGTTCATGCCGAACTGGAACTCCTGCACGATGCCGGTGACCACGCCGACGGCGAAGTTGATGAGGAACAGCTTGCCGAAAAACTTCGTCAGCCGCAGGTAGGCCGGGTCCTTGCGGAGCAGCCAGGCCGTCTGCAGGCAGGCCACGAGCAGCGACAGTCCGATGGTCAGCGGCACGAAGATGAAGTGGTACACGGTCGTGATCCCGAACTGCCACCGGGACAGGTCAAGCGTTGACATCGCAGCCCTCCGAGCGCCTGCCCGGGCGGGCCCCGTGCGGCAGACAAAGACGTGGGCCAAGTTGATCAGTGCCAGAGGTGACCGCAGGAGAGCCGTGCGGCCCTGTGCCGTAGGACGTTGGTCACGTCTTGAGGACGGGTCGCGACCACGCGGGTCGCATCGTCCTTGCTGGTCTCGCCCAGGTTGAGGCGGGGCTCCTCCAGCAGCACTGCCCCTCCGGGGTTGAGCGCGCTGGCCCGTTAAGTCGCCGAGCCGGCCTGCACCACGGTCGCCGCCAGCATGGTCTCGCGCGCCGGCGCTGCGACCGGAGCCAGGTCACGGCGCGCGTCTGGCTTGGCCGGTGTCGTGTCGGGCCGCTCGCGACGAGCAGCGCGGGATTCGTGCACAGTCTCTGCGCTTACTACGACGAGCGGACAGTGGGCGCGGCTGAGGCAGGTCCGGATCACCGGCCCGGCCGAGCGGCCGGCGAAGCGTCCGCTGGCCGAGCCCAGCACGAGTAGGTCGGCGCCGGCCGACGCATCTACCAGCACTCGCTCGGCCATGCCTTCCCTGACGTCGGCGATGACGCTGCCAGGCAGCACCGGACCGAACAGCGCGTTCATCGTCGCGGCCAGGTCGTGCTGCTCGTGCTCCTGCCGTTGCCGGCGGTCCGGTGTGCTGACCGGCGCCGCGTAGGAGGCCCTGGGCTCCAGGCTCCATACCCGGACGACTCTGAGCCAGGCACTACGGCGGCAAGCTTCGTCGGCGGCCCAGCGCAGCGCCGCAGCCGACGCTGGCGAGCCGGTAACGCCAACCACGATCACCGGCCTTGCGTTGCCAGTCATGGTGACCTCCTGCCTTCCGGCCCGTGCGGGACCCCCATGGCGTGCGAGCCGCGCCGGTACACGGGCGGCTCCATGCCGGCGCCCGCCGTGAGGATCCCGCCGTGACAGGACGCCCAGATGTCCGTGGCATTAGCGGCCGGAAGACGCGGGATGAACCTCGCGTCAGTACGATGCGGAACCATCTGGCCGCCCTCCTTCCCTGCTCTTCTCACCCAACCTGGACGCCGGATGAGGGCGTAGGGCCAAAGGTCCGGGACCGCCGGTGACAGGGGTCCTCGGCGCCGTCGGCGCGGCGGACTGCCTAGCTGCCGTCCGCCGCGAGCACGGCGCGCGCCTGCCGGGCGATCTCGATGTCCTCCCTGGCGGTGATCACCAGGACTGTGACCCTGCTGTGCGGTCCGCTGATGACGGCGTCAGCGTTAGCTTCGTTGCGGACAGGGTCGATGCTGACGCCGAGGTATTCCAGCCCGGCGGCTGCGGCCGCCCGGACCGGCGGGCTGTGCTCGCCGATCCCGCCGGTGAACACCAGCGCGTCGAGTCCGTTCATGGCCGCGGTCATGGCCGCGATCTCGCGGCGGAGCCGGTGCAGGTAGACGTCTAGGGCCAGGTGCGCGGCTGGATCGCCAGCCTCGGCCGAGCGCAGGACAGCGCGCATGTCCCCGGACGGTAGCCCTGACAGGCCGGCCAGCCCAGATGCCTGCTCCAGCCCGGCGCTCAGCTCGTCGAGGCTCAGCCCGCCATGCTGCAGCATCCAGATGAGCAGGCCGGGATCGACGGTGCCGCTCCTGGTCGCCATCACTAGGCCCTCCAGCGGCGTGAAGCCCATGGTGGTATCAACGCCGCGGCCCCGGTCCACCGCAGCCAGCGAGGCTCCGGCACCCAGGTGACAGCTGACGATTCGAAGCGCGGCTGGCTCAGTCCGCAGCAGCTGAGCCGCCCGCCCGGCCGCGTAGCCGTGGGACAGCCCGTGGAAGCCGAACCGCCGCAACCCGAACTGTTCCCTCCACTGACCCGGCAGCGCGTACTGCGCTGCAGCGGCCGGCATTCCGGCGTGGAATGCGGTGTCGAAGCATGCCACCGCCGGCAGGCCTGGAAGCGCGGAGCGGATGGCCTCGATCCCGGCCAGGGCCCGCGGCTGGTGCAATGGCGCCAGGTCAGTCAGTGCGCGGATTTCTGCGACCACGCTGTCGTCGAGCAGTGCGGCCTGGCTGAAGTCGGGCCCGCCGTGTACGACGCGGTGGCCGGCGACAGCCGCCCGCGGTCCGGCGGCGGCCAGGAATTCCGCCAGTTCTGGATGGTCGTTGTTTCCGTCCCAGTTATCCAGGTCGAGCGAATCGTCGATCGTGTCGGCCGGTCCCAGCAGCCGCACCTTCAGGCTGCTGGAACCCGCGTTGACGACCAGCACCGGAAGCGCGGGGAAGCTGGTCACGGCGACGACGGGGACCAGGTCCAGCTGCTGACCTCGGGCAGGTCCTCGCCGTGCTCGCGGGTCCAGGCGCGGTGCCTGACGAGCGTGTCCGCCATCCGCTGCCGAAGCTGGCCGGACCGCTCAGCCAGGCCGGGCACCCGGTCGATGACGTCCATAACGAGGTGGAACCTGTCCATCTCGTTCATCACCACCATGTCGAACGGCGTGGTGGTCGTGCCCTCTTCCATGTAGCCGCGGACGTGAAAACCAGAGTGCCCGGCTCGCCGGTACGTGAGCCGGTGGATTAGCCACGGATAGCCGTGGTAAGCGAAGATGACTGGCCGGCCGGGCGGGAACAGCGCATTGAACTCCGCGTCATTCATCCCGTGCGGGTGCTCGGTGTCTGGCTGGAGCCGCATCAGGTCCACGACATTGACGACCCGGATCCGCAGGTCGGGCAGTTCGCGGCGCAGGATGTCAGTGGCTGCCAGGACTTCCAGCGTCGGCACGTCGCCCGCGCAGGCGAGGACGACGTCGGGCTCGGCGCCGTCCCGGTCGCTGCTGGCCCACTCCCAGATGCCGGCCCCGCGTGTGCAGTGCAGGATTGCGGAGTCCATGTCCAGCCAGTCGGGATTGGGCTGCTTGCCGGCGACGATGACGTTCACGTAGTCGCGGCTGCGCAGGCAGTGGTCAGCCACCGACAGCAGGGTATTGGTGTCCGGCGGCAGGTAGACCCTGATTACCTCGGCCTTCTTGTTCATCACGTGGTCGATGAAGCCGGGGTCCTGATGGCTGAAGCCGTTATGGTCCTGCCGCCACACGTGCGAGGTCAGAAGGATGTTCAGCGAGGCCACAGGCTGCCGCCACGGCAGGTGCCTGGACACCTTCAGCCACTTGGCGTGCTGGTTGAACATCGAGTCGACGATGTGGATGAACGCCTCGTAGCAGGAGAACAGCCCGTGCCTCCCGGTCAGCAGGTAGCCCTCGAGCCAGCCCTGGCAGGTGTGCTCGGAGAGGATCTCCATCACGCGGCCATCCGGCGCCAGGTTCACGTCGACAGCGAGCGTCGCCTCTTCCCACGTCTTGCCTGTCACCTCCAGCAGCGCGCTGAGCCGGTTCGACTCGGTCTCGTCCGGTCCGAACACGCGGAAATTCGCGGATCCGGCGTTCTGCCGCATCACGTCGCGCAGCATCGCCCCGAGTACCCTGGTCGGCTCGGATACGCCCGCGCCGGGCGCCGTCACCGGCACGGCATAGTCACGGAACCCCGGCAGCGCCAGGTCCCGCAGCAGCAGCCCCCCGTTGGCGTGCGGCGTGGCGCCCAGCCTCAGGTCGCCCGGCGGTACCAGGGCTAGCAGCCCCGGATCGGGGCTGCCGTCCGGCCCGAACAGCTCCTCGGGCCGGTAGGAGCGCAGCCACTGCTCAAGCTGGCGCAGGTGCGCGGGATTCGTGCGCACTTCGGCCAGCGGGACCTGATGCGCGCGCCAGGTGCCCTCCACCGGCAGGCCATCCACCTCGGCCGGGCCGGTCCAGCCCTTCGGTGTGCGCAGGATGATCAGCGGCCAGCGCTGGTCAGGCTGGCGATGCCCGTCCCTGGCCTGGCCCTGGATACGGCGGATCCGGCCGATCGCCGCATCCAGGGCTGCCGCCATCTCCAGGTGCGGAACGTGGCCGTCCTGGCCGGTCACGTACGCGGGCTCGTAGCCGTATCCGCGAAACAGCGCGTCTAGTTCGTCGTCGGGCAGTCGCGCCAGCACAGCGGGATTGGCGATCTTCCAGCCGTTGAGGTGCAGTATCGGCAGCACGGCGCCGTCGGTGGCCGGGTTCAGGAACCGGTGCGAGTGCCAGCTGGTGGCCAGCGGGCCGGTCTCTGCTTCGCCGTCGCCGACCACGCAGGTCACGATCAGGTCCGGGTTGTCGAACGCGGCGCCGTGCGCATGTGACAGCGAGTATCCAAGCTCGCCGCCTTCGTGAATGGAGCCCGGCGTTTCCGGCGCGACGTGGCTGGGCACGCCGCCTGGGAAGGAAAACTGCCGGAACAGCTGCCGCATCCCGGCCAAGTCCCGCGGGATGCTCGGGTATACGTCGGCGTAGCTGCCTTCCAGCCAAGTGTTAGCCAGCGCTGCCGGGCCGCCGTGCCCGGGGCCGATGACGATCATCATCGGTATCTCATGCACGCTGATAGCCCGGCTCAGATGCGCCCAGACGAAATTCAGTCCCGGTGTCGTACCCCAGTGGCCAAGCAGTCGCGGCTTGATGTGATCGGCGCGCAGCGGCTCGGCTAGCAGCGGGTTGTCCAGCAGGTAAATCTGGCCGGCGGCCAGGTAATTGGCAGCGCGCCAGTACCTGTCCAGTACCTGTGCGTCCGGCGGCGACAGCCGGTCGGACTCGGCTGGCGCGGTCATTCGCCGCTGCGGACCACGACCACCGGGCAGGCAGCGTGCGTCACGCAGTGAAGGCTGACCGAGCCGGCCAGCATTCCGGTCACGGAACTGTGACCCCGGTTGCCGACGACCAGCAGGTCGGCCTGCTGCGACAGGTCGACAAGGCACTGCGCGGGATGACCGTACTCCAGCTGCCGCTCCACTTCGGCATTGGGCGCGCCGTCGGCAATCGCCTTTTCCAGGGTCTCGCTGAGATGCTGGCGAACCTCGTCGGTTACAGGCTCGGGAGCCCTGCCGATCGGCGAAACGCCAAATGCGCCAGGGTAGTGCCAGCACATCACTGCCAGGACGCGCGCGCCGGTATCAGCCGCGTATCTGGCTGCCCAGCGAAGCGCCAGGACCGACGCGGCCGAAGAGTCTACGCCGACGACGACGACCGGTGCGCCGCTCGCAGTTGTCATGGCCTCTGCCTCGCTCTCTTCTTTGCCTGGCCTCAGTCGCCGCGGCCATTCGACTTCATGGAAACCCCGCATCCGCCGCCGGGGCCAGGGCCCTTGGTCCCCAGCAACGCTGCCGCACCATGGTCCCACTCAGGCCGCATGCTGCCGATGCGAATTACGGCTGCGGAAGGATGGCCGGGCCTGAACCCTGGCGGCAGGCGCGTTAAGCCGCCGCGGGAGGGCCGCGGCGCAAATCGGGACTCAGCTCCCGGCCAGGACGGACCTAAGGCCCTACGCACAGCCAGCGAGCGCCGGACAGGCTCGGCGTAGCCGAAGTGCTCAGAGCAGGATGGGAGGCACGACGATGAAGCAGCTTCTGGTGGCCGCCGCGGTAGCAGTTGTCTACATTGCGCTGCTGGCAGGCAGGGACGACATCCGGCGGTTCCGCGAGATGCGCCAGATGTCGGCACGGCGCTAATGGCAGGTACGCGAAAGGGGCCGCCAGAATGATTGCTGGCGGCCCCTTTCGCTGCCGGTCGGGCTGCTAGGACAGCCCGCCTCTGCTCGCCTGCGCCGCATGGCGGGAAGCACTGCAGTAGTAGTGGCGCTCGCCGGTCCGGCCGGCTACCCGGTGTGGGCGCCGGCCGGAGGTCTGCGGACTGGATGATGCTGTCGTGCCGGCCGGCCGTCATGCCGCCGCGGAAACCTTCGCGTGAGCGTGCTCGACGATCTCGGCCTCCTCCCGCCGGAACCCCGACAGGGCCAGGCCGAAGCACCCTGCCAGCAGGGCGATGCCGCCCAGGCCGAAGGCGACCAGCGAGCCGATGTAGGAGATCTGGGAGACCTTCCACCAGCCGAACGCGTTCAGCAGCATGCTGCGCAGCGTGTCACCGCGGAAGACAGTCTGCACCTGGGCCTCAAGCGCGGCGTACTTCGGGCTGGTGGCCGGCAGGGCCATCGCCGCCTCCGACAGCTGCGCGTAGGTCTTGCCCTGGCCAATCTCCTGCAGGTGGACGGCGATGAAGTGGTCGGCGTAGGCCTCGGCCTGCTGGCCGGTGAGCAGCTGCTGCCCGGCGTACTGGGACACCGACGGGATCATCGACGGGGTGATCTCGGTGCCGGCCTTGGGGTGAGCGAAGGCCGCTGCCGGCGGGAAGTACACCTGCTGCGCGGCCAGCTGGCTGGTGACCTGGTTGTGGATGTACGTCGACCCCCACAGCAGCAGCCCGCCGACGGCGAGCATAAGCACGCCCGCGACGGCCACAAGCTTATTGATTGTGTTGCGGCGCATTGTCTTTCTCCTGTCTTGACGCCTTCCCTTTGCTGGGGCCGGCAATCCGCTCTAGTGACAATGCGAGTTTTTCGCTTGCACCCCACCGC
>Ga0187783_10000686_pt1 | contig 24697 bp, 16 predicted proteins | sample 1015_SJ02_MP02_2_FD_132471 | JGI IMG/M metagenome (GOLD analysis project Ga0187783, IMG submission 132471) | Tropical peat soil microbial communities from peatlands in Department of Meta, Colombia - 1015_SJ02_MP02_20_MG | ecosystem: Environmental > Terrestrial > Soil > Wetlands > Peat | place...
GCCCTAAATGCGCCCAGTTGAAACGGGCGAATGCCCGTTACGGGCGTGAAGGTACCTTCCGGGTACACCACGACCGATTCGCCGCGTCCGAGCGCCGCCTCGACTTCTTCTGCTTGGCGCACCCGCGCTGCCGGATCGTTGCGATCGAAAAAATGCTGCCCGCTGCGGCGTGCGAGCATCCCGAACAGAGGCATCTTGGTCGCGTCACCCTTCACGACGAAGCGCACTGTAGAGGGCAGCACGGCCAGAGCCACGATGATATCGAGATAGCTAGAGTGATTCGGCGTGAGAATCCATGGGCCGGCACGCGGAAGCTGATCAAGGAGACTGCCGTTTTCAATTCGCACAGGAATCAGCGCGCCGCGCAACAGCAGGCGCGAAACAGATCGAATCAGCCGCGAGGCGCGCTGGGCATCGCGGCTGAGACCGACCAAGGCCCACAGCGTGGTGACCAGCAAGGCGCAGGCGGCAAGAGCGTAAAGGCCATACACAAGCTCAATCGCCGTCGCCGCTGCGCGTTTCAAGAGCGACCATGCGCGCGGGGGAGCGCCACGCAGCGAGAGGCTGGCGATCTGCAGCCACGCGGGTCGTCGGCTTTCGCCCAGCTTGCCCGCAAGATAAAGCCGCCGCGTTTCGGCGCGCCGCAGTTTCCCGCTCGACGTTTTCGGAATCGACTGCGGCCGGAGCAGCTCGATAACATCCGGCGGCACGCCCATGGCATCCTGTACGGCGCGAGAGATTTCCGCCGAGATGCGGCTCGAATCCGCCTGTTTGCGAATCTCCGCGGTCACCACGAATCTTTCCGTTCCACTGCGTTCGTCGGGCGCCCCGAAAGCGACAACGCACCCCGGCCGCACCCCCGCCACTCGTCCGGCAACCTGCTCGACCTCTTGCGGATACAAATTGCGCCCGGCTTTGATGATCAGGTCTTTTGCGCGCCCGGTGATGAAGAGCTCCCCGTCGGCCCAGTAGGCGAGGTCGCCCGATTCGTGCCAGCCGTCGTCGCGAACGAGTTCGCGCGTGGCGTCGGGGTTGCGATAATAACCGTTCGTCGCCGAGGGTCCGCGGAACCACAGATGGCCCTCGATTCGCTGGCCGGCGTCTCGTCCATCGCTGGTCACGATGCGGCATTCGACGGTCGGAAGTGGGTGGCCCGCACCGACGAATTCAAGTGCTGTCGGATCGCCCGCTGCTGCCGGAACGGCTTGGCCCTTGGATTCGAGCGCGGCGCGGTCGACGCGGTCGATTCGGCAGACCGTTCCGAGCTTCGGAGCCGATACGCCGACGCAATTTTCGGCCAGTCCATAGACCGACAACATGGCTTCGCGTCGAAACCCGTACGGCGCAAAGCGGGCAACGAAGCGCTCGACCGTCGAGGGCTGAACGGGCTCGGCTCCGTTCAATGCCGCCCGCCAGCTGCCAAGATCGAGTCCCGTCAAATCCTGGTCCGCGATTTTCCGCACGCACAGCTCATAGGCAAAGTTGGGCGCCGGACTGAGCGTTCCGCCGTAGCGGTGGATGGCCCGCAGCCAGCGCATAGGTTCGCTCAGGAATGCCATGGGCGACATCACCACCACAGGGATGCCGGAAAACAGGGGCGTAAACCAGGCGCCGATCAAGCCCATGTCGTGATACAGCGGCAGCCAGCTCACGGCCAGATCCTCGCGAGTCATTGCGAAGCCGGCGACAATCGCGCGGATGTTGGCCAGCAAATTCGCGTGGGTCAAAATCACGCCTTTGGGATCGCCTGTCGAACCCGATGTGTATTGCAGGAAGGCGATGTCTTCGCCTCGCGCGTGATGGGCCAGGTTTTCAACCGGCCGCCAGTGTTTGTCGGCGTCATCCGCGCTGACTTGCTCGGGCGCTCGCGTCAGTTGGCAGAGGCGTTGCGCATTTAGCACCTCGCGCAATCCTGGAATGTCTGGCCTCAGCAAATTCGCCAGACCTTTGGTCTGCCGGAAAGTAATCAAGAATCGCGCTTCGGCGTTGCGCAGAATGCTCGATTGACGCGCGGCGTATTCGGCAATGCGGTCGGCGCGAAAGGGCGGATAAATCGGGACCGGGATTCCGCCCGCCAGCAGAATGCCGGCAAACGTCGGAAAAAACTCCGCGCAGGTCGGAAGCATGAGCGCGACGCTCTGGCCAGGCTCGAGGCCGCGCCGCGCAAGCTCTGCCGCTACAGCCGATCCGCGTTCATAGAGTTCGCCAAAGGTGATGGCGCGCGGCTCGTCGCTCTCCTCGTACAACCGGATGTGGACTCGTGCAGGCTCGCCGAGGCAGCGCAAGCGCAGAACTTCGGTCAGCGATTCCGCCCCCCGCACACGTCGCTCGAGGTCGGCATCCGCCGCGGGGGCAGGCCTTTGCCGAGCGACCGGATCGCGATTCTCTGTTGCGGCTCGAACTGCTCGGGAGCCTTCCCCCCTCCGTAGAATCGGGTCGATCAGATCCTCGACCGTGTTGGCGTCGGCCATGACGCGATCGGGAATTCGCACGCCGGTGCGCTGTCCCAGGCGCAGCATCAACTCGACTCGCTCGAGGCTGCCGAGGCCCAAGTGCCGCTCCAGGTGGGCCGAAGCTCCCCGCGCATTTAACTCCTCAATTCCGCGCGCGCCGCCCAGTTCGGTCAAAAGCTGGCGAACCGCCGCGAGAGCTTGGGCTTCGACGGTTGCCCGGCGGTCGAGTTGTCTTCCGGGTGCTGCCACAGCAAGGCCGAATGATCGGCTTTTCGCGAGCCTATCACCCCAGCACCGTGCATTCAATCTCGCCGAGCAGGCGCTGAGCACGAGCCTTTCGGGGGTCTCGGGGTTAACGGGGAGGCCCGGGCTCGGGCGGCAGGGAGAACCAAGACCTGCGGGGGTTATTCGACGGAGCCGGTTTTCGCGCGGCAGTCGTGGCAGATTCCGCCGACTTCCGTGCGGCTGACCGTGATGTCGATGTCGCAATCGGCGGAGATTTGCCGCTTCAGCTCTTCGTAGAGTTCGCTCTCGAATTCGCGAACCTTGCCGCAACGAATGCAGGCTACGTGGATATGGTCGCGCGGGCCGTGGCTTTCATAGAAGTGGCGGTCGCCCCGCAGATGCAGAAGGTCAAGCTCATCGATCAGACCTTGGCGCTTCAGAAGATCGATTGTGCGATAGACGGTGACGCGCGTGATGTTGGAATCGATCCTTTGCGCGCGCTCGAGTATTTCGTCGGCATCCAAATGGCGCCGCGCCTTCTCCATGACGTGCAGCAGGACCCGCCGCTGGCGCGTCAGGCGTATCCCGCGCGCGCCAAGCTCGCCTTGCAGACGGCCGGGAGGTTCATTGGCATTGATTCGCTCCCCGGTGGAGACTCGGTGTGCAGGGACGGCAGCCATAAACTGGGAGGATTATAGCAAAAGGTTCGGCGCGAATCGCCCGCCGCAGAGAAGCCAGGCTGAGCTCGCGCCCGTCTAACGCTGGAACAGGCGTAGGATGTCGCTGTACATCACGAAGGCGAATATGCCCAGGATGAAAACCAAACCCACTTGCACAAAGCGTTCCTTTGCCGCCACGCTCAGGTCGCGCTGCAGCGTGCTCTCGATCGCCAGCATCAGGACGTGCCCCCCGTCCATGATGGGAATTGGCAGAAGATTCAGCAGACCGAGGTCGAGGCTGATGTAGGCCATCCAATCGACGAGCGTCAAAGGGCCGCGCTTGGCCGCCTGTCCCGACAGCTGAATGATGCCGACGGGGCCGGCCAGATCGCGAACGGAAATTGCTCCGCGGAACAGTCCCACGAGAATCTGTCCCATCATGCGCGCAAGTCCGACCGTTTGACTTGTCGCCTCTCGCACCGAGCCGATCACGCCTGGATGCTCGAAAGTCTGATCGTGCTTGTAACCTGCGCCAATCATCCAGGCCATGTCCCCTTCCGGCGTTGCCGTGCGCTTGGCCGTAACGGTGATGGGGATTTCCTTCCCCTCGCGCTCGACGAGAAAATGAATCGGGCGGCCATTGGAGCCGCGGACAACCTCGGGAAGCTCGAGCCAGGTGACGATCGGTTTATCGTCGATCGAAACCACGCGATCACCCGGCTTCAGTCCCGCTTTCTCGGCCGCATAGCCGGGCTGAAAATCATCCAGAATGGGCGGCACGTCGGGATAACCGACGACCGAGTCCGCCCTGAAGTCGCCGCCCCCCAAAGGGACGCCGAGGTCCAGCGTCTTGCTGTTTCTGAGCACTTTGAGGTGAACGATGCTTCCCGGATCGATGTCCTCAATCTTCGAATAAACCGCTTGCCAGTTCGGGGTCGGCGTGCCGTCGACGGCGACGATCTGGTCTTTGGGTTCGACTCCGCTGACATGCGCGTCCTTCGGCACCGCGGCGACCACGGGCGGTTGCAGCATGTATTGTTCGACCGGCATGCCCACGAACGCCAGCACGCCCAGGAAAAGGAGAAAAGTGAGCAGAATGTTAGCGAAAGGTCCGGCCACAGCGATGATGAATCGCTGCCAGCGCGGCCGCGACAGAAACTCGTGCGGCTCGCCCGTGCGCTCTTCTGCCGGGTTGTCGCCCGCCATCTTCACGTATCCGCCGAGAGGCAGAGCGCTGATTCGATAGTCGGTGTCGCCGCGCTTCAGACCCCAAATCCGCGGCCCAAAACCGATCGAGAAAACATCCACTCGCACGCTGCACGCTTTGGCGGCCACAAAATGCCCCCACTCGTGCAGGAGCACCATGACTCCGAGCACCAGCGCGCCAACAGTCAGATTAAACAGAAAATTCGACATCACACCTCACTGCTAGATATTCTACCGTGAATCCCAGTCTCGTTCTATTCGACCCCGCAGAAGAAGTTTCCTTTACGCGCGTCGGTCGAGTTGCTCGATTGCCTCTCGCGCGATTCGCCGTGCCTGCGCGTCGGCGGCAATCACATCATCGATATTCCGCATGCCCGTACGAGGCATGCTCTCGAGCACCCTTTCGATCACGGCCGCGATGGCGGGAAATGGCAGCCGCCGCTTGAGAAATGCGGCCACAGCAACCTCGTCCGCCGCATTGAGCGCGCACGGCAGGGGTCCGCCCTCACGCAGGGCCGCTCTGGCCAAGCCGAGGCAAGGGAACTTGCGTGCCGGCACCCGCTCGAAGTCCAATTCCTTCAACGTCGTCCAGTCCAGGGCACAACCATTCGACGGCACGCGCTCGGGAAACGTGAGCGCATACTGGATGGGCAAGCGCATGTCGGTCGGCCCCAGCTGCGCCAGAATCGAGCCGTCCACGTATTCGACCATCGAATGAATTGTCGACTGCGGATGGATCACCACCTCGATCCGCTCGAGGTCAATGCCAAACAACCAGTGCGCCTCGATCACCTCGAAGCCCTTATTCATGAGCGTCGCGGAGTCAATCGTGATGCGCTGGCCCATCTTCCAATTCGGGTGTTCGAGCGCCTGCTCGGGAGTGACGCTCGAGAGCCGCGGGATGGGCGTTTTGCGAAAGGGCCCGCCCGAGGCGGTCAGCACCAGGCGTTTTACTTCTCCGTGCTCACCCGCACGAAGGCACTGATGGATGGCATTGTGCTCGCTGTCGACCGGAAGCAACGCGACCCCGCGTCGCGCGACCGCTTCCATTACCACCTCGCCCGCGGCGACCAGCACCTCCTTGTTCGCCAGGGCGATGTTCTTGCCGCACTCGATGGCCTGGTAGGTGGCCGGCAAGCCCACCACGCCCACGGCAGCCGACAACACAATCCCCGCTTCCGGGTGTGTCGCAACGCGCTCAATCCCTTCTGCTCCGCAGACGATCTCTGGGAGTTGAGCCGATCCCTTCTGGCTACCCAGGTTCTTTAACGCCGACCGCAATTGCTCTGCGCCCTCGCGCGTTGCCACGGAAACAAGCTTCGGCTTGTGACGCGCCGCCTGCTCAGCGGCAAGCTGGATGTTTCCGCCCGCGGCGAGGGCCACGACTTCGAACCGCCCGGGCAGCGATTCGACCACGCTCAGACACTGCCGTCCGATCGAGCCGGTCGACCCGAGAATGGCCAGGCGTTTCATTTGCAGTTGATTGTACTCAATCGCCGATTGCCGTCACAAACGCCCCGCAATAGGTGACGGGACAGGCCTAGTGCGCCAATTTTCCCGCGTCGGCTGGCCGTCGGGCGTCGGCAGCGAGCGCAGCCAAGCTTGGCATACGCAGAGCGGTTAGGTTCGCCATCGTCGCTCCGATCATCACCATGGCAATGTCGAAGGCGGCCCAAGAGCGAACTCTCAGAACCAACAGCCCACTCGCCCCGCCCACTTCCAGAACGTCAGGGTTGTGCTGGCCTGGAACGAAGGGGTCTCTTATCCGAAACGGCGATCGTTCAAGGTTCGTTTTCAGGCTGAATCTCGCCGGGCGGTCGGGCATCGGCCCGCGCGGCTGCTTGAGTCGAATTGCCCTTGCGCTGTTTCGAAGCGTGATAGAGCGCCGGCAGGAACGACGCCACAATGACCGCAGCGATCACATAGTGGATGCGCTTGTCGATATTGGGCACGGTGCGCCCAAGCGTATAGCCGAGAAGCGTCATGCCCCAAACCCAGACGAACCCCCCGACAATGTCGTACGCCAGATAAACTCGGTAGCGCATGCGCGCCGCACCGGCCACGGGTGGACAAAACGTGCGAAGAATCGGGACGAATCGCGCCAGGATTACGGTTTTCCCGCCGTAATGCTCGTAGAACTCATGAGCCCGCTCGAGATGGCGCTTCTTGAACAGCCGCGAGTCTTCGCGCCGGTAGAGTGTCCCGCCAGCCTTCCAGCCCAGAAAATAGCCGAGCTGGTCACCCGCAATCGCGCACAGCGTCACGAAAATAAGTAATGTCGCCAGTTTGAGCTGGCCCGCGCCCGCGAACACGCCCGCGGTGACCAGCAGCGAGTCGCCGGGCAGAAAAAAGCCGGTGAACAAGCCCGTCTCGACGAAAACGATCGCGCACACCAGCAGTGTTCCGCCCCACTCGATAAGTCCGCGCACATTATAGACTTGCGCGATCAAATGCCTAATCTCGTTCAATTTCTGTTCCTCGGTACATCAGCACCAGCGGTCAGACCTCACAGCATAGCAAGAAAACACGGCCGCTGCGCGGCCCGTTCGGGACCTGTCGGCACGGCCGCTACCCCATGGGCAGGCCCGAATCAGATGGCTGAGCGGGATGGACACGTCGACCTGCTAGGCAGACGGAGAACGGGCCGTTCGAATCGCTGGGCGCCAACTTACGGCTGGGGCTGGCGTAAGGTTCTCGCCGCGGCCAGGACCCAGGCCGGAAACGCGGGGCCGTTCGGCGGCAATTTCCCCTGTGAAATCGCCCAGTGGTCGAGCCAGCCCGTTCCTTCGCCCGTGTACGTGTCCGGGAGACTATAGGCGGAATCGCCGAGTGCGTCATCAAGGGTGATGAAACTGTAGCCCCGTTTGCGCAAGAGAGCGGCCAGATCGCCGAAGTGGTCGGCCTCCAGCACGGTCGCGTGCAGGAGCAGGATCTGCTTTGGCTCGTAGCCGATGATTTGCTTCGAGAGTTTTTCGCAGTAGTCGAAGACAGCGTCGGAATAGGCAAGATACGCCCCGACGACTCGATCCGCGGTGGCCGCATCGCCTCGCTTTTTGGCGTCGGCGTAAACCGGGGCGAACATCCAGTCCCAAGCGTCCAAGGTGATCGGCGCGACGCGATAGCCTCGCTCGGTGAGGAAGGCTTCGGCCTGCCGGCGCGTCTGCAAATCAGCGCCGGCATCCAGATAGGGATGACGCAGATAGCGCAACGGCATTTTGCGCTCGGAGAGCAGCAGGCGAAGTACCGGTTCGCCTTGAATGACGTCATCTTCCCAATCCTTGAGGCTGGCATTGTTCAAGGACAGGTGGCTGTAGGTATGATTGCCGAGCTCGAAGCCGTCATCCAGCCACATCTGGAGGGCTTTGATTCGCGCGTCGACTTCGCCCCACTTGTAGAGCTTGCGCTCGTTGACGAATCCGATGGCGGGAATTTTTTCCTGTTGCAGGGTGGCCAGCAGCCGGGCGGTCATATCGTCGATCTCGCCGCCGGTCATGAAGCTCGAAGCCGCTGCAGGGAGATCATCAAACGTGATGGCGACCTTGCGCATGGGTTGCGCGTTCGACTCCGAGTGAAGAGCGGCGGCGAGCAGAGACAGGACAAAGATGACGGCCGAAAACCTGAGAATGAGTTTCATGCCAGCCTCGAAACGACCGAGCAGCATGGTACACGGGGAGCGCTCCAGTCAAGCGGCGGTCCCGACCTGCCGGTGACGCTCTTGGTCTCGCCGCCGAACGGGCGCGCAAAACTCGACAAGGCAACATCGTCGAGCTGGCATAGAATGCCTCCGACACTGCGCGGCAGGTTTCTCCTGAATCCGCCGCGAGCGGCTGGAGCGCCATGCGCGTGATCGGCATGATGTCGGGCACGTCAGCGGACGGAATTGATTTGGCCCTGGTGCGCATTGAGAGTGCTCGAGGAGCACTGGACGCGAAATTTGAGGGCCACCACCATGTCTCGTTCCGTCCGGCGCTGCGGCGGGCGATCCTCCGCACGGCGAACGGCGGGGCAACCAGCGCCGCGGAAATCAGTCAGCTGAATTTTCTTCTCGGGGAGGAGTTTGCCCGGGCGGCCACGGCGGCCTGCCGGCGCTGGCAGGTGCCGCTTGCCTCGGTCGGCCTCATCGGCTCGCATGGACAGACAATTTATCACCAGGGAATGCGGTCGCGCTTTTTGGGTCTGCGGGCAATCGCCTCGACCTTGCAGATCGGCGAGCCCAGCATGATCACAGCCCGCACCGGCATCCCGACCGTGGCGGACTTTCGTCCCGCGGACATGGCGGCAGGGGGCCAGGGGGCGCCGCTAGTCCCGTTTGTTGATTACCTGCTGTATCGCGATAACTCGCGGGCTCGCGGGGCGCTCAATATAGGCGGGATCGCCAACGTTACGATTATTCCCCGAGGCGCGCGCCCGGCGGATGTCCGTGCGTTCGATACGGGACCGGGCAATATGATCATTGATGCGCTCGTCGAACAGGCCACGCGAGGACGGGCCGGCTTCGATCGCGACGCGCGTATCGCGTTCGGAGGCCACACGATTGCGCCGCTGCTGGCGCATATGATGCGGGACCCATTTCTACGCAAAAAGCCGCCGAAAACGGCTGGCCGCGAGCAGTTTGGGCGTGCCTACGCGGAATACCTGATCGCCTGGGGCAAGCGACACGGCGCCGGACCGGCCGACCTGTTGCGCACCGCGACCGTCTTTACCTCCGTTTCGATCGCCGACGCCCTCAACCGGTTTGTGCTGCCGCGGGTGAAGATAGAGGAGCTAATCGTTGCGGGTGGCGGCGCGAAGAACCCATTGATGATGGCCCAGCTTGCCGCTACGCTGCCAGGAATCCAGATTGTTCCCGCCAGCCGTTTCGGCGTGCCCGGGGAGGCAAAGGAGGCCTTTGCCTTTGCTGTTCTGGCCTACCAGGCCTACCACGGTAGGGCCAACAACCTGCCTTCGGCGACCGGTGCGCGTTATCCCGTGATTATGGGCAAACTCGTGCGGTCAACTCCCCATTACAGGTAACAGCAACAACGAATCAGCTTCGAATGGATCACAACCTGTGAGGCGAGCGGTACGTTCGTACCGTGACCAACCGGACCGATGGCCTATCGACCTCTGCGATAGCAAGGCGCATTCTGGTCGTGGATTCGGGGTTGCTACCTCGAATACATGCACCTCCATCACCCCCATGCCCACGGGCGGCCGGCACCCCCACCGGCCGCTCACTTTTTTTTGGGCACCTGGCTGGTTCGAGCTTGACCGTTTGCACAAGCAAGTGACCACATCCGGCGTAGTTCCCATCGTGCTACCTTGAATCGATAACGCGGCTCGGCCGGATATTGCCCAAGGGTCGACTTTTCGTGAGGTACCGCTTTCTGCGGGCGTCGACCGGCAGCAAGCGGCGGTGCCCGCCGCCACAGTCACCGCGGACTCGATTCCAGATTTCGATTCAACCGATATTCGATTGACATTTTCACGCGGTCGCTATAAACATCTTGTTGGGTGGGCTTGGTTGGTTTCGGTTTTTTTTGGGGTGCTGTGCTCCGTTTTCTCGTGCGAGTCTGTCCCCCCTATCTGCGACACGATGGGGGTCCCGTGTCGCGAGCTAGTTCTGCATCGGGCGTGATTGCGCAGCCCGCCACCTGAAGTATTTGCTGCATTTCCCATGACTAAGTCCGGGTTCCTGGAGGTGGGTTGTGAAACAGATCGTCAATTTGTCTTTCCTGATCGTGGTGTCGGTTTTCACCCTGTGTCTCTCACCGAACGCTGCCTGGGCACAGGCCTCGACGTCACTGCGCGGCACAATTACCGACCCGAGCGGCGGGGCCATCCCGAATGCGAGCGTGCGTCTGGTCAATGCGGACACGAACCTGACCCGCACGACGGCGAGCGACGCCCAAGGCAACTACGTATTTCCCGAAGTGCAACCGGGCAATTACAGCTTGACGGTTGAGGTGCCCGGATTCGCGCGATACCAGCAGACGGGTATCCAGCTTCTCGTGAACCTGCCTGCCACGGTAAACGTGAAGATGAAGATCGGACAGTCACAGGAAACGGTCACCGTGACCGAGCAAGCGCCCGTCATCAACTCGACGGACGCCAGCGAAGGGAACACCATGGGCCAGTTGCAGCTTGAGCAGCTTCCCATCGAGGCGCGCGACATCGTCCAGCTGCTCAGCCTTCAGCCGGGCGTTGTTTACACCTCCGATCGCACAGACCTGGACACCAGCGTAGACACGCGAAGCGGCGCGGTGAACGGTGAGCACAGCGACCAGAGCAACGTGAATCTGGATGGCGTCGATGACAATCAGCAGGCGACTGGACAAGCGTTTCAGTCCGTTCTCCCCGTACCGATCGAGTCGGTTCAAGAGTTTCGGGTGACGACCTCGAATTATGGCGCCGATCAAGGGCGATCGGCCGGGGCCCAAGTCGCATTGGTCACCAAGAGCGGCACGAACAACTTTCACGGCTCGCTCTATGAGTTCAACCGCAATCGCCTCGGCGAAGCGAACGATTACTTCATCAAATCCGCCGAGGCGACCGACGGACTTCCGAACAAGGCCTTGCAACTCGTCCGAAACGTTTTTGGCGCCGACCTGGGCGGTCCCATCCAGAGAGACCGCCTCTTCTTTTTCCTGAATTATGAAGGGCACCGCGTGGCACAGCAGGATAGCGCCGTTCGCGAGATCCCGACGGCATCGCTGCGCGATGGCGCCATCATGTATCTGTGCGACCAGGGCGGCACGGGAGCCCCGCTCGACCCACGCTGCGCCGCACCCAGCACCGTGCAAGGACTGAGCGGAAAAACCTATAACGTTCCCGCGGATTACTACGCCCTCAGTCCGTCACAACTGAAAGCCATGGATCCCTTGGGTCTCGGTCCGGATCCGGCCTCCATCGCCTATTTCAATCAATACCCTTTGCCCAACGATCAGTCGGTTGGCGACGACTACAATTATTCCGGATACCGATTTGCTGCTCCGGCCGGAGAGCGCGACGATTGGCTGGTTGGTCGAATCGATTACAAACTCACGGCCAACGGCAACCAACAGCTATTTTTCCGCGGCAGCGGGGCCAACGACCACCAGAACCAAGATCCGTTTCTGCCCAATATCCCTTCGGGATCGGAATTGCCGGCCGGACCGGAGCACATTGTTCTTGATCGCAGCAAAGGCTTTGTTCTTGGGTATACCTCGATCCTGCGCTCCAATCTCGTCAACAACTTCCATTACGGCCTGACTCGGCAAAGTCTGAACACAACGGGCGACAGCGACCAAGCTTGGGTTTTCGTTCGCGGACTGGACCAGGGGGTAACCTATGGCGACGCTTTCACTTTGCCCGTCCATGATTTTGTCGATGACCTGTCGTGGACGAAGGGGAATCATTCGTTTAACTTCGGCACCGACGTGAGGTTGATTCGCAGCGCCAGCACGAACTTGAATTCCTCCTTTAGCTACGCGACGGCGAATTCGGAATGGAACAACACGAGCGGTTTCGCGGGGCACGCTTCCAGTGCCTTCAACCCCCCGAGCGGCACGTGCGACGGAACACCGTGCCCGGCAGTTGATCCCTCCTTTTACGTGAGCTATGACTGGCCCCTCATCGGGATGCTGGGGATGGTCACCGAGGTCAATGCCCAGACCAACTTCCAGCTCGGTTCCGGAGGCGCGGCCACCACTCTCGCACAAGGAGCGCCGATTAATCGCCATTTCTCGACCGACGAATACGACTTTTATGTACAGGATTCCTGGAAGCTTCGTCCAAATCTCACATTCAATTACGGCCTTCGCTACGAGCTAATGTCCCCGGTCGGCGAGGTCGATGGCCAGGAGGTCATGCCGAACGTTCCGCTCGGTCAATGGTTCAATCAGCGCGGCCTGAACGCATTGCAGGGAATTCCCTCGAGCGCGAGCCCGAACATCTCGTTTGATGTGGCGGGCCCTGCGTACGGGCGCGCCAGTTACTATCCCTGGCAAACCAAGAACTTCGCTCCGAGAGTAGGTTTCGCCTGGTCCCCCGAACCCAGTTCAGGTCTTTTGCAGAAACTGGTCGGCACGGGCGGTGAGTCCTCCATTCGAGCGGGATTTGGAATGTACTACGACGTTTTCGGTTACGAATTGGTCCAGACGTATGACCAAAACGGTTCCTTTGGGCTGCTCTCGGACCTGTCCAATCCAGCCGGTGTCGAGACCGACGCGTGTTCGCCTCGCTTGGCGACCTTCAGCGGTCCGAACGCGATCCCGCTGAACGACCTTTGTGGTAACCAGATGTATATTCCAACAGCCACACCAACCTTCCCCGATCAATTTCCACTCGGGAATTTCTGCATCTGCTGGGGCGTCGACAACAACCTGAAAACCCCCTATTCCTACGCGCTCGATCTCTCCTACGAACGCCAGATCAAGAGAAATATGAGCGTCGAGTTCGCCTATGTCGGCCACCTTGGGCATCGCATTCTCGCCCAGGACGACTTGGCCATGCCGCTGAACCTGGTCGATCCGAAATCCAAGGTCACTTATTTTCAAGCCGCCCAAGCGCTGGCAAAACAATACGAGAATGGAGTGACAGACGAAACGTTCAACGAATCGGCTCTGGGCTCGACGGCGGCGTACTGGAAGGACATGGTTGCGCCGCTCGAGCCCGGTGGGGCTTACGTCATTGGCGCTAATCCCAACGCGCCTCTGGGAGGGTGCTACAACGCAAACGATCTTACTCCTCCGACCTCGACAACCGACCCGGTCCTGGCCGCTTTTGACCTCTTCTGCAGCGGTATCTACAACGAAACGACGCCACTCTCGATTTGGGACCTCTATGGCATACCCGACGCCAATCTGTCGAATGTGGTTTACTACCCAACCCCCGGGCAATACACCTACTTCGACAATCAGTTCTCCTCGCTCTATGCGTGGCGAACGATGGCACCCTCCTGGTATCACGGGCTGCAGGTGACCCTCAAACAGGAGTTCTCCCACGGGCTCCAGTTCGATTTCAACTACACGTATTCCCATGCCATTGATTTGGCCTCCGATGCCGAGCGGATTGGCACCTGGGGCGGCGAGGATAGCTGGATCACGAACGCCTGGGATCCCCGCCAGGGTATTGGGCCGGCCGACTTCGATCTTCGCCACCAGCTCAATGCGAACTGGGTCTGGCAGTTGCCATTCGGCGCTGGCCGGGCTATCGGAACGGATATGGGAAAGGCCGCGGACGCCCTCGTGGGTGGCTGGCAGATCTCGGGGCTGGCGCGGTGGAGCAGCGGTTTTCCGGTCACCGTCGACAATGGGGGCGTCTATCCAACCGACTGGCAACTTGAGGGACACGCGGCGCTGACCGGCTCGCCGGTCGTTCAGGCCAAGACCGTAGTCGACGGGTACGTCAACATGTTTCCGAACCCCACGGAAGCCTACGCTGGTTTCCGCCACGACTTGCCGGGCGAATCGGGCGTGCGCAATCCGATCCGCGGCGACGGCTATGCCGGCGTGGACCTCGGCCTGGCGAAGACCTGGAAGATGCCCTACAACGATCAGCATTCGCTCGAGTTCACCTGGAATGTTTTCAACGTGCCGAATCTGACTCGTTTTGACGTGGAGACTGCGTCGCTCGTGTATGACGAGGCCAATACGTTCGGCCGCTACACGCACTTGCTGACGAACCCGCGGGTCATGCAGTTTGGTCTGCGATACGCATTCTGAAGGGGCGGAATCAAAAAGGCCCGATGCATCCTAGGGCGGCCTCATCGGGCCTTTTCTCGGCGACGTTGTTTGAGGTAGGGTGGCCACTGCGAGCCCGTGGCTTACTCAAAGCTTTGTCTGCGGCGCCTTCGCGCGAGCTTTCTCTGTGCGGCATGAGCCCCTGTTTGATTGACCCGGGATCATCCCCAGCCGTAAATCATGGGATCTGCCCGTGGTCTCGTCTGCGTCCACAGGCCATTTTCTGACCTGTGTTTCCCTGCTTATCCTTGGCCGAGCGGCGAGCAAACCAAAAAGCCGTTTCGACGACAGAGCCAGGAAGCCCTGTTAGGCGAATTCGAACACAGCGGTCGAATCTTGACCGCTTGCAGCCGCTTCACTCGCAATCTGGTGGGTCAGTCTGGCCAGCTGCCGAGCGCCTACTGCGAATCGTTTGCCGATTTCGAGCCTTCCTCTTCGAGGTCCTTCAGCTGGGCAGTGAGGTCATCGACCTTCTTCTGCGCTGCGTCTACATCCTGCTTCTTCGAAGCTATTTCCGCTTCTTCGTCCTTCAATTTCACAGCGCCTACGGTGTCTGAAGCGAAGTCTGGTTTGCCGTAATACGTCTGCTGATCGAGCACGTATTTGCGCGAAAGGATGTCCCAATCGGTTCTGACCGACTTTAGCTGCTCTTTGGCGGCGGCAAGATCGGTCTCAAGGGCCACCTTGCGGTCTTCCTGAGATTGCGAGCCGTTGACCTGGGCAGGGCCCGCTCCGCCCTGGTCCGCCTTCGTTTCCGTTGCGTCACTTTCTACGGATCCGCCTTCCCCCACCACGCTGATATTGCTTGGCGTACTCGGAATATTGTCGTTGGTCCAGACTTTCGCCGCTTTCGGCTGCTGTTTTTTTTCTTCACGTGCGCGGCGCGCGGCCGCGGCCAACGGGTCTTGCTGTTGTTGAGCTGTGGCGCCGGATGAGCCAGATTTATCGCTGGCGACTTGAGTCTTTGCCTGTTTCTGATCAGATTGCTGCGCCGGCTGGTTCGTCTGGTCTCGACCGGCCGCCGCAACACCCGGAAACAGGAACAGCGCGGCGACCACACCCCATTTGGCGATGTTCATTTGCACGCCTCCCAGACCAGCCTACCCGCTATCTTAGCGCCCTGCGCGGCCGGGTTGGACGGAAACGAACTCATTGCGGTGCTAAAAATACACTGCGGGTGGCCTGCCCTGACTGCCCCAGACACTTCCGCGATCGCTGCCAGGGCGTCGCAACTCTTTGAGCCCGGGGTTCGGCTGGGGGCTTTCGAGGATGCTTTACCCCGTCTCCTGTGCAATTCTATGAAGGCCTTGGGGGATGGCTTATCGCGCTCATGCCGCTCAGAACGTTTCTTATCTCCGCGCTCGTCCTGGCCGCGTTCCCCGGCGCCCGAGCGCCCTCAAACCTCGACACAGAATCGAATCGGCCGGGCGAGGCTTACCAGGTGGGGTGGCGGGCTCGTATCCCTGCCGTAAGCGGTTTGCTTCGGACGGGCGCTCGGGATCTGCCCCGCTTGCGCGGTGCCCAAGCCCCCGGGGAGCGGACGCAGAAAGAAGTCACGGCTTACACGCTGCCCCCGGATCTCTATCGCAAAGCCCGCCGGCTCGGTCAGATTTCATTTTGGGGCAACCTCGCTGCGCCACTCTATTCTTGGGCCGTGCTGCTTGCGATCCTCGGTTGGCGGCTTGGGCCAAAATACCGCAAATCGAGCGAGGCAATTACTCGCTCGACGTTTCTGCAGGCCTGGATTTTTGTGCCTCCGCTATTGTTCACCATCGACCTACTTACCATTCCGCTGGACATAGCCGAGGAGTGGATCAGCCACAAGTTTGGGCTGAGCATCGAGAGCTGGGCGTCGTGGCTGTGGGACTGGACGAAGGCCGAAATCATAGTTCTGATCGGCGGAACCTTGATCATTTGGATTTTGTACGCCGTGATTCGCCGCTGGCCGCGTCGATGGTGGTTCTACTTCTGGCTGGTTTCTCTCCCGATCATGGCTCTGGTTGTTTTTGCGCATCCGGTGATCATCGACCCGCTGTTTCACAACTTCGTGCCGCTCGAGCAAAAGGATCCGGCGCTGGTCTCGAGCCTTGAGAAAATGGTCCATCGCGCCGGCCAGACGATTCCGCCCGAACGCCTGTTTTGGATGGATGCGGGAAGAAAAACAACGGAGTTGAACGCATACGTGACCGGGATTGGCGCTTCGAAGCGCATTGTGCTCTGGGATACGACCATCGCGAAAATGGACACACCTCAAATCGTCTACGTTGCCGGGCACGAAATGGGGCATTACGTGCTGAACCACATTTGGAAGGGCCTGGGCCTCGGCGCGCTCGGGCTCTTGGTGCTGTTCTATGCCGGATTCCGTACGATTGGCTGGCTGCTCGGGCGCCCGGGGGCCCGGTGGGAGATTCGCGGTGTTGCGGACTGGGCCTCGCTGCCTGCGCTCTTGCTTTTGGTTTCTGTCTTTTCCTTCATCGGCACGCCCATCGGGAGCGCGGTTTCCCGCCACTTTGAGCACCAGGCCGATCAATACGGCCTTGAAGTTACCCATGGACTGACGCCGGATTCGGGCGAAGTGGCGGCCCAGTCATTCCAGATTCTTGGCGAAGTTGGCCTGGCCGACCCCGCGCCAAATCCGGTCGACGTATTTCTCTTCTACTCGCACCCACCCATACCCGAACGCATCCGTTTTGCGTTGACCTACGACCCCTGGGTGCACGGCGGGCTGTCCAAGTGGGCCAACTAGCTCGCCCCCTCCTCCCGGACCGCCCCTAAGTCCGCGTGTGAATCGTCATCGGTATGCCGTGTTTGGGGCGCAAGGTGACGAGCGGCTCGGGCACGACCCCGCGTCCCGGCAGGAGTTGGAACCGGAAGCGCTGCGCAAGGAGTGCGATCACCAGAGCTGTTTCGAGTCTGGCAAATCCCTGACCGATACAGCGTCGCGGCCCGTCGCCAAACGGAAAGTAGGCTCCGGCCGGCAGCCGCTCGGCGAGGCCGTCCAGCCAGCGTTCGGGCCGAAACGCGTCTGGCTCTTCGTAGTAGCGCGCGTCGCGATGCATCACGTACTGCGAAACGAGTACTGTCTCCCCAGCGGGAAACTGGTAGCCGGCAATCGTGAACGGCGCAATGGCCACCCGCGCCAGCACGTACGCCGGGGGATAGAGGCGCAGGACCTCGTCGAGTACTGCGTGCAAGTAGGGCAGGCGCGGGAGGTCAGGAACCTCCGGAGGTCGGCCGCCGAGTACGTCGCGCAATTCCTCATGGAGACGCCCTTCGGCACGGGGATTCTGGCTGAGCAGATACCAGGTCCAGGCGAGCGTCAGGGCCGTGGTTTCATGGCCGGCAATAAAGAGCGTCATGGTTTCGTCGCGAAGCTGCTTCGGCGTCATGCGCGTGCCGTCCTCGTCCATGGCGGCCATCAGCATGGAAAGCAGGTCGTTGCGGTCGGAGGAATCCGGCTGGGATCTGCGTTCCGAGATGATGCGGTAGACGACGGAGTCAAGGAAATCATATTCGCGGTTTGCGCGCCGGTTGCGCGGCGTCGGCCAAGTTGAGGGAATGCGGAAGGGCTTCCTCGCGCGCGCCAGCGAATAGCGCATCAAGAATCCCACCGCGCGACCGACATGTTGCGCCTCGCCGGGAAGCGTGGTCCCGAACAGAGTGCGCACGGCGGTTTCGAGCGTCAGCTCCATCATTTCCTGCGCGATATTGCGCCTCTCTCCGTCGCGCCAGTGGCGAACCTGGGCCTGGGCGCATTCGAGCATGGCCTCGGAATACTCCTGGACGCGCTGGCGATGAAAGGCGGGCTGCGCGAGCCGACGCTGCCGCCGCCAGAAATCACCTTCGTTGACGAGCAGGCCCTGCCCGAGCAGCCGTTCGGTGGCCTCCTTGCTCAGCTTGCTTTTGTGGAACTTGTTCTGTTGGAAGACGAGTACCTGCTGAATGTACTCGGGACGGTTGAGGAGGATGCGCGTGCCCACCATGACTGGGATGCGCACGATGTCGCCGTACTGGCGCGCCGCGCTGCGCAGGGTCCCCAGCGGGTCGCGAATCATGCTGAGCGACACGCCGAGCAGGGGAAGGCCCTTGGGCCCCGGCAGCGCCGGTGGAGTCTCGACCGCAATCGCGCTAACTGCCATGTCGTCCGGCCCGCACCCTCCCCCAGGACAGTAATTTTACCCCACCATTGGCCGAACCCAGCGTTCGCGCCGAGGAATCGAATGAAGTGCGCTTGGGCGGTTCCCCGGCGATTGATAAGATACACGTTGTCGGACATCCTCGACCGGCCGTGGCGCACTTTTGCCGACAAGGGGACCCTGTGGAAATCGAAAAACCCGTATGGCTTGCCGACATGGAGGGAATTCTCGAGACGCTCAATGAAGGCGTGGTCATCGTCGACGACTGCCAGAACTTGGTCTTCTCGAACGCCGTGTTCCGCGAAATGACCGGTTTCGCGGAAGACCATATCCTGGGCGGAACCGTCGCGACCTTCTACACGCCGGAAGAAGCGCGGATTCTCGCCCAGCATCGCGAACGCGGCTTGCGCCTGGGTCACAACCGTTTCGAATTTGTGCTGCCGCGGACGGACGGAAGCCGTCTGCCAGTGGTGGTCAGTGCGCGCAGGTTCGAAGATCCGGAGGGCCGCGAATTCGCCGTGATCACCTTTACCGACATCTCCGAACAAAAGCTGGCTGAATCGCAGTTGCGCGAGGCGAACCGAAGACTCGAAGATCGCCAAAAGGAAATTGAGGAGGAGTTGGCGCTCGCCGCGCGCGTGCAGCAGAGCCTTGCGCCGCAATCGACCGTGTGGGGCGGTGTGCGTGTGGACACGTATTTTCACCCTGTGCGTCGAATCGGCGGCGATTTCGGGCTGGTCACCCCGCAGCAGGATGATCAGCATCTGAATCTTTTCGTTTTCGATGTTTCCGGGCACGGCATCGGCGCAGCCCTGGTAGCGAACCGCCTCTACAGCGCAACCATGGCTCAGCTGAGGGCCCACACATCGCTCGGCGACTTGTTCCGGCAGCTCAACCGCTTCGTGATGGAGAATTTGGGCAGCTCCGTGTTTTTCTTTACGGCTGCTGCGGCGCGCATCGACCGCGGCGGGCGCCGCATGGTGTTTGCCGGAGCCGGGCATCCGCCGGGCATGATTGTGACCCCGGGCGCGGAGCCGCGGCTGCTCGAATCGCGAAGCATGGTTCTCGGTGCGCTTCCCGAAGCCGTCGACGCGAGCCCCTCGGTCGAGGTGGACCTCGTTCCGGGCGACCGCATGGTTCTCTACACGGACGGCATTACGGACATCTTCGATTCGCGCGGCGAGATGCTTGGCGTTCCCGGCGTAGAGAAGTTCGTGCGCGAGACAGCCTTGCTGCCCTTCGGCGAAATGAAGCAAGCCCTTCTCGATCGCCTGGCGGGGTGGCGAGAAGGCCCCCCTCAAGACGATGTTTCCCTCATTCTGGTGGAAGTGCTCTGAGCGGGAATGGCCGACCTCAGGTGTTCGATCGATATCGCTGTCCCCCCGGGGGAATTGTTTGCGTTCTTCATTCCGCAGCGCATGCCGCTGTGGTACGGCTTTGAAATGCGCGCACGGTTTCAGGCCGAGCGCGTCGCGTCGGAATTTTCAGTCGGGCAGAAGGTAAGGATTACGGGCTGGCTCGGAGGGCGCGAAGTCGGGCTCGAGACCACGGTCACCCAATGTGAATGGGGAAGGCGATTCGAGTGGCAAATCGAGGATTCTTGCGGCGTGCGCGGCGAGCAGCGCTGGGAATTCGCGCCCCTTCCGGGTGGAACGCGGCTCACCATGAGCGACTCCTACCGCATGCCGAGCTTCTGTGCCCGGGTCGTGGATGTGGCCGTGACTCGCTTCGCCGTAGCCGCCCGCAACCGCTCCTGGCTGGGCCGCTTAAAGCGCCTCGCGTCTACCGCCGGATGTTGACTGTACCTGCCTCGTAGCCCTCGTCCATGGCCGTTTTCTCGGCTGCCGTTGTCAGCGTTTGGTCGTCGGCATTTTTGGGAAACTTGCAGTGCCGCCGGATCACCTCTTCGCCGCTTGTAATTCGCACGAGCCAGGCCGACTTCTCGGTGTCCCAGGAGACATCTATGCGGTCTGCGCGCATGGTTTCCTCCGTCTCATCGACGAACGCCCCGCGGTTCTCGATCGGCAGCGATTATAGATCGCTCCGGCGGAAACGAAAATACCGGTTGCCCGCTCACCCCAGCGAGGGGAGCGGACGTTCGGTTACTTGCGCTGCGACATCGCGCATTTCTCGGTGGATGTGTCCATTGGTGGCCAGAACGCTCGGGTGCCCCGGGCGATACGGCCGGCCCTCGAGGTCCGTTACCGTTCCTCCCGCTTCCTTCACGATCAGTACGCCCGCCGCGGTGTCCCAGGAATTCAGTCCGAACTCCCAAAATCCGTCGAAACGGCCGCAGGCCACCGAGCACAAATCGAGCGCCGCCGAACCGTCCCGCCGGACGCCGTGCGATCGCATTGTGAACTCCCAGTAATAGAAAATGTTTCGGTTATTCGCGCGCTGATGTGTGGGGAATCCGGTTGAAACCAGGCTCGTCGACAGCTTTTCGATGGGCGAGACATGAATGCGTCTAGGGCCAAGGTATGCGCCCTGGCCGCGCACGGCGGTGAACATCTCCTCCGTAATCGGATTCAGAACCACGCCGAGGATCGGTTCGCCCTCCTCGGCGAGCCCGATGGAAACGGCAAAGCAAGGATAGGAGTGCGCGAAATTCGTTGTGCCGTCGAGCGGATCGACGTGCCAGCAGTACGTCCCCGCGGTCGCCGTGCCGCGCGAGCCTTCTTCGGCCACGATCGCGTGCGCGGGGAAGTGACGGCGCAGCCTGGCGACAATCAGGGCCTCCGATCGCTTGTCCGCCTCGGTGACAATATCCACCTCGCCCTTGTAGGAAATCTGCTTCGGCCGGTCGAATGCGGATCGAAGCATCCCCCCTGCTTCGCGTGCGGCATCGATGGCTGTCTCGAGGAATTCGTTCATTGCCCTGGGTGCGTCGAGGCTAATCCTCGCTCGGTTTTTGAAAGGGCCGAAATCCGTCCGCGGGTCCTCCGGCAGCGAAATAGCCCTTGCGGAAGTGCACGGTGTCGCCATTTTTCACCTGCACATCCACGCGTCGGTAGCTTCCCGGCGGCGGCACCGGGTTCGGATAATATCCCAGCAGGTATTGTGTACGCAGCTCGCGATTGATCTGATCAAACATCGAGTTGATCTGGCCGAGGTCGTCCAGAATGAATATGGCCCCCCCGGCGCTGTCCATGATGGTGATCAGGGCGTGCTCGCCTGCGGTGTTGCGCCCATTTTCGTTTTTCACGGGGCGAATAATTATTGAATAGAGAAGTGCCTCGGAGTTTATGGCGGCCCGCCGGGCGTCTTCGAAATGCGCCACACTGGTCGTTTCGCCGGCGTCGGTGACCAGCACAATCGCGCGGCGCCGCCCGGTCGGCCGTTTCTTGAGCGCGTTCGAGCCGAGCACCAGCGCGTCATAGATGGAAGTGCCGGCGCCCGGTGTGATTTTCTTGAGCGCAGATTCGAGCTCGGGGACATTGTCGGAAAACTTGGCCAGCTGCGTGACATCCTCATCGAACTCGAAAACGGAGAGCCGGTCCCCGGGGCGGACCACCTGGCGGACAAAACGCGCCGCGGCTTCGCTCTCGAACTTCAGGTCTTTGAACGTGCTGGCGCTTGAATCCACCATGAGGGCCAGATCGAGAGGGCGGTTCGTTTCCGCCTCGAAGCGCTCGATCTTCTGCGGAGCGCCTTCTTCGAAGATCGTGAATTGATCCTGGGTCAGATCGGCGACCGGCCGGCCGTGCGCGTCAATCACGCTCGCCAGGATTTCGACGAGATTTGTCTCGACGCGAATTTCCCCGTTTTGGCGCTGTTCGGCGGCGGCTCGGGAGGGCCAGGGAATCGCTCGGCAGAGGAAGGCCAGAACGACTCCCGCAACGGCGATCTGTCTCTTCATTTAAGAGTAGATGAATCCGGTTCAGAAATGGCTTGCTGCGTGGGCTTTTCGCCTTCCGCCCAAACCGCCCCGCCGGCAAAATATTCTTTCTTCCAAATGGGCACGCTCCGTTTCAGCGCGTCGATGGCGTAGCGGCAGGCATCGAAGGCGGCGGCTCGATGAGGCGAGCTGACCGCGACGAGCACGCTGGTCTCGCCGATCGCGAGCCGTCCCAGGCGGTGAACCATGGCCACCCGGTCAACCGCGAAGTTCGCCCGGATGTGCTCGCCAATTTCGCGCATTTTGGGGTAGGCCATGGCCTCATAGGCCTCGTATTCGAGGTAGAGCGTGTGGCGGCCTTTGTAATTGTCGCGAACGAAGCCATCGAAGATGACGAGCGCCCCGTCTTCTGGGGCCTTTAGGCCTTCGAGCACGGCACGCGGGTCGATGGGCTCGCGAACGAGCCGGAATACATCGCGGGAGGCCGCCGTTTGCGTCTGGTCTGCCTGTGGCAATTTGCGTCCCTCCTATCCCCCGCTAACGGGCGGCAGAAACGCTACCTCATCGCCCGGGCGGAGCGGGGCCCGCCATTCGGCGTACTCCTGGTTGACCGACGGGGCGATCGAAGGGCGAAACTCAACCAATTCCGGAAATCTTCGCCCGTATCGTTCAAACAGATCCTCCACGCGAGCACCCTCGGAGAGCTCCACTTCTTCATTCGCGGCGCCGACAATTTCCCTGAGTTGGCCGAAAAAGAGAACGCGCACGCGCACCTGGGCATTCTATCCTGCCTGTGCGTCGACGAAAACCACTCCTGGGGGCCCCACGCGTGTCGAGCGAAAGGCTCGGCTTTCCGCTCCCCGCGTGCTATGCTCCGGCCGCCCGGCGCAGGCTGCTCGGGCGCTGGAGCACAGGGGTGAATGCCGCAAAGGGGGGGTCGGCGGTCGCTGTTGCGGCCGGATGCGCGCTGCTCTTGGCCCTCGCGCCCCGTAGCGGCCCGGCCAGGGGACGGCAGGCCGCAGGCAGCGCGGACTTCGACTCCCTGTTCACGAAGCGTGAGGTGATGATTCCTGCCCGCGACGGCGCAAAACTGCACACCGAGATTTACGTCCCGAAAAAGGCGACCGAACCGCTGCCCTTCTTCCTCACCCGCACGCCGTACGGGCTGGACGACGACGCCCGGGGCTACTCACGGCTCTTGAATCTCTATCGCGAGATGATTCCCGACGGCTACATCTTTGTGTTCCAGGATATCCGCGGCCGCTACGGTTCGGAGGGAACGTTCATCATGCAGCGCGATCCGCGCGACCCGCGCGATCCCCATTCGATCGATGAGGGCACCGACACCTACGACACGGTCGATTGGCTGCTCAAGAATGTGCCGAACAACAACGGGCGTGCCGGCGAAGCTGGTATCTCCTACGGCGGCTGGCTCACCGCCATGGCCCTCCTCGAGCCGCATCCCGCGCTCCGGGCCGTTTCCGAGCAAGCCTCCCCCGCCGACATGTTTCTGGGCGACGATTTCCATCACAACGGCGCGTTTCGGCTAAGTTATGGATTCGAATATGCGGCGCTGATGGAGACCGACAAAACGAACTTCCAATTTCAATTCGACAGGTACGACACCTATGACTGGTATCTGGCGCTCGGTCCTCTGTCGAACGCGAACGTGCTCTACCTCCACGGCAAGCTGCCCACCTGGAACAATTTCGTCGCGCATCCGAATTATGACGAGTTCTGGGACAAGCAGGCATTCACGCGCTACTTCAAGAATCTCACCTTACAAGTGCCCGACCTGAACGTCGCGGGCTGGTGGGATCAAGAGGATTTTTACGGTCCCGTGCGCATTTACGAGCTTCTCCTCGCGAACGACCGAAAACACAACGACTATCTGGCGGTTGGGCCGTGGAACCACGGTGGATGGGCCCAGGGGGCCGGCGACAAGCTCGGGAACGTCAATTTCGGGACGAACACGGCCGAGTACTTCCGCGCCAAGGTTCAAGCGCCGTGGTTTCGGTACTGGCTAAAGGGCCAGGGCGAACTTCCCGTCCAGCGCGCGGTCACCTTTGAAACCGGCTCCAATCAATGGAAGAACTGGACTGCCTGGCCGCCCGAGGAGAACTCGAGCCCGCGCCATTTGTATTTCCGTGAAAACCGGAAGCTCTCGTTTGATCCTCCGGACGCGGACTCAGGGAATGCGGGGCGGGAGGATTTCGACAGCTATATCTCCGACCCGGCTAATCCGGTTCCCTATCGCCATCGCCCGATCGAGGAAACCTACTCAGAGGGAAGCCGCTGGTATTGGTGGCTGACCGAAGATCAGCGCTTCGTCGAGAATCGCCCGGACACACTCACCTGGCAGACCGATCCGCTCGCCCAAGAGGTGACTGTGGCTGGCGATATCGTGGCGCATCTGTTCGCTTCGACAACTGGCACGGACAGCGACTGGATCGTCAAGCTGATCGACGTTTATCCGGAA
>Ga0187783_10000687_pt1 | contig 24691 bp, 22 predicted proteins | sample 1015_SJ02_MP02_2_FD_132471 | JGI IMG/M metagenome (GOLD analysis project Ga0187783, IMG submission 132471) | Tropical peat soil microbial communities from peatlands in Department of Meta, Colombia - 1015_SJ02_MP02_20_MG | ecosystem: Environmental > Terrestrial > Soil > Wetlands > Peat | place...
CACTTTAATGGTCAAACCTCTCGGTGGATGGATCCTATGATCGAGGAACAGCGCAAGAAACTTGAGCGTCGGGGCCAGGAACAAAAAAAACGTTGGGCCGAAGGTCCTTGGATGTTTACACGCAGCGCCATTACAACGTTACTGCACGCCGCTGATGCAATGGTCAGACAGCCAAAGGAAAGAGACAAATGGTTTGACCAAATGCTCGGAGAGATCACCGACCCTCTGCAGGCGTGGTGGGCAAAACTGAAAGAGGACTACGACAGGAATCCGAGCCACAAAGCGGCGTGGAAAGACAAAACAGCGGACGGCGCCCTGCGACACTTTCATTTGGAATGCGAAACGGGGTTAGTTGAATTATTCGACCCGCACTTGGCCGACGAGATGAGGGCCAAGCACGATGCCGAGATTGCGAAGATCCCGGAGGTGTACAGACCCAAAGCAGATCGTAACTGCTTCTGCGGCCCTGGCTGGCCGCCTGTACGCAGCCTCAAACTAACGGAAACGCCAGATGAGTTAGTAGAGGTCGCCATCGGGCGAATAGTTGAAGCCTGCAGGGTGTACTGGACGGAGGCAAAGGCCAACAGGCGCCTGCCAGAGCACTAACGACAACTGACAAGTTTCCCCGGCCAAATTCAAAGCTGCCCGGCTAACGCTCGTGCAGATTTAATCGAGGATGCACAGAGTAGCAGCAAAGAGAATACTAAGATACTAAGTGAGCATACTACGGGAAAAACACAAACAGCAGCAAGCACTGGAATATCGCTAGGGTCAGCCATTGCTGTCGTCCTCAGCTTTCAACTGAATCACTCTATCCTGTATATGATCGTACGAATTGCACGGATTGCCGCGTTTTTAGAGTGTCTTTTCCGTTCCATTGCGGTGTCGAGGCCTTCGCTAAGTTTGTCGCCGTCAGCATCTTGCCGATTTATTACCCCCAGTTTTGGCATGTTTTGGCCTGAAAACGACCGAGCGAGTGCAGTTGTTGTTGGCACTGACTGCGCGGACCAATGCTGCAGCTTTTGCACCTGACACCCCCTATGGTGGGCGCTGCACGCACCAAGGCTTCATACAGCAACGCTATGGATTCCCGATCATTGTTTCCTATTGGCGCGCGCACTGGATGAGTGGACGGAATAGCTTTATCCGAAGGAACACGATGCTTTGCGTTGGACATGCGCTATGGCTGACAATGCTTTTCTTGTTGTGTTGCGCGCCTCAGTCCTACCTCCCATCAAGGTTGGCTCTTGCTTTCGATTCCTGGCTGCATGCTTTATGAGCTGGCGTTACCCTGGAGCTTTGATACTCAGCGCTGGCGGCTGTTCGGCTCAGCTGTACAAGAACAAGCGAGATAGTGGAAATGATCCAGCGCATTGGCGTACCGCAGGCAGCGGCACTGCACGCACCAAGGTTTCATACAGCAACACGATGGATTGGCAGTGATTGGTAAACGCTAGCCGACAAGGAGTAATCCGCGAAGCTAGGACCTAATTTCCGGTAAGCCGAAATCCGACCAGAGCCTTCGACGACGACCTCATTCATGACGCAAAGCCTGCATCGGTTGGATCAGCGAAGCTCTACGCGCCGGCACCCAGCCTGCAAACATCGCAATGGCAAACAGCAGCAACGCCGCGCCTATAAGTGTGAATGGATCGGTCGGCCTCAGGCCAAAGAGCATCGCGCGGAGAAATTGCGTCAGCATCAGGGCCGAGCCAAGTCCGGTGCCGATTCCAATCAAGGCTAACCACGAGGTCTCACGAAGAACCGTCAGAAGCACCCGGCGGGCTGGCGCGCCCAAGGCCATCCGAATGCCGATTTCATTCGTTCTACGCGCCACTGCACTGGACATCATGCCATACAGGCCCACACAGGCCAGCACAACCCCCAGCAGCCCGAAGAAGCTGGAGAGCCGCGAGAACAGACGTTCCTGGAAGGTGGCTTGGTCGATCTGCTCGGTCTGAGTCTTGACATTGAAGAGAGGTAAGGCCCTGTCCAGTCCCTGAGCCGTTCGTCGGATGGGTTCAATCCAGGCTTTGGGATCGCCGGCTGTTCGAACCTCGAAGTTCATCGTGGATAGCAAGGCATCTGGATGCTGCGTATACGGAATGTACACGGTTGGTGGCGGTTCGTTGCGTATCTCGTCGTATCGTGTATCTCCTACTACGCCTACGATGGCGATTTCCCCGCTCTTTGTCGAATCCCCGAACCCGAACCGTCGCCCGATGGGATTCTCGCTTCCGAAGTATCGGCGTGCCAAGACACTGTTAATCACGCCAACCTTAGGAGCCGCCTCCCCGTCTGTCCCGTCAATCGTGCGCCCGAGCACAAGCGGAATTCCGAAAGTCTCAAAAAATTGCGGGCCTACACTGTTGATGTGAACGCCGACCGTGCCCGCATCACACGACTCACATCTATCGTCGGCCTTCGGTGCGTATCCCTGGATAGAAATGCCGTCGATCCCCATGCCGTCATCAATCAGACTGTGCCTAGAGATACTGGCAGATTGCACTCCGGGAATTGCCTCGATTCGTCGCCGCAGCTCTTCATAGAAGCTTTGCAGACGCTCGCCCTTGTAACCGGCCTGAGTGGGATCGATGCCGAAGAGTAGTAGGTCGCGGTGATTAAACCCGAAGTTCTCATTCTGCAGGTTGCTTAGCGTGCGGATAAATAATCCGGCCGCAATAAGCAGCAGCAACGACAGGGCCACTTGAGCAACGACGAGAGTCTTGCCGAGGCCGAGGCGCATGCCTCGCGATTGACTGCCCTGCCCTACTATCTTGGCTCCGCCTTCCTTGAGGGCAGGCGCCAGGTCCAGGCGGATGCATCGCAAAGCCGGCGTTAATCCAAAAAGAATTCCGGTCAGCACAGAGATGCCGGCAGTAAAACCGAGGACATGCAGATTAGGGGATACATGAAGGATCACTGGATTCCTCCCGCCTGACATGAAAGCCAGCAGACGATCGCTGGCGCAGTAGGCGAGCGCCACGCCTAGAACACCGCCGGTAGTTGCCAGCAGGACACTTTCAGTGAGCAGTTGCCGGATCAGGCGTTGCCGGCCTGCTCCGAGCGTCATGCGCGTCGCGATCTCCCTTTGCCGCGTGGCCGCTCGCGACAGCAGGAGACTCGCGACGTTCGCGCACGCTATCAAGAGCACAAGGCCGACCACCGTCATCAGTACGGCGAGCGGGCGGGAAAACTCCTCTCGCAAAGAATCTAGTCCTCTGCTGGCAGACGCCAATTGGGCGTGAGGAATCTCTGGGATTTTCCCATCCGCCCCCGGACGTGAGGGAATGCCAGAGACATTCTGCTGCAGGATTACGTCGAGGGCGGCGGTAGCCTGCTGTTCGCTCATGCCGGATTTCAAGCGACCCATGATTTGGACCCACCAATCGCCCTGGTCTGCAAACTTCGAGACCTCCCTGTGCCCGGCATCGGTCCGGGCTGGGACAACCAGAGGTTGGGTCCGCAATGGAATCCACACGTCGATTGAACTTCCGGGCCGGATGCCATAAAACTCGCGTGCGGCCACACCCGCCAGCGTAAAAGGAATCCCATTTACCGTGATGGCCTTGCCCACGAGGGACGGGTCACGCCCGAACCGCCGCGTCCAATAGTCATAGCTAATGACCATCACCGGATTCGCACCCACCGCGTTGTCGGCAGGGGAGATCGTTCGACCGAGAGCGGAGGAAACGCCGAGCGTGGAGAAATAATCGCCCGAAACATACTGACCCACGGCTAGGCCGGCTTCGCCGTTTGCGCCCAGGTTCAGCTTGTCAGCGTCGGCAAATGCCAGCACGCCGGAGTATAGATTCGGAGTGCCTCTCTGAATTTCTTCAAAGATCGGATAGGAAAACGACGTACTCGTGAAACGGCCTTTCTCATCCTGATCGGCGTCACCGCTCAGCGAACGCACGAATCTGGGCATCATTCCTGGCTGGCTTTGCGATGCCCACTGCAGCAGGATGAGCTGTTCAGGCTGCTGAACCGGCAGCATCCTCAACATCACCGCATCGATCAGGCTGAAGATCGCTGTGTTGGCTCCAATGCCGAGCGCGAGCGTCAGGATGGCGACTGTGCTGAAGCCGGGAGACTTGCGCAACATTCGCAGACCGTAGCGCAAATCCTGAATTAGGTCCTGCATCCGGTTCACGCGGCGCGCGTCGCGGCACTCCTCCTTTACCTTCTCCACGCCACCCAAGTCGAGCCGCGCGCGGCGCCGCGCCTCTTCTTGCGCAATCCCTTGCGCAACGTATTCCTCGGTTTTTCGTTCGAGGTGGTCGCGCAGCTCGTCGTTCAATTCCTGATCCGCCTGCGCCCGGCGAAACAACGACCGCAGCCGCAGTGGAATCGTGAACAGCCAACGCGACGGCCGCATACTCCGACCTCCTCTATTCGTATCTCAGCGCCACCATCGGATCGACACGCATTGCGCGGCGGGCGGGGACGTAGCAAGCGGCGAGCGCGACCGCTGCGATAATCAGAACCGCACCCACATATGTAATCGCGTCGAAAGAGGACACACCCACGAGGAAGTTGCCGACCAGGACTGCAATACAGGCAGCCGCCAAGACTCCGAGAGCGATTCCGCCGCCAACAATAAACAATGCCTGGCGGAAAATCATTTTCAGGACCTTTCCTGGCTGGGCGCCCAGCGCCATGCGGATGCCAATCTCGTGCGTGCGCTGGCTCGCGCCGCAGGACACCACGCCGTAAACGCCAACGGTCGCGAGTGCGAGTCCAAGGATTCCGAGCGATGCCGCTAACCCCGCACCAATTTCGAAGAGCATGAATCCATTCAAGCCGTTGAGGGACCCGCTCATCGTTTCCGTGTCGAGCACGGGCATGGCCGGAGCGAGCGAGTGAATGGTATCTACAACTTCGTGATTCATGCTTGCAAGCGGCAAACTCGTGCGCAGCTGAAGCGTGACAGGCATCTGATTGTTGTAATGCTGTACAAGCGGGACATAAACGTAAGGCTCGTAAGGTCCATAGGGCTGCGCGACTCTGCTGTTTTTGACGATTCCGACGACTTCGATGGAGTGCTCGGGGTCATCAGTACTTGTGAAATGCCGGCCAAGCGGGTCTTCACCATGCCAATATTTTCCCGCCATCGCTTCGTTGATCACCGCAATAGGTTGTGAGGCTTGGCCGTCCGAATCGAGGAAGACGCGCCCGCGCCGGAGCGGGATGCGCATGGTTGCGAAGTATTGCGGCGAGACAGCATTGTAACCAGCTAAGGGAGCGGATTGACCGGGAGGCGGCTGATACCCCTCGATTTTCAGGCCCATGCCAAGATATGTCAGACCCATCGGAATCGTTGCGGCGAGACTTGCGCTTTCGACGCCGGGCAAGGCGCGTACGCGTGGGAGCAGACTTCGCAAAAAGTCTTGGGCCTGAGCTTCGTTGTAGCCGGTTTGATGCACGTTGATCGTGAAGTTGAGCACATTGCCTGGATCGAAGCCCAAATTGACACGCTGAACATGCCGCAGGCTTCGCACAAAGAGGCCCGCGACGATCAACAGCATCAAAGATCCGCCGACTTGCGCGACCACAAGAACGCTGCGGGTGCGCTGTCGGCCCGTCGTTGTGGTGCACGCGCTTTCGTGCAGTAGATCGTTCAAGTTAGCTCTCGTTGCACGCAGCGCCGGTGCGATTCCGACCAAAAGTGCCGTCACGACGGCCGCGCCAAAAGCATAGGAAAAGACACGCCAGTCGAATTGGAAGTCCAACACGAAGGGAAAGCTTACGTGCAGATTGATCGAACCCAGCCAGCGGCTAGCGGCCAGGCCGAGAGCAATTCCCGCAACGCATCCGAGCAATGTGAGAAGCAGGCTTTCAATAAGCAACTGACGTATCAGCCTGCTTCGCCACCCACCCAAGGCGGCACGAACAGCCATTTCGCGCTGCCGGCCCGAGGCGCGCGCCAGTAGCAAGTTTGCAACGTTCAAACACGCGAGAGTCAGCACCAGCCCTGCAAGCGTGAGGAAAAGTGCACCGACCAACCGCACCGTGTTTGGAGTATCGGGATTACTAATTGGACTAAGCGGACCAAGGGCATAGGCGATGAGGGTTCTCCAGTTGTCCATGCTCGGGTATTGCGCGGCGAGCCGGCGCGCGATGACCCTCAATTCTGGTTGCGCCGAGGCGGGGGTCACGCCAGGTTTCAACCGGGCGCTGATGGTCAGACCAAGGGACTTCCGGTTTGTGACAAGGTCCTTGCCAGCGTCAGCCGTGACGGTCGCCATGCCGAGCGGCATGTAACCTTGCATATCGAGAAGAGGACTGATGCCGTGAAATCCGTTTGGTGCGACGCCAATAATGGTGACGGGACGTCCATTGACGAGGGCGCTCTTGCCAACTACGCGTGAATCGCCGCCGAAGTGCGCTTTCCAGAAGGCATAGCCTAGAACTAGAACAGGCTCGTCATGCGAGGAGAGTCCCGCCGTGGGTTCAATGAGATTGCCGAGCGCAGGCTTCACCCCTATCATCTGAAAGAAGTTTCCTGTGACATAGCTGGCCCACATCAGCTCGCTCTTGCCATCGACGCTCAATCCGTCTGCTTGGTAGTCCATTGAGGCGGCTACGTCTGAAAAGACCGTGGTGGATTGGTTGCGAATGTCCTCAAAATCCGGATAGGAAAATCCATTGCTGTAGCCGCCGTCGGTGCCCTGCGAAGCAAGAGTCGTGACTTGTTCGGGTTTCGCTATGGATGGCACCCGGAGCGTGAGCCAATCGACCACACTGAAGATGGCAGTGTTGGCACCGATGCCGAGGGCGAGGGTGAGGACGGCCACAGTGGTAAAGCCCGGAGACTTGCGCAAGATTCGCAGGCCGAAGCGCAAATCCTGAACGAAGTCCTGAATCCAATTTACACGTCGCGCGTCTCGGCATCTCTCTTTGGCTTGCTCGATACCGCCCAAATCGAGTCGCGCGCGGCGGTGCGCCTCTTCTTGCGTCATCCCTTTTGCGACGTATTCTTCGGTTTTTCGGTCGAGGTGGTCACGTAACTCATCGTCCAATTCCTGGTCCACCTGTGCCCAGTGGAACAGAGACCGCAGCCGCAGTGGAAGCGTGTACAGCCAATGCTCGGGTCGCATCTCCAACCTCCGTTTCGGGCTGCGCGGCGCTCACGCCTCTTTAAGCTTAACAACTCGAGAAATGGCACTCGAGAGCCTGCCCCAGTTATCTGCTTCTTTTTCGAGCTGTCGCCGCCCGAGCCGTATAAGCGAATAATATTTCGCCCGCCGGCCATATTCGGATGTTTTCCACTCGGCTTTAATCCAGCCTTCTTGTTCCAATTTGTGCAGAGCCGGGTACAGCGACCCATCACTGACCTGTAGCACGTCGCCAGACACCTGCTTTAACCGCTGACTGATGGCAAAGCCGTTCATCGGCTCAAGCACCAGAATTTTCAGCAGTAGCATGTCCAACGTGCCCTGCACGAGATCGGAAGGTTTGCTCATCTCCATGTCCTCGGTAACCGAGACTAGCACCTCTGTCCTCCGGGAAGCAAGTGGAGATGCTGTTCGGGCGCTATCCTGAAGACGTCCTGGTAGCACTGCAAGCGAAGCGATTAATCCTCTCTCGGCGAAGGGCTTAGCGAACTCTTGGCCGGATTTCACGCGGTAAACCCTTTCCGATTAGTAATCGGGTGCCGTCCGCGGCAGGTTCCGGATGGCCGACCAACGCTCTCTAGCGGTCCGGGTGCTGGGCTACAGCGCTACGCTTCGGATTAAGTGTGCCGTGATTGGGCCGCGGCGTCAGGCGGGGCAAGAATACTACCTAAATCGTGCAACCAAGCAAATTACGACATCGCTGCGCGCTTGCGTTTAATCGCTACGGGCGAACTCCGAGCGCCTTTAAAGTTCCCGGATCAAGTTGGCCAGACGGGCTCAAACCATGGCCCTCTTGAAATTTCTTGACTGCACGAGCGAGGTCTTCACCAGCAATGCAGTCCTCGATAAAGTCGGATCCCAGCTTGTTGAGCGCAACCTCCGTATCGCACGCAACGCGTCCTGAGTGGCCCGTGGGCTTCTCCGATCCGGCTTTGTTAAGCGCTGCGATAGTCTCACGATCGCTAGGATCAGCATAGTCAATCGCGAGTCGTCCCTCGCGATCCCTGGCGTTTACGTCGGCGTGCGTGGCAATCAGATCACCAACCGCGCCCGGCCAGCGGTGCATGACGGCCATCATTAGGGGCGTTCGTCTGTCGATGTCGCTGACCGTAACGTCGGCGCCATGCGCTAGCAGATCGTGCACCATCTTCTCTGCGGCGGCCAACTCGTATTCGACGTATCCCGGTGGCATTTTACGCTCGGGCGCGAGCTGCGCGCGGCGACGCGACATGAAGCAGCCTGCCGCCACGAGCAGCGGCGTGCGTCCTGTAGTCATGAATCCCTCGTTCGTCGTCTGGCTGCGCACGTTGACTTGAGCGCCGTGTTCGAGAAGTAAGTCCAGTATTTGTGCCCGACATTCCAGTGCCGCGTGCATTATGGGTGTCCAACGAGCTTGGTCCCGCTCGTTCACATCCCCGCCGGCAGCGAGAGCCTCACGGACGGCATCGACCCCATCCTGCTCGTGGCCGACCGCGTGTCCTCTGTGCACGGCATTGCATACGGGCGATTTGGACTGTGCCAGCAAACCAGCACATAGAAGGAACACTAAACCGATCCTGCCCCAACAAGAATGTCCATGTTCATCTCTGTCTCGAAACATTTGGCTCCGCACAAGGACCGAAAGTTCCTTGACTTTTTAATTGTTTTGGACGAGCTACCCGGAAAATGCCGGTGTCAACCCATGCTTGCCTCGTATCGGGGCTAAACTCATTATCCAGAATGCTGAGATTCGCTGCTACCGCCTGACGATCGTCTGTTCGACGATTACCCGCTATTAACGGCGAAGGGTTTACCGAACTTGCAGGCGAGGCCAAATTAGTAGCTCTGAGTCACTTCAGCAGGCTGAGAGTGTGAACCACGGGTTCTGGCCCTTCATCGTACTTGAGGTGCCGTAGTTCAGCCCAGGTTTGCCGACGTAGATGGTGCAAACGAATCCAGGCCACAATCAGCGCAGCGACCACGACCGCATACACAACCGCACTAGAGAGAACCGCAAGCAGAATTGTATGCAACAGAGACACGATACCGATAAGACCAAGAGAGGCCAGTATCATCCAAGTCGGCGTTTTTCCTGGAAGGTGCGAACAAGTAAATGGTAGCTTCTCCCAAGAGCAAAAAGCCCACTCATAGCTCATCAATCCCAGAGCGGCGAACAGAATAGCCTCAGTTGCGCCGCGCCATCCCAGAAGCCAGAGTTCAAACGGAAAGGGCACAACCAGTAGTAGGATTGCTCCCCAAAATAGAACAAACGAATCAATGCCACCTAACCATGCAGCACGACCTTCTCCCTCTGTGATCTGAAAAACCCAATTGGCCTTAACTTCCACGGGACGTGAAAACAAATGACGGGTACCTATCAAGAGAATCGTCAAAGCGATAATGTGGTAATAGAGAAAGCTGGCAGCCAACGCACGGTTTGGCTCGAGGAAGCGGGCTATTGCGACGCAAACCGTTAGGAACACGGCTAAGCCGAAACCGCCGTAGCCCATGACGATCGTCCGGTGGTAACTGCTGTGCATAAGGCCCTTCGCCATGAAGTCCACAATTGCTTCTTTTCGTGGGTCGCGCAACACCCAATCGAGTAGCTTGGCGCGGCAACGTCGATCTCTGCGGCTGCCCACTTCTCCTTCCACCATCAACTTGCGGTGCCGCCTATAACATATGAAATACCCCACGAGTGCCACTGGGATAGCAACCGCAACTCCGATCTCCGCTCGGGTGGCAAGAAACTGCATTGATGTATCGGTTTGTCCAGTCAAGGCTTCATAAAGACCCAAGAACCAGAGGGGTGGTATCCACCGCGCCCAGTGCGTCCCAAGAATTGCGTTCGTGATTTCCGGCTGAATGGAGAAACTCGCTATCAGCAGAACCAGCATTACGGCAACCAGAAAACCTTGTACGTTTGCCGCCACCCGTGTGAATGTCCGAGGAGGTAGTACGTTCAGCAGCACACCCTGGAGCGCGAGCAATCCAAAGAACGAGAAAGTGCAGGCGGCAACAGAAGCCCCAGCGTGTGCCCAAACACGGGAAAGGAGAGATGAATCGGTAGCCCAGTGGCCCTCTGAAACCGTCGGAAACACTAGGCACGGTAATAAATTAATAGTGACTAAAGCTGCCGTCGCGGCGACAAGGAGAGAGACCAATTTCGCTACGAAAATCTGCGATGAACGAAGCGGCAAAGCGCCTAACGCACGGTAGTCGGACAGATCGGGGAAGAGAGCCTGCCATTTCAGCGCGGTCAGCAGCCCGATCACCGACATCATGAGAGTTATGAGCCATAGCTCGTCAGCCCGCACGGCAACACGGTATGGTGCTGATGTAGGCAGCTCAGACAGGTATGCATACTTTCCGTGTAACGGGAAGACGATAAGGAAAAACCACTGAAGGCACACAGGAGAAATGGCGATCAACAACTTACTCATCTGTCCCGGAGTCGTTATCAGATCATTATCGAAAAAATGTATAAGAAAATGACGCAACAGTTCGAAGGTGGCGCCGTGTGTTTCCCGTAACCATTCCTTCATTGCAGTTACCCTCACATCGCGAAAGCTCACGTGCGACACCAACTTTGGAGAATGCTCGCTACATGCCAGATTGGTTGTGGAATAGCCTCAAATCGAGTTAATGTCTTGCCGCGCTAGGGCAGAGCCCCGTCATTCTCTCCAAACTTCATCACTTCAAGTATGTGACAGCACAACTCTTCGCTATCTCCAATATCCGTAAGTTGAGCGAACACGCCTTCGAGAGAAGGCTGGCGCATGATCTCCCGGAGTCGACCGATCGAGTCATACGCAACTACTTCGCCTTTGTTTAGAATCAGCACCTTGGAGCAGACCTTTTCAACTACTTCAAGCACATGTGAGCTGTACAGAACGATTTTTCCCTGCGACGCTAAATTTTGTAATAGGCTTCGCAGCACGAGCGCGGACGTCACGTCGAGTCCGGAAAATGGCTCGTCCAGGATTAGGATTTCAGGGTTGTGAAGCAGTGCCGCTGCAAGCAGAATCTTCTGACGCATGCCTTTTGAATAAGAAGATAGCGGCGAATAGGCATCGTCAGCCAACAAGAACAATCGGAGAAATCCGTCGATCTTGGGTTCGAGAACGTGTTGTGGAAGCCCGCGCAAACGACCGATAAGCTGCAGATACTCCCGACCTGATAGGTGGGGATAGACATAGGCTTCCTCTGGAACATAACCGATCCGCCTTTGAAAGGCAGTAAAATTCTCGTAAACGCTCTTACCCTGATATAAAATCTGACCCTGCGAAGGCTCGAGCATTCCCGTTAAAATCTTTACTGTGGTGCTTTTCCCGGCGCCGTTCGGCCCAAGATAGCCGAGGATTTCTCCCCTATGGATTGTGAAGCTGACGTCGTGGACGGCAACGGTGTGATCGTAGTACTTTGTGAGCGAGCATACCTCGATCATTTGGTCCCCCAAGATCGTAGACATCAAGGTCGTGTGATTTGTTCCCTCTAAAGTCGCCCTTCAATGTTTCAGATACGCGGCAGAAGGAAACCAGTGCGTCGAGAGTATTCTTTCGAATTGAGAAGCCGAATTGGTCTCGCAACCAGGATTCCTCCTTCCTTGCCTTGATAGAGACAGAAACGCATTCGCTGCGAACACTCGACAACGGGTTTGTGGATGTGTCACGGGCCAATCCGGAATAAGAACCTAAATTCAAAGCGACGGTTGCTGCTTGCTTGTGGCGCTCTGCCACTATGACTCATTCGTACCGCAGGGCGACCATTGGGTCGACGTGTGTCGCGCGGCGGGCGGGAATCCAACAGGCGAGCAAGCTCACGGTACCGAGCAGGATGATAACACCCAGGTAGGTGACAGGGTCGCTGGGACTCACGCCCATCAACAACTTGCTCATAGCACGCGTCAGCGCAAGCGCGGCCAGCAGGCCGACTAACACACCGCTTCCTACCAATACTAGTCCCTGGCGAGAAATCAGCTTCAGGATGTCGCCGCGCGCGGCGCCTAGCGCCATGCGCACGCCAATCTCGTGGGTGCGACGCGCCGCCCCAAAGGAAACCACACCGTAGGTCCCCACCACTGCCAGGACTAGCCCCAGGATTCCCAGAACTCCGGCCAGCGAAGCCGCAAGCTCAAAGACAAATAAGCCCGCCATCCCGTGCACGGTTTGCTCCATGGTGGCCGCCTGAATGATCGGCATGTCCGGGGCCAGGCGCAGGATTTCGCGCTGCATGACAGGAATCATCGGCTCCGGCGCGCCTGAGGTGCGGACCTGCACCGAGGCCAGGGAAGCATAGTCCTGATCCAGCGGCACGTAGAAGTACGGCTGGGGGTCCGACGTGACAAACCAGTACTGTCCGTCTGCCGCTACGCCTACTACCTGAATAAACGGTCCGCTGGTGCTCTTCAGACTGAAGCGCTTGCCGACGGCATCTTCGTTTGGCCACAGCCGCCTAGCCATGGTCTGATTCACAATCGCCACCGGCGGCGCCTTGTCGTTATCCGAATCGGTGAAGATACGTCCCCGCAATAGCGGAACTCGCATGGTCGGAAAATATCCCGGGTCTACGCCGTTGTACGAAATCTGCGGCGCCTGCTCGTTGGGACCCGGCACATGGCCTTCCACATAAACTGGGCCGTCTTGGCCGGAATACGACATTGGCACGCTGCGGGCCAGGCTGGCCGATTCCACGCTCGGCAAAGCCCTGAGCCGACGTTCCAGTTCGCGATAGAAGTTTTTGGTGCGGACCTGGTCGTAGCCGACCTCGCGAGGGTCGAGCGCGACAGTCACGACGTGATCAGGGTCGAAGCCCAAGAACATGTGCTCGGCGTGCCTCAGACTGCGTATCAAAAGCCCGGCCACCACGAGCAACATGAGCGAACCCGCCACCTGCGCCACCACCAGCGAACTGCGCAGTCGCAGCCGGCCGGCGGGGTCGCTGCGCCCGCCCTCGTGCAAGACCCTGTTCAGGTCGGCGCGTCCGGCGCGCAATGCCGGCCATAGGCCAACAAAAACTCCCGTGAACACTGCCGCCGCCATCGTGTAGGCGAATACCTTCCAGTCAAAACTGCAATCCATATGGAAACCGTAGCCGGCGGAACCGGTGGTAACCGGACGGAGAAGAGACCCAGCGGCCGCAATAGCCAACTCTCCCAATACCGTTCCCGCAATGCCGCCAATCAATGCCTGCAGCAGGCTTTCGGTGAGCATTTGTCGGATCAGCCGCCAACTCCCGGCTCCAATCGCCGCGCGGATCGCCATCTCCTGTTGGCGGGCCGCCGCCCGCGCCAGCAGAATGTTGGCCACGTTCATGCACGCCAGCAGCAACACCAGCGCCGGCAGCACCAGGAACAGCCCGGCGATGACCGGCACAAAGCTGGACACTTCCGGTGCCGGCCGTGCCCGGCGCTCGGGTATCACGCGCACTGGTGGTAGCCCTTTGTCGGTCGTGGGGTACTGGGCCGCCAAACGCTTGGCTATTACGTCCACCGCACTCTTCGCCTGCGCCAGGTTGATCCCTGGCCTGAGACGCGCAAACGACATCAAGGAACGATCGCCGCGGTCCGTCCAGAGGCGATTGCCGTCTTCCCCTTCCGACATCATCGTCAGCGGTAAGTAGCCGTCCATGTCGAAGGCGAAGAGCAGTCCATGGAATTCGGGCGGCACGATGCCAATGATGGTCGCCAGCCTGCCATTCACCGCGATGTGCTTGCCGATTACTGCCGGATCACCTGCGAATCGCTTCTGCCAGAACGAATATCCCAGAACCAGGTTTACAGCCTCGCCGGGCTGGTCGCCTTCGCCGGGCACAAACAGCCGGCCCAGCAGGGGCTTCACTTCCAGTGCAGAAAAGTAATTCCCCGTAACCGTGCTGTACGTAAATTGCCCGGCCTTGCCGTCGGCACTGAGGCCGGCATAGCCAATGTCATACCCGAACACGTCGGAGAACACACCCGCCTGATCCCGCAAGTCGAGCAGGTCCAGGTCGGAAAACCGGCCGCCTCCGCTTTCGTTGGCCAAAGCCATGATTTGTTCCGGATGAGGGACGGACAATGGGCGGAGCAGCCATTCGTTGAGCACGCTGAAAATACTGCTGTTGGCCCCGATGCCCAGGCCTAGTGTGATGACCACGATTGTCGTCAGCCCCGGTGACTTGCCTAGCATACGCAACCCGTAGCGTGTGTCCTGCAGCAGAGAATGGACCACGGTGATTCCGCGGGCGTCACGGCACTCTTCCTTAGTTTGGTCAAGGCCGCCAAATTCCACCTGCGCCCTCCGTAGCGCTTCTTCCCGCGCCACGCCGCTGCGGGCCAGATCCTCGGCATAGCTCTCAATGTGGAAGCGCAGTTCCGCATCCATGTCTCGCTCCAGACACGAACGCCGAAGCAGCGTCCGCAACCAGGAGCGAAGGTGAATCGCCACCCTCATACTTCCTCCGGCCTGGTTTTCAGAATGCCGGCGATGATCTCCGCCATGCGGTTCCACTGTTCCTCTTCCGCATGCAGCTGTCGCCGGCCAGCCGCCGTCAGCCGGTAATATTTCGCCTTGCGCTTGTTTTCCGATTCGCCCCACTCGCTCGCGATTAAACCTTGGTGTTCCAACCGGTAAAGGGCGGGATAAAGGGAACCTTGCTGAATTTCCAGTCGGCTTTTGGAGATCTGCTGAATGCGCAAAAGAATGCCGTAGCCGTGCAGCGGCCCGAGCGAGACCGCCTTGAGAATCAGCAGGTCCAGCGTGCCCTGGAGGAGATCCACTTGCTTGGCTGCCCTTTTCCTAGACTATCTAGGACTGTATGCCCGCTCTCCTAGAATGTCAAGGACACGGCCCGTGTTTCACCCTGCGACTTTTTAGGGTCGTGCGCTGCAATCACCACGATTGGTCGCGAGCGACGGCATAGTGTGGACGAAAGCATCGGTAAACCCTGGCCGAATAGGAGTAAGCCACGAGGCATGGATGAACTTCTTAGTACAGGGCGCTCGCGCAAATTGGGCGACATTGCAACAACTGACTGTCGCGAGCATTTACCGGGGTGCTTCAGCAATCTTCTCACCGTCCAACTGTTCCGGCCCATTTCGTACTTTCGCCTTCCTTATCGATCCTTCGCCCTCACGTTGGAAATCGATTACCACCGGTTGGCTGGTCATGAAAAAACGTGTGTCCGACTCCGGTAACAACTCCTGAGGCTTGTCTCCAAACGGAGGATATTGCACGTAAAGCTTACCGTTGTCCTGCGTAATAATGAACTTGAAGAGCCCTCCGAAAAGATAAACCCCCGTATACGCCCGAAGAGCAGCCGAATCGATCTTGGCAAGTGTGTGTTCTTCCGCCTGACCGTCAGGCCAAGAATTTACATGGTGAGAGATGCGCAGTATGATCGCGGCACAAAGGGATTCTGAGTTGCTGATCGTGCGTTAGCCGCCGCTGCTGAACGAACAATGGGCATGCCACGCTTATGCCTTTTGTTCCTTGATCCTTAAAGTGCTGCGTCACAAGTCTTGTGTATTATTGAATGTCGAGGGAGCAGGCCATTTAGAGATGTCAGTCTCCGTTGAACTAGTTGCCATTGGCGATCCTGAGCTCAAGGCTGCCCTGAAGAGCGCCGTTGTGCATGGCCTTTCGAACGTCGCTGGGGATTGGCGAGTGTCCATCGTCGGCTCGCAGTCGAATGACCTTTGGGAGCTTAGGGTTAAAGGGCCAAATACAGAGCGCAGATTCACACTCGACGGTGCAGAGGGCCAACACGATGCGGAATTCGTTCGTAATCTCCTTTCTGAAGGGTTTGCGGCCATGGCCGCTATCCCAACGATGCCTGCAGCAATTCAGGGGTGTTGGGCTAGACTTTCCAATGGTGAGGGCGATGTCTCCGACGTACAGAAGGTCATAAGCTTTTTCTCCCAAAGATGGGCTGCGCCGCTCGCTGGCCGAATAGCCTTTGATGAATTCTTGGTGGAGCAAGGCATCAATCAGAAAATCCGAGTTTTGTCAGCCGAGGAACTAAATCGCTTCCAAGCGGCTTTCGAAAAGGTTGTCCGAAGACGAATCCTAGAACTTGAAGGCCTCTTCCACGGCATATCTCGGGGACCCGTAGCCCTTGAATTTTTTTCCTCACTTACGGGCGCTTCGATTGAGTTTAAGGAACTGGCTTACATTTATGGGCTGAAGCATGCACCCGAGGAAAATAGGCTATTGATCATTTGTGCGCTCTCTCGCGAGGCCACTGACCTTATCAATCGGTGCCTGGTTGGCATCCCACGTGAGCCTCTCCCGGATGCCTTCCGGCAATACCTGATGAAACCGGGAGACATTTTCAACCTTCAGCATAGGAGCGCGCTGAAGGAATACGAAGACATTCACGGAATGTCCCTACTACTTCAGATCAGCTCCTTAGCAGTAGAAGACCAGTGCAAACAAATTCATAATCTTGCAATCCACACTAGGGAGATCCTAATTAACTCGGCGCACAGATTATTCAGGAAATTGCCTATCGACTCGTTTGGCAAGATGATCCGCATGCGAATGGCTATCTTTATCTGCCTTAGCGACCCGAGTAGTACGGAAGCAAACAACGCGAAGGAAACACTCATATCCACCGCGAGTCCGATTGCAGCTGAAACATTAGCATGCATGCCCGGCGACTCAGCCATTGTGGATGCTTTTAGGCGGCTACAACAAGTGGACCAGAGCCGGGCAGCATACGCCAGTGTTCTCCTTGACCATCTACGGCGTCGGGACGCAACTATGCTGAACTCGGAGGTGCACAAGTTGCGGGAATGGAGTAAAACAAAATACCCCATTCTGTCACTTGCTGCTCAGGCGGCGCTTCTTTCGCTAGGAATGAGTACAAACACACAGTTTGAAAATGTTTTTTTGAGATCAGCACGAGCGGATAAGGACAATTCTGTAGGCTCCTGGCTAGCACGCAACAACGATTTTCTAGGGGCAGTGAGCATTGGCCAACTGCCACATAAAACGTGGAGAGCCGTTGTTATCGCACTGCTGAAATCCGAACCGGCTTTAGCGCGGTCAGTGATTATTTCAGGCTTAAAAAGAGAGAATCCCATTCGCTATTGGCAAGAGAGTTTGCAAGCGATTTCCGAGACCGATCCAATGCCAGAGTCTCTTTTCGATGACCTGGTGCTTCAGTGCCTTCAGTACGAGAATAAGAACGAGGTTCTGAATAAAGAACCGGTTCGTTCCCTTGTGAAACGGCGATTCTGGGAGTTGGCCACCAGGGTAGAGACTGACAAACGTATTCTGCTCTTTGACGCTGCCTTTGGTCTCAGTCGAGAGGGCGATTTTATTTCCTTAGTCGAGGCCGGTTTAGCTCCGCCGAGATCTGACAGCCTACGAGCATGGATACTGAGCAGTTTCATCCCAGTGCTTCTCGAAAAAGGATTGCTCGGTACAGGATTTGGGCGAATGCTGGGGAATCGTGATCTCAAGAAGGAGGTTGCGAGTATCCTCTCTTCAAGAACGCTCGAACATTGGAATTACCTAAAGCGTTTCCCTGACGAATGGGTGTCCGCGCGTACAAAATCAACGCAGATCCTGGCCCATCGGCTGAGGACTGGAATTCAGGTTGCGATGTTGAATTCTCGTCCAGATTCACCTCTACATACTGGAATACAGAAGCTCTCAGGCGAGATAGAAGATTGGCTACGGTCAGGGAGGCCGGGAATAGATTCGGCCTTGTTGCTCACGAATTCGGTGGAGGAAGAATACGCTTTCAGCCCTGATGAATCCATCGTCAGAAATTTCTTTAGCCGTCAGCCGTCGAGTCATTATACGTTGGCATTATTTCTGGGCTACAACCTTTGGGCACTCCAATATCTATTTCATGAACAAGGACCGTGGCCGAATCCAGATATAATTCTGGAGCAACTTAGTAAGACGTTTATTCTTGTCGCAAGTCTGCGTCAGCGCGCTTCTGATCAGATAGCTCAATTGCAGCAGACGGCTTTGATTGATTTGGCAATAGCCATTCGAGGCTCAGTCGCTGACCTTGAATCCGAAGTTGCTGGTTTATTCACTTTTCGGAAAGTTCTTGAAGAGATCGGAATCCACCCTGCAGCAGGTGTTAGCCTAGGCGCGTCTATTAGCGAAGGCCAATTGTCCGACGAAAAACACAAAGTGCTTCGGGAGCCCGGTAAATCCGGCAGGCTCCGCGTATTCGCGAGTGGGATGCGAGTTGGGAGCAAGGTCATCGATACCGCGATAGTTATGAAATCTGGAGTCGAAGATGATCGCGATTGACTTTGGTACAACAAATTCGTCCATTGCAACATTCACTGAGGGAGACTCCGAACCACGCCTTCAACAAGTAGAATATGCTGACCCGGACGGCTTAAATGCAAATGTGATGCCTTCAGCTGTTTGTATTTGCAAGACTCATGAATGCCATAGTCAGGCGAACAAAGCAGGCAACGACGCTGTTAGGCATTACTTCGGAACAAATCATGACATTTCCTTTCTGCAGGAGATGAAGCTTCACTTCGACGTTACGACTAAGCGGCAGCCTACCTTAGTAGAAACGAGCGAATATACGATTCTGAGAGAAGAGGACGGTAGCTTTCTTACCCCGACACGAAAAGTAGTCAAGCAAGCCATCTATGAAGGCGACGTGCCATTAGAGCCTAAGGACTTTGTTCCAGGAACTGCCATATTGATCCAGGACCTCATGACCCGTGCCAATGTGCTTAAGGAAGCCCGACGAGAAGCGGTGTTCGGGGTTCCTGCGAGTTTCAAAGACGCTGGTAAAAAGAGATTACGCAACGCGGCCCGACTTGCTATTGCAGGAGAGTCCGGGAATTTCGAACACATCCACATTTACCCAGAGCCTTTAGCGGCTGCTCGGGCGTACATGCACGTGCATAAGGGAAATATTTTGGTACTCGACTACGGAGGCGGCACTTTGGATATCAGCGTCTTGCAGATCGAGAAGGAACTACGGTTCGATGCTTCTAAGGTGACGTTTGGTGGCTTTTCCGAAGGTGGTTCCCGAATGGATCAAATGCTGCTTGATTATGCGCTGGACAAGGCCGATCCATCCGGTAAGCACCTGAAGAAGTGGCACGAGGCGCAGAACATCCTTGTGAAGCGACGCATCAAGAGAAACGTTGAGAAGGCAAAGATCCAACTCTCGACTACGTCAGAAACCACAATAGATTTCCCTGGTGCTTCCGTTGACCCGGTTCGAATTAACCGGGCCGATCTTGCGCTTGCTTTGCAAGGGATTATGGCACGTATGACCGCTACAGTGACTGATATCGTTATCAACGCGGTTGGAAAAATCGACAATATTACTTTCGTAGTGTTAAGCGGCGGTTCATCTTTAACGAGCAGCGTGCAAAATACTATTGAGAACATTTTTCGACATCTACCAAGGTCCCAATTTGTCGTGCCTGACGCGAGCAAGCCAGAAGACGTACAAACTTGTCTTTGTGCGGTTGCCAAGGGTCTGGCGTGGCTTAGAAAGGATGGTTTTCCACCCATCGATTTCGGAGACTGAAGCCGCGCTCACACACGCTCAGGTCCGCTAAACCATAGGCAGCCCTTACCTCTCTCACTAATATGGTAACCGATGTACCCTCCGATGCCGGTACTGCGTTCGAGCAGGCCATCGCGATCGCAAAATTCCCTTCATGAGCATGAGCCGCGCTGGATAGATAAACTCCGAGTAGCCCTCGCGACAAGCCTTCTGGGCCAGGGCACAGGCTACAAAGCTTTCCCCTACTCCGGTGGGACCTAACCGCAAAATGTTATCGTGTTGCTTGACCCAGGCCGATCTTGGGTGAGGGCGCGCAGCACATTTCGGTCCAGGCCCCGTGGGGGTACGATAATCCATATCCTCCAGACAAGCGTTGGTGCGGAGGTTGGCATTGCGGAGTCGACGAGTGAGCGCCTGATTCTGGCGGCAAATCCATTGATGATCCACCAGCAGAGCAAGACGTTCCGTGAAGCTCAACTCGCACATGCGCGGAATCTTGCCATCATCGGTTGTTCGAGCATGGCCGTCCCTCCTGGTTGGCGAAGTACTCCGGACCGCGTAGATTGTCATGCTGCGGCGTCTGGAAGTAGTGGCATGGCTGGCAAGAAAATCACGGTAGTCAAAAGCTCGCGGCTCCGGCAGGTTGTGTGGAGCGGTCGTTGGGTAAGATTCCCCGAGTCGGAAGCACCTTGTCGCATGCCTTGAAGGACGGTAGATTCCTGGAGGCCAAGGTAGTGCTCGTTGCCCAACCAGATGAGTCCATACCAGACACCCCAGACACCTATCTGGTGGTCACTGGATAAATTGCAGGAATCGTCGAATCTCGTAGCCAAATTATGAAATTGACAAAGTCGAACTTGACGCCTGAGGCGGTAGCCGTGAGCTACTACGAGACGGCCCGTTCCGTTTTGCAGAGCATGATGGACGCAACCATGAAGGAGAATTTCCCCATGGTCTTCGTCAATCAACGTCCGTTTCTGGAGTGCTGCTACCGAGGTACGCAGGTATGCTTAGTCGACCCCGACGACATAGACGACAAGCAAGAATTGGACGAGGTCGGCAAAGCTATCGACAGCGTAATCTATGCGAAGTTCGCCGCGTGGGGCGTGCCATCTGCGACCAAAGAACTGGGCCGCTATGCGACTGTTCTTAATTGTCAGATTTTGGGAGCACTGGCCGAAGTAGTAAAGTGTTCAACACTGATCCAGCGGTTGCACAACGATGTGCATCAAGGTTTCGCTGCGCTGGAGTTCTATAACACGGTTGAGCGGATTCCCCTGCTCTCATTGCACTGTTCTGTGGATATATGCGCGACCGGCTTCACACCGTTTTTGATGAATTTTCGGCAAGCGGTCTGCGGGGCTTTCCCGAAATCTTCTGTGGCACAGCAGGGACTTTTGCGTGACCCGCTTGAAGAGAAAGTTAGTCGGCTTTGTCAGAAGGCAAAGGCAGAGGGGGCGTGGGATATCCAGGTTCTTGCGGCAAATGCTGCAGCTGTGCGTTGATTCGATCGGCTGCTCGGATCCTGACAGCCTTGAAGTCCGATTCTTCCGAGGTCCGAAGGCGATCGGCCCTCCCTTACGCCATAGTGTAGTCCGACGTGCTCCACGCCAGTACCGTCCATTACTCGCGTCCGCAGACAACCGCCACAATCCTGCCATGTAGGTTTTTTTTCATTAACTGTGACACGAATTTCCACTAGCTCTGAGAACCTACATCCACCAAATCGGTTCGTGGGCATAGCGCCCGGAAAGGACCACTTTTATGTTTGGCCGAATGACAATCATGCCAATCGTGCAGGTTGGCGCAGATGCCGACCTGCAAGTTGCAATCACTACACTCCTCCGAGCAGCGGATCAGCCTGAGATCGCTCGCTGGATCGAATTCCCGACGTCGGTTTTGCTGTTCCTGTTCGTTCCTGGAGACCCGGAATCTGGAGCAGTCTACGTCCTGGATCGCAAAAAGGGAACCTGGTACATGGTCGATTTCGAGGACGACCAATTCGGCGGCTACAGCGTTAGCCAGCTCGATCAACTCCTCAGGGAATGTCGATTTCTCGACCTCCTCGAACGCCCGGCACTTTGGCAAAGCGGCCTCAGGTGGTGCTTGGAGCCGGGAAAGCTGCCCGAAGCACGCGCATGACCCGCGTTTGACAGAAAAAAAATTCCGCAGAAACTACCAGGATCCACGCCCGCCGAGGCGCGGAAAAAAGTGGCGGGGTCACCATTTGCATCTGCCAGAGAGGAGGTGCCGTCCATGACTGGGGCAGGCAATGCATCCTCGGAGCTCATTAGCGATTACCTCAGATTGTTTGTGAACCGGCGGGCATACACCCTCCAGTCCATGCGCCCGCACCCGGCGAGCGGGCGGCACTATTACTTCCGGCCCACCGACAAGGAAACAGGCGCACCGCTCTCGTTGACGCAAGAAACCATTCGCCAGCATTTAGAGGGCGAAATCACGGTTGGCCTCTATGCCATCAGCCCATCCACACAGCGTTGTAAATGGGTTGCCATCGACGCCGATTACAAGAACGCCATGGAAGACCTCCTGAAGCTTCAGTACCACCTCTGGCAGGACAACGTGGAACCGGCGCTCGAAATGAGCAAACGGGGCGGCCATCTTTGGATCCTGCTGGCAACACCGCTGCTGGCCAAAGACTGCCGGATCTACGTTCACGATCTGGCTGCGCGGTTGGGAGTGCCGGTCAAGGGCTCCGGATTGGGAGATGGGATCGAGGTATTTCCCAGACATAATGCGATTGGTGAAATTTATCAGGGCTGGCGAATAATGCCTGCGTAGGTGGTTGTATGGTGGTGACACACAATGCGATTCCTCATGCGATGCCCACCCTCCCATTTGGATCTTGCCAAAAAGGCAGAACTTGCACCAGAAGTTAGCACTTGGCCGAAAAGCCGCTCAGATCCACCTTCCCACGCACTCGTTTGCCAACTGACCCGAGTGGAAGCGGCATCCGTTTGACCCAACGGAGGATCCGGTCTACATAGAGACTCAAGAAAAATTGAAGCTCAGTAGCTCTGCGCAGCCGAACGGAGTGTCGCGGAAGGAGGCACAGATCCGGTGCTCACTGGGGAAGACTTTCGATGAAGTGGGTCAGCCCGCGCTTTGGAACAATTTAACCCGTCAAGTCATTCGGGTTATTCAGCAACCCTGCAAGGCTCCATTTACGACCCAACTACGAGGAAGCAAGCCATGTCAAGCAGCCATCATTCACACCTATCAATCGTGCCCGGGAGCAGTGGGCAAGAGGATCCCGACCCATCCGGCAACGGGTTTGAACCCACAATCGGACTAAAAGCAGTTGCGAAGATTTTGAACTGCTCGCCTGAACAGTGCCGCCGCTTGGCAGAGGCAAAGAAGATACCGGTGTTTCGCATCGGTTATCGGTGGAAATCCACAGCCTCAGCTATTGTCAGGTGGCGTGAGGAGCAGCTAGCATCGATACGCCATTCGCGTCCTTCTGAGGAAAGGTAATCAGTGAGGACGAGATACCAACACGGTACTATTGAACTGAAACAACGCACACGGGGTCCAGCAGTCTGGCAATTCCGCTGGTGGGATAAGAGCGGGAAAAGGCTGTCGGAGGACATCGGCACGATCGTTCAATATCGAAACAGGTCGGCTGTTGATAAGTGTTCGAAGGTTGCCTACCTGAGAATCAAGCTCAACGGTGACCAAGCACGAGCAGTTGAGAAATTTGCGGTTGTCCTGGAACGGTATGTTAATGAAGAGATTCCCAAGCGCTTCTCGACAAGACATTCGTACCTTTCCTATATCAACAATCACATTCGGGCCAGGTGGGGTGAACTCCCACTGACCGAAATAAAGCCACTGGCTGTGCGGGACTGGCTGAGAGAAATCAAGGACAAGAGGAGCGAGCGCCCACTGGCCGGTAAAACCAGAGGTCACATCAAGGGGCTCATGCACCGAATATTCGATTGCGCAATGCTGTGGGAGTATCTTCCCACGGATCGCAATCCTATGTCCCTGGTACGAATCGAGGGCAGCACGAAACGGAGAAAGAAACCGCGCATTCTGACTCCGCGAGAGTTCTCGGCCCTCATCGCTGCCATCGACCGTGAACCATGCCGAACCATGGTTATCCTGGCCCTGTGCACCGGCGTGAGGTGCTCGGAACTCGTTGCCCTTAAATGGAGCGATTTCGACTGGGAGAGCCTGTCGGTCTATATTTGCCGTGCCATTGTTTCTGGTCGTGTGGACGACGTGAAGACGGAATATTCGGAAGTTCCTTTGCCGCTCGATCCGGCGTTAGCAGAGGTGATTCTCGAGTGGAAGAGGAAGACCCAGTTTTCCGCAGATTCCGACTTCGTGTTTGCATCGCCCTTCATGGCCGGAGAAAAGCCTTACACCCCCTGGAACATGCAGCGCTTGCGCTTGAAACCAGCCGCCCTGAGGGCAGGGTTGGGACCGATCGGTTGGCATACCCTGAGGCATACCTATCGGGCATGGCTCGGGGATAACGGCGAACCCCTTACGGTGCAGAAAGAACTCATGAGGCACGCGTCCATCCAAACGACGCTCAACACGTATGGCGGAGGGCTGATGGAATCGATGCGGGAAGCTCATGGCCGAGTAGTAAAGCAGGCCATGGCGAGGTAATGGACGCTAATGGACGTCAGTCTATCGTCTAAGCATCTTGAAATCAATCACTTAACTGGCGGAGAGAGTGGGATTCGAACCCACGATACGGTTTCCCGTATACACGCTTTCCAAGCGTGCGCCTTCAGCCACTCGGCCATCTCTCCCGTGGACTTCAGCGAGTTAGCGCGATTGCCACCCTTAGGAGGCAACACGCTTATGAGCTTCACTTCTTTTCTTCGTGAGAAGCAGTACCTCGAAAATGTTAGCACGAACACTCTGCGCTGGTATCGCCATGCCCTGAAATGGCCCGCCTGCGAGAATCCGGATGAGTCTCAGCTCAAGGAGATGGTTGTCCGCATGAGGGAGCACGGACTCAAGCCAACTGGCTGCAATGCTGCAATCCGCGCCATCAACTGTTTTCTGAGATGGGCTGGTTCTCCCCACAAGTCCGCAATCTGAAAGAGCCTCAGCAAATCATGCAG
>Ga0187783_10000688_pt1 | contig 24670 bp, 28 predicted proteins | sample 1015_SJ02_MP02_2_FD_132471 | JGI IMG/M metagenome (GOLD analysis project Ga0187783, IMG submission 132471) | Tropical peat soil microbial communities from peatlands in Department of Meta, Colombia - 1015_SJ02_MP02_20_MG | ecosystem: Environmental > Terrestrial > Soil > Wetlands > Peat | place...
CGGGCACCAAAAACGTAGGCGAGGAGGCAACCCCCACGGGCAAAGCCTTCGCAGTACCTTCCGAATTCCCCGGCTTTCGAGAGGCTCGTCGGTTAGCGGGATCCTTTTTCCCATGCAGGAGGAGCGGGCGGTTTCAGGTTTTTGCGGCAGTCGAATTCGCAAACAGCGCTGTCCTCCGGAACGTCGGCGATCAACGCGCTCTTGAATCTCTTCCACAGCTGGCGAAGTGAAACGGGCACATGTCCGGGAAGCCTGGGCATAACTCACCTCAAATCGAATCTCGACACTTGCAGAGAGATTACTGCACAAACCGTAAAAGGGCGAGCGAGCTTTCCTGGCATCCCCTAGAGCGCTGTGGGCACCGTCCGCGCCCCTAACAGATGTGAGTTTTGTCTTGTGCCTCGAAACCTATACGGAATATTCTTTGCCGGGGGCGCGGAGATGGCGCGACGAAGGGCCGCAAACGGGCAGAAGGTTCGTACCATTCGAAATTCGCTCGCCCTGGCACTTACGAGCGCTGTGCTCGCGGGCTCGAGCTTTGCTGGCCGAGGGGTTAACTCGAGCCAGGCGACGGCGAAATCCACAACCGCGGCGGTCAGTCTAGCCAAGCCTCTTTCAACCCGCGTCGTGGCCTACCAGATCGAGGCCACGCTCATTCCGCGCGAGCACAGGATCAAAGCGAGCGAGACGCTCGATTACAAGAATCTGACCGGCCGGCCTCAGCAGACCTTTCCGTTCCACCTGTACCTGAACGCCTTTCAGCCACAGTCAACCTTCATGACCGAAGTGCGTCTGTACGGCACGCGCGGCAACGGTCCGGGCACCCCTTGGGCGCCGCGGCATTTCGGGTCCATCACCGTGACCAAATTCGAAGTCGAAGGCCAGGGCGATCTCACCGGCAAGATGGAATTCATTCAGCCCGATGACCACAACAGGGAAGACCACACGGTTTTCCAGGTCACTCTGCCAAAGCCGATTCCGGCGGGCGCTTCTGTGGTATTCCATATGGATTTTGAGGACGTGATGCCCGAAGTCGTCGAGCGCACCGGCTACACGCGCGACTTCTACATGGTCGGCCAGTGGTTCCCGAAAGTGGGCGTGTGGTGGAAGAACCAGTGGAATTGTCATCAGTTCCACGCCACGACTGAGTTTTTCGCCGATTTCGGAACCTTCGACGTGAAGCTTACCGTCCCCCAAGACGACTTTGTGGGAGCCGGCGGCGATCTCATCACCAGCCAGAATCACTCGGACGGCACCAAGACGCTAACGTTTCACTCTGAAGACGTTCACGATTTTTCCTGGACCGCCAGCCCGCATTACACCCTCGTCGAGGATTCCTGGAACGGTAGCGCGGGTCGGGTGGCCATTCATTTGTTCATGTCCCCGGGGAATATGTCCTCTGCGCCGCGCTACCTCCGGGCGACGAAGGGGACGCTCTCGCTCTACGACCAGTGGGTCGGCCCCTATCCCTACGACCGGATCACGATTGTCGATCCGCCGCACGGCGCGCTCGATGCCGGCGGGATGGAATACCCTACGCTGATCACCGCCGGGACGACCTGGTGGATGCCCAAGGGCTTGCGCGTTCCCGAGGTCGTGGTATGCCACGAGTTCGGCCACCAGTATTGGTATGGCATGGTCGCCACAAACGAATTCGAGGAGGCCTGGCTGGATGAGGGGATCAACAGCTACATGGAAGTGAAGATCATGGCCGCGCTGTACGGCCGGGACACCTCCATGCTTGACTTCCCCTTCGCGCAGGAAGGCGACGCGGAGGCGCAACGGACCAGTTATCTTGAAATCCCAGCCTACGATCCCCTGACGCGTTTTGCCTGGCAATTTTTCGATGATGAATCCTACGGCGGGGTGACCTACGGAAAGACGGCGACCATGCTTCTCACACTCGAAAAGATGATCGGCGAGGACAAGATGCGTCAAGCCATGCACGAATATTTCATGCGCTACAGGTTTACGCATCCGACGGGCGAGGATTTCCTGAAGACGCTCGAGGATGTAACAGGTCAAGATCTACGTTGGTATTTCGATCAGGCCGCCTATGGAACGAATATCCTCGACTATGAAATCGCCGACGCGCACTCGGATCCGGTGCGCTGGTACCAACCGGTTTCGGGCGGCCGGAAGCCGTACCGCAGTTATGTGACCGTCCACCGCGAGGGCGATTTCGTTTTTCCGGTCGACGTCCGGGTGAAGTTCGACGACGGCAGCTCGACCGTCGAGCATTGGGACGGCCGCGACCGGTGGGTGCGCTACACCTACGAGCAAGGGGCCCAAGTCGAGACAGCGGAAATTGATCCCGATCAGAAAATCGTGCTGGACCGCAATTTCTTCAACAACAGCTACGCGGTCCACGGAGACGATCGTGCCACGCACAAGCTCCTGAACATTTGGGTTTTTGCCAACGAGTGGATTTCCGCGCTCATCGCCTGGATTACCTAAGATGCTCGGTTCATCTGTCGACGCCGTCCATGCCGCTGTCGCACCCAAGCCGAAAGCCTTCGCGAGCGGCGCCTCCCTGGTTTGGCGGCGGCAGCGCATCCTGTGGTGGATCTTTGCCGTCAACCTCATTCTGGCTTTCCTCGGAGCCGTCGGCGTCGCGCATGGAATCGCCGATGACGCCGGTGTCAGGCTCAATCACAGCCTTGAGGCGCGGCGACTCGTTCATGGCTTCGACGTTTCGGCTATGGCCGAGCTCGGCGCACTGCCGGAAGATCCACTGCGAGGAAGCAGCAGGATGTTTCTTTGGCCGTCGTTCCTGTTCACCGTTTTCATGCTGTTTATGACCGGCGGCATTCTGGCTTCCTATTATGATGAGCTGCAGCTGGACGCGGCGGCATTCTTCGAAGCCTGCGGCCGATATTTTGGGCGCTTCGTTCGCCTGCTCGTCTACTTCGCCATTGTGCTGACTCCGCTGGCCATACTCGCCTCCGCCGCTGGCCGACTCTACGAACACGTTGACGACCGATCGGTTTCGCCCTACGCGGGTCCGCTGTTTCTCGCCGCAATCGCCGTTCTCACCCTCGGGTTGCTGCTGTGCGTCAGGCTGTGGTTCGACATGGCCGAGGTTCTTGCCGTGGTCGGAGACAACCGGTCCATGCACCGCATGCTGCGACGGTCGGCTGCCCTCCTGTGGCACAATTTCGGTTCGCTGTTTTGGGTCTACTTCAGAATCAGCGTGATCGGATGGGCCCTTTTCGGCGCAGGACTGTACGTTTGGATGATGGTCCTGCGCCCGGAATCAACCACCGGCGCGTTCTTCATCGCTCAGCTGATGATTCTGGTCTGGCTCGGCACGCGTCTATGGCAGCGTGCCAGCGAAACGGACTGGTACAGGCAATATCGAGTCGGCCAGTACGCACAGCTGCCCATGCCCACTCCGAACGCAACCCCTGCGGCAACTTCAGAACCGGCGGGCACGCCCGAGCAATAGCCCTCGTCCAGCTTTCTTCCCTGCGCCCGCCCCGGTGCGTTGACGTCGTCCTCAGGCGCTTGTTACTCTGAATTCTCGCCTTTTCGCAGGCGCGCACCATCGGAGGATGGCCATGGCTACTTCCTACGCCCTCAAGACCTACAAGAACTACATCAATGGTGAATGGGTTGAGGCGCGAAGCAATCAGTCGATTGAGAACCGCAACCCGGCCAACACCGAAGAACTCGTCGGAATCTTTCCGGCATCGTCGGGCGATGACGTCCGGCTTGCCGTCGATGCGGCCAGCCAGGCGTACAAAGGCTGGCGGCTGACTCCGGCGCCGAAACGCGCGGAAATCATGTTTCGCGCCGCGCAGATCCTGGTCGAGCGCAAGGAGGATTTCGCGCGGGATATGACCCGCGAGATGGGCAAGATCCTCGATGAAACCCGCGGCGATGTGCAGGAAGCAATCGACATGACCTATCTCATGGCCGGAGAAGGGCGTCGGCAATTCGGCCACACGACTCCTTCCGAGCTTCCCAACAAATTTGCGATGTCCGTACGCTCGCCCATCGGCGTCAGCGGCCTGATCACGCCCTGGAATTTTCCCATGGCCATTCCATCCTGGAAGATCATGCCCGCGCTGGTTTGCGGCAACACGGTCGTGATCAAGCCTGCAGAAGACACGCCCCTCTCGACGCACAACCTGGCTCAAGTTCTCGAAGAAGCGGGGCTTCCGCGCGGTGTGCTCAATATTGTGTTCGGCAAGGGAACGGTAGTGGGCCGGGCCATCTTGGGCGATCCGGAAGTGAAGCTCGTGAGCTTCACGGGCTCAACCGAGGTTGGCCGCATCGTCAGCGAATCGTGCGCGCCAACCTTCAAGAAATGCCATCTGGAAATGGGCGGCAAGAACATCATCGTGGTCATGGATGACGCCAATCTCGATCTTGCCGTGGACGGCGCTATTTGGGGCGGCTTTGGCACCGCAGGCCAGCGCTGCACGGCGGCCAGCCGCGTCGCCGTACAGAAGAAGGTTTACCCTCAATTTGTCAGCCGGTTTGTCGAACGGGCGCACTCCCTCAAGGTTGGCAATGGCCTCGATGCCGGGACCAACATGGGCCCCCTAATCAACGAGCAGCAACTCACGACGGTCATGAAGTACGTGGAAATCGGGATCGACGAAGGCGCGAAACTGGCGACCGGCGGCCATCGTCTGGAAGGCGGGCCCTTCGCGCATGGCTGGTTCCACGAGCCCACCATCTTCGTCGACTGCGATCCGAAGATGCGCATTTGCCAGGAAGAGATCTTCGGTCCTGTGGTTTCCGTGATTCCCTTCGAGTCATTTGACGACGGGCTCGAGATTGCCAACGGGGTTACTTACGGGCTTTCGGCTGCGATTTACACGCGCAACGTCAACCAGGCGTTCCGCGCCCAGCGCGATCTGGAAACGGGAATTGTCTACGTAAATGCGCCAACCATCGGCGCCGAAACACACCTTCCTTTCGGGGGGATCAAGAATACGGGTAACGGGCATCGCGAGTCAGGCGATGCAGCCCTCGACTTCTACTCGGAGTGGAAAACCGTCTACATCGACTATTCCGACCGACTGCAGCGCGCGCAAATCGACAACAACTGATCGCTCCGCCAGCCCCGCTCGCCGACCCTGTACGTGCGGTCAGGTTCCGAACTGGGCAAAGACGCCCACTTCGCAATTGCCGCCACTCGCCGTCGCGCCTACAGTGAGGATCAGTCCGGGACCGAACAGGATCGATTCACCTCTTCGGCAGGGTTCGTGGTTCGCGCTTCGAGAATGGAGGAAACATGTGGAATAAGCAATCGGATGCAGCGCCAGCAGCACCCTCTCAGAATACATGGCAGCCCTCGCAGTCAGCACCGTCGGCGAGCGCGCGTCCGAGCGCGCCGGTCAGCCGCAACATTTCGTCGATCGGCGGCACGATTGAGATTAAAGGCAAGATTTCCGGCGAGGAGGATCTTCAGATCGACGGAAAGGTGGAAGGGGCGGTCGTGCTCAACGGCCAGCGCCTCACGGTCGGACGCAGCGGCAATCTGAGTTCGGAGATTTGGGCGCGCGAGGTGATCGTATACGGCAACGTGACCGGCAACGTTCACGCAAGCGACCGCGTCGAGATCAAGAAGGACGGCTCGCTCACCGGCGACATCACCACGGCGCGGATCAGCGTCGAAGATGGCGCATACTACAAGGGCCGCATCGAGATCGATCGCACCAACAAGCGCTCAACGTCCGAGAGCGAATCTGCCGAGCTGGTGGGCACCGCCAATTAGTTCCGAGGGGTCTAGCACACGTGTTTTCTGCCGGCGGGCTCCCGGGATGACGGGACTCGCCGGCTTTTTCTGTTGGCGGGCCGCGCTCGGATTCACCATGTGTCGCCGCCCTTCGACGGCGGCCATCGTCCAAGCGAGCGTCGCAGATCGACGATCTGGCCCAGGTGATAGCTGTTGTGCGCAATGGCCTGGAAAATCAATGCGCCCACAGTCGACGCGTTCCTTTGATGACTTTCATGGGTGGCCGGCGCCTCGGAAACCCAGCCTTCGGAGTCCGACCGGCAGGCCGCTCTGAACTCCCCTAGCAGTTCCCGGAACCTGCGTACTTCACCTTCCCAGCGCACCTCGCCGATGGGCCCGGCTGAAGGCCAGCTCTCCGCGGCATGCGCGGGATAGGGATCCCGAGCACCTCTGATCCGCTTGAGGTCATAGGCCATCCAGTAATTGAGGTGTGCGACGATTTCGAAGATCGAATGTTCAAATCCGCCGGGTTTCCGACTCGCTTGCTCGACAGCCAAATCCTCGATCGAAGCGAGCGGGTCTGCATGAGCGCCCCGCCCTTCGAGCAATTCAACGGCAACCCGTTCCATCTCGGCCTTCAGGTCCGTCTCGCTAGGCATAGGGAACTCCGCGGACTTCATCGAAGATGGACTGTCTTCCCCGTGGCAGCGGACTCGCGCGCCGCCTCGAGAATCTCCATAACAATCACATTCGTCGGGAGAGAACTCGGACCCTCAGGTTTCTGGCCATCGAGCACAATCGAACGCAGATACGCGATAGGGTCGTCGTTCGGCGGTCGAATCGGTTGCGCCGTAGACTCACTCTCCTGGCGTTCGCCCTGCTTGCGCAGGCGAACCCTGTCGCGCCCCGAGGTCTTGACATAGCCGGTCTGCCCGTAGACCTGAATATCCTTGACGTCAAACGGCCAGTTCCAAGAAGCTTCCAGGATCGCCTGTGCCTTGGGATACGTCACGATCACGGTCGCTTCATCGTCGACGCGCGGATACACATCCGGCTTGATGTGCTGCGTGACAGCAGTCACCGCGAGCGGCCGTTCGTTGTCCAGCAGCCAGGTCACAATATCGGCGCCGTAGCAGCCGAAATCAAACAGCGCTCCGGCGCCGTCGAGCTTCGGATCCGTAAGCCAGGATAGAAATTCCGGGCCGACACCGATCTCCTTGGGCCCGCTATGCCCGTCTCGCGCCACGAACTTCCGCAGCTCTCCAATGGCGCGTTCGTGCAGCAGTTCATATGCCTGGTTGTCGCTTGGATACCACGTCGTTTCATAATTGACGACCACTTCGATATGGCCATCCCGCGCGGCCTTCTCGATGGCACGCGCATCATCGAGACTCACCGCCAGCGGCTTTTCCATCATAACGTCTACTTTCTGCCGCGCGCAGGTCTCCACCACCTTTCGGTGATCGAACGTGTTCGTATAGGTGAGCACGGCTTGGGGACGCGTCGCCCGAAGCATCACCTCCAGATCCGCGTACAGAAGACCCTTGTCGATTTTGTATTGCTCGGCCAGGCGAGAAGCAAACGCCTGGTCCGGCTCGGCAATTCCGACCAGTTGAATTCGAGGGTCGTGCAGATAGCGTCCGAGGAAGCCGTAGACATGCCCGTGCGCGAGTCCGGCAATGGCCACCCGGAGCGGCGTGCCCGCTTGATCGCCGGCGGCCCTTTCAGCTCGCGCCTGGGGTGCACTGACCAACATCAGGGCCGCCAAGGGCGCCGCACATGGCCACCGGCTCTTGCGCATGGATTCCTCCTGGTTCCGAGCGGGGTTGGTTCAGGCGCCGCGGTTGGCGTCCGCATCCGGCCTGGAGCTCGGGCCGTTGGCCTGGCCGCCCACGTCGTTTAGGCCGCGCCAAAACAGCCACAGCATGACGCCGATCATTCCCATCCAGCCCACGAAACGCACCCAGTTGGCGATCGCCGTGTCATAGGGAAGCACACCGAACTTCCCGAACAGGTAGTTCCAGTCGTGAATGATGTAATCCGCATCGCCCACGGTCAAGAGGGGTAGTTCCTGGGCGCGCGCATCCGCCATGTACGTGGCAATCGGCAAGAACTGCTCGAACAAACAGAACAGACAGAATGCGACGCCCTGCGCCTGGCGCTCGAACGCGAAATACACCGCGAGTGCGAGCGGCACGAACAGCTGGAGGAAAGTGCCGCCGGCTACAGCGATTGTTGTCCCAAAAAATCGGAACAGGAGATGCCCACCTTCGTGGATGGGAACGAACACGCCGTCCATCAGCAGGAGGATTCCTGCGTGGCGCGCCAGTTGATACAAAAACAGGCTGAAGAATGCGAGCCAGACCACGAGAAGGAGGCGCGGAATGGGAGTCCACGACTGCTCGAGGGGTTCGAGAAAGGGAGCGGCTTCAACCCACGATTCCGGCAGGCGCAAGCTAGGGTGCGCTCCTTCCGCACGGCGAGTTCGCGAAGCATTGTAGTGGGACCAGTCGAGTTTGTCTGCTGGAGACCGCCGGAAGGGTACGTGAAGATCATCAGGCTCGTCGTCCGGACTCAGCGCACGGATACGCCGACCACCCAGGGAATACCGACCAGGCCGCCTCCGACTCTCACCTCAACGGGCTCGCCAGAGTTGAACCGGTCGAATTGGCTGCGGTCGACGCAAACGCGCTCGATCTCGTGACCCTCGCGCCAGGAAGTGACGATCAGCCGGTGAATCGGTACGGGGCCAGGCATGGAAAATTTCTCGAGAATGCGTGCCGGCTCGGGGTGGGGCCGCGACCCGTCGAACGCGCCGTTGGCCACCAGTACCAGTGCAAGGAGCCAGGGCAGCGGAATCAGCCCGTAGTACACGCGTTTTACGGCTTCGACTTCCGTGTGACGCTGCGCGCGCCTCTCAACCAGGATCGCAATACCCAGGGTGGCGAAGAACAAGACGCCCATGAAAATCAGAATGCCGTCGATTTCGAGCGGTGGGAATTTCCCCGCGGCTACGACGAAGGCGATCGCACCGAGCAGGAAGACCCCCGTGCGGTTCAGCAGCCTGCGCCGCAGCAGGTATTCAGCCGCAGAGGAATCGAGCCCACAGGAATCGCAAACGTCCTGCGTGCGGTCCGCTCCGCAATTCAAGCAGCGTGTCATAACCCCCCGCCAGCCCGCGAGTATCAACCGGCGGGCGTTCTTCCTGCCCCATTAGATAGCCCGTACCCCGCGATTGGCTGGCTTGTGCCTACTCCCCGGACGAAAGCACGGGCCTGTCAGGGTTTCCTTTTCATTCCGACTTCCTTGACGCCCGAGGGCCCAGCCCAGCATGCAACTTCTCCTGCCGCCGGTGATTTGGATACAATCTCGGTGTTTGGACGTCCGTTGGGGCACGAGGCTTTATCTTAACAGTTGGTCTATCCCGCCCTAAGGGGCGAGGGTTTCTGCCGCGCAGCGGATCATCCGGCTATGGAGCTACAGGAGTTCTTCCTCAAGCAGAAACGAGCGCTTCGCAACCGCACGCAGGAAGTGTTTCTCCTGCTTCACCCCGAAGACGTCGGCTGGAAACCCATCGCCGGCGCACTGACCATTGGCGAGATGCTGCGACACCTCTGGGTATCGGAAGAAGGCGTGCGCCGCGTCGCGCTCGAGGGAAACTTTGCCTATTACGAAGCGCGCATCCCGCAAGGCCTCGCCGCGGTCATGGGCAAGCCCGGCAGCCTCCGCGATGAGCTCGAGAACGTCGAGCGGGTGCACCGTGAAACGCTCGAGGCGGTCGAGGCATGTCCGCCGGCCCTATTTGATGAAGAGCGGGCACATCCCGGCCTGGGTTTCCGCCGCAAGGTTTCAGTTATTCTCTTCGGCATCAACGAGCATGAGATTCACCATCGCGCGCAGCTCATGACCTATTTGCGCATGCTGGGCACCCCTGTGCGGGAGCCCTTCCGGCAGCCGAAGTAGGCGCCATCACCGAAGCGCGAAGGCGCAGGCGCGGTTATTTCATTTCGCGTATGCTCGAGGGCGACGTTCCCATACAAACGATATTGGCGTCCCGGCCGTCGGCCAGAAGTCCGCAATCGATCTCCTGCGCGCTGCGGATCGCCTCCTCGGCCGTTGCACCTTTTGCCCTCGCACAGTGCGTCTGGCCTTGGAATGTTACGCAAACTTCATATTCGCGACGGGTCTGCTCCATCGTGACATAAACGAGCAGGGCCACGAACCCGAGCCCCGCCACGACGAGAATCCACCGAGTTTGGCTCTTCTTGGCCACCGCTTACCTAGAGGTCAGGCGATTGAATCCGCGGCACTCCCTCGCCTCACCTGCGCCGCGCCAGTTCCCGCTCGATGTACCGCCTGGTATGCGAGCTTAGGCCCTCGAGCGCGCCGATATCCCTCAGATCTTGCAAGGTCAGATTGGGCAAAAAGCCCAACACACAAGGCGCGGGCGTGAGGGGATTGCGCACGAGCGCCGCGCGTACATTGTACTGCGCCGACCATTTTGCATGCTGCGCGATCGCGGCAATGACGCGTTCGTGCACACCCGGTTTCGCCAGCACCTTAAGCACCTGGCTCTCGGTCAAGAAAGGGTTCCCGAGCGCAAGCTTGATCGCTTGCGGAAGACCCTCGGCCAGTATTGCCCCCGCTACCCGGGACGGCCCTCGCCGCGCCAGCGTTAGCTTCTCGCCGACAGCCAGCCGCGGCAGCCGCGCGAGAATAATCTCTTCGGCGACCCGCCGAATATCGGGGGGTGCCGAAGGAAGCAGGGCCAGCCGCACGAGATCGAATAAAAACAGCTGGCGTACCACGGCCAAGGCAACCCGCTTCGGCGTTCGCGGATGCTGGGCGAGACGAAGACGCACGGCTTCGCTGGCCAGCCATTTTTCTCGCGCGGCAACGGCCACCAGCACCTCCGCCGATAAGTCCAAGCGCTCGAGCAGCTGTGCGACGTGCGCTTCCTCGGTCTTCGGGTTCTCGAGCAGGGCAAGCAGCGTCGCTTCATCCGCGTCGTCGACCGGGGGCTGTAGGTTCTGAGGGGGTGCTGAACGCGGGCGCTCGGGGGATTCCCGTCGAGCCGGCAAGGGAACCCGCTCAGCCCCTTTCATCCGATCGAGGAGGCATTTCCCAGCGCGCGCGAAGCGATGCGAACGGCAGCCTCCGCGGGAGTCATCTTGAGCTCGATGCACTTTGCGTGCGGCAGCGCCTTCGATAACTCCGCATCGATTTCGGCATCGAAGAATTTCGAGCGCCCGTGCATTCCGCCAATCAGAGCCACGGGAACCTCTTTGTCTCGCCAGCCGAGCTTCTCGGCAGCCGCGCTGGCCAATCCCACAAGGGACTTCGCTGCGCTCGAAAGGATCTCGCGCGCCACGCTGTCGCCCTCATCTGCGAGTTCGGCCACCAGCGGAAACACACGCGGAAACACGCTGTCCGGATCCCTGCTAACCTCGTCGATCAAGGCGCTCCAAGTCCGTACCGAAAGGAAGCGAAACAGTCGCGCGCTGAGCGCAGTCGACGGTCCGCGATTCTCTTCGGCCAGCAGGACGGCGGTGACGGCTCGCCGCCCGATATCGAATCCACTTCCTTCATCGCTGAACCACGGCCCGCCTCCGCCCATGCGCACCTTGCGGCCCGATCGATCGCGCCCGAGCGCCGCGGAACCTGTTCCCGCCACCAGAATGATTCCCTCTCCCGAACCAAAGGCTGCCTCGAGGGCGATGTCGAGATCGGTCACGACTTCCACCTCGGCGTTCGGAAAGCTCCGCTCGAAAAACTGGGCAAGCCTGCGCGCCACGGCCGGTCGTCCCGCTCCGCCAATCCCGGCGCAAACGCCTTGAATATGGTTCGAGGTAATCTTTTGGCGGTCCAAGACGATGTTGGCCGCTTCACTCAACGAGAACCATGCACGCGCGTAGCCGCTGCGCAGCGGATTTGACGGGCCCGCCGTTGAGCGGAACAGCACCTTCCCGTCCGCGCCGGCCAGCACACATGCCGTCTTCGTGCCCCCGCCGTCGAATCCGAGCAGGTACACTGCTGAACCCGAGCCATTTCCCGTCATCTCGTCACCCTCGACGCTCGCCGTCCTGCGCGAAAAAAATCTCGCCAAAGACGCGTTCCAGCCGCGATCGACGACGAGCCGTCTTGACAGCCCTCGAGCCGCGCAGTTAGCATCCGCCGACCCGGCGCTTCGACATGCACATCAGCGCGATCGATTTCTCGATCCTCGCCCTTTATCTTGCGGGCATCACCCTATTCGGCGCGCATTTCCGCCGGGGACAGAATGACCTTCGCGACTACTTTCTGGGCGGCCGCACTGCCCCCTGGTGGGCGATCGCCTGCTCGATCGTGGCCACCGAAACTTCGACGCTCACCATCATCAGCACACCTGGAATCGCTTACGGCGGAAACCTGGGCTTTCTGCAACTAGTTCTAGGCTACCTTCTTGCCCGGGTGATCCTCTGTGTGGTCCTCATCCCGCAGTACTTTAAGGGCGAATTTTACACAGCTTACCAGCTTTTGCAAAATCGATTCGGACAGCGCATGAAGTCGGCCGCCGCCGTCGTTTTCCTCGGTACGCGCGCGCTGGCCGAGGGAGTCCGCATCTCAGCCATCGGCAAAGTGGTTAGCGTAGCCTTGGGAACAGGCGACCGCATCTCCATCCTTATTGTCGCAGTCCTGACCCTTTTTTACACCTTCGAAGGCGGTATGCGCGCGGTGATCTGGACCGACGTCATCCAATTCATCCTCTACTTGACCGGATCGGTGGTGGCCTTCCTGCTCTTGCTCGGGAAAATCCCGGGCGGGTGGCACACGGTCACGCAAACCGCCGCGGCGGCGGGCGGCAAGCTTTCGATCTTCAACTTCACCTTCAGCCTCACCCAGAGCTACACGTTCTGGTCCGGGCTCATCGGCGGCACGTTTCTGACCATGGCCAGTCACGGGACGGACCAAACCATGGTGCAGCGCCTTCTTTCCGCACGCAACGAGCGCGACAGCAAGGTGGCCTTGCTAGCGAGCGGCCTGATTGTGTTCGTCCAATTCGCTTTATTTCTGACCATCGGCGTGATGCTGTTCGTTTACCTTCGCCAGGCGGGACCCCTTCTTGCCACTTCCGATCCCGATCGCATTTTCCCTGAGTTCATCGTGCACGACATGCCAGTGGGGCTCGTGGGAGTCGTGCTTGCCTCGATCTTTGCAATTGCGATGTCGAATGCGAGTGGATCGTTGAACTCGCTGGCCTCCTCCAGCATCATGGACCTAGGCGGCGGACGCCCGGATCGCGGGAAAGCGGCGGTGCTCGGTCGGTCCCGCGCCATGACCCTTCTCTGGGGCGCAGTGCTATGCGTGCTAGGCCTGGTGCGCTGGGGGCCAGTGCTCGTCGCCGGACTTACCATCGCTTCGATCACCTACGGCGCGATGCTGGGAGTTTTCCTCCTGGCCGTATGGAATCGCCGCGCGAACCAGAGCGGGGCCCTGGTCGGCTTCCTGGCAGGGCTGGGCGTGATGGTGGCCGTCAACCTGTCCCATGCCCGCCTGGCGTGGACCTGGTACGTCGTCGCTGGAACGACCGTCACCTTTCTCGTGGGAACGCTGGCGAGCGTGTTTGCCGGGCGCGGCACCGCCGTGGGAGCTGCCCAGCCAGCCATGCGCGACGACGAAGACCGGGCCAGGCGGCAAAAGAACACGACGCACAGGCGGATGGTGGCCCTGGCGCGACGTCCGGCCGGCTAGCGGGAACCCGTGACACGAGGGGACCAACCGATCGAGACTTCGGCGAAAGCGAAGGAACCCGTCCACCTCATTCGGGGGCTGGGCGGCTGGGCCGCGACGGCCATCGTAGTGGGCACCATGATCGGTACGGGAATTTTTCTCGTTCCCGCTTACATGGCGCGCGACACGGGGTCGGCTACGCTGGTGATGCTGGCCTGGGTTGCGGCCGGGACACTCACCCTGTTCGGCGCCCTGTCGGTTGCTGAACTGGGCGCTGCCATGCCCGAGGCGGGCGGTACATACGCGTATCTAGATCGGGGCTTCGGCCCGCTGTGGGGATTTCTCTTCGGCTGGATCTATTGCCTGATGGGTGCTCCGACCTCGATCGCCACGCTTGCGGCCGGGTTCATGAAATTTGCGGGCTATCTGTTTCCCGCGGCCGTAAGGCCCCTTTTCCTCTGGCACCTCCCTCTGCCCTTCGCAGCGCAGCCGTACACGTTCACCTTCACCTGGGCGCAGCCCGGTGCCGTCGCCGTGATTGCCTTGGTCACTTTCATCAACTGTCTCGGTGTGCGGCTCGGCGGCCGCGTACAAGTCGCCCTCACCATCGTCAAGATTCTGGCCATCGTGGCGGTGATCGCCGCAGGCTTCCTGTGGGGCTCGGGCTCGGTCGCCAACTTTCGTTCCGGAGCTGCGGCCGGTGCGGCGAGCGGCGGAGTCTCCGGCTTCCTGACCGCTATGGTCGCCGCCTTGTGGGCTTGCGACGGTTGGATCAACTTGACCTTTGTTGGTTCGGAGATCAAGAACCCCGAGCGCAACATTCCTCTGTCGCTCGTCGGCGGGGTTTTGCTGGTTTGCGGGCTCTACATCGCCATGAGTGCGGCATGCTTTTTCGTGCTCCCGTTTTCGAGAATCGTCGGCTCGGAAGTCGTGGCCTCCGACTTGGTGGCGCGCGCCAGCGGGCACAGCCTGGCCAGCTGGCTAACCATTGGCATGCTCATTTGCGGCCTGGGCGCGCTCAATTCTTCGATCCTGACCAATGCGCGCGTGGACTATGCTCTGGCGCGAGACGGCCTGTTTTTCGGAATCATCCGCGGAGTGAATCAAAGATTTTGCACGCCGGTTCGCGCTCTGGTTTTCCAGGGCGTTCTCGCTTCCCTGCTCGCGCTGAGCGGAACCTACGAGAGTCTGTTTTCGCTCTATGTCTTTACCGTTTTTATCTTTTACGGCCTGCAGACCTACGCGGTCATCCGGCTGCGCAGGACCGAGCCGGCTCTGGCCAGACCGTATCGCGTTCCCGGATACCCGGGCGTCCCCATTCTGTTCATCGCTGGCGCCATTGCGCTGACCCTAAGCCAGTTGATCCGCAGTCCGCTCGAGTCCGTGATGGGCCTTGTCGTAATGCTGACTGGCCTATTCTTTTATCGCTCCTGGCGCCCGCAAGCCGGCGCGGGCCATCTACCCGGCGCTAACTAGCTGGGTGAGGGGTCGTCTCTCGCAGGAACGGCACGATTCCCAGGGCCAGCGCTAAACCCGGAAGGACGACCCAGGTAAGGATGTAAATCCCGAGCCCAATCAAGGTGAAGCTCGAAATACGATCACCCGTACGAACCATGCCCTGCACGATTGCCACAAGGAAGACCAGCGCGAAGACGACGAGCATCGAAATCGATGGGAATATCCCGGCGACGAGCCGCTCGCCGAGACTTCCCCCAGCGCGCTCGGATAGATAGGCTCCGGTGGCTCCGAATGCGGGCTGGGCCACGAGCCAGGGAATATAGAACAGCAATGCCAGTCCGGACCTCATCCAGACGATGTGCGGGCGAAGGCCCGCAACCTGCAGTAGCGCCAAAGCGCCGCTGGCCAAGGTGACGCTCGCTAGCCCCGGAATCCAAACCACTCTGCTTCTCTGATTCATGTCCGCCTCCCTCCGTCTTGCCAGACGAATCCTGCGCCCGAGCTCACGCCAATCGGAGACTTCCCCGAGCGCGCCGGAGATCGCCCGCGATCTCGACCACCCCTGCTCGCGATACAGCTCGTACAAATCCTCGAGGTGGGCCGCCAATTCTCGCGCCGTCTCCTCGAGCTCGGGCGAAAGCAGATCCACAGAAGCCAACCTCTCCCTGACCAGGTGGCGCCAGTTTGGGGCTGGGTTCTCGAGGCTCACGAGGCTATGGCGGCGCGGCGGTCATCGGAGAGAAAGGGCAGCGCGCCGATCAGCATGGCGAGGCTCGGGATCACGATCACCATGAACACCGGCTTGACAAGGATTCCGAATTCAAGCCCTGCGAAGCCCAGCCCTAAGACGCGACCGGCCGCGCATATGGCAAGCACAATGAGCATGGTGACCAGCAAAATCCCGGAGGTAAACAGGGCGGCGCCGAGTCGCGCCGAGCGCGTGCCGCCAGCTCGCCGCGATAAGTACGCTCCGAGCGCCCCACAACCGAGTTGCCCCAGGAGCCAAAGGCCGTACATGAACTGTGAGAGGTGCGAATGGAAAAGAGACCCGTGAATAGAGCTGCCGCCCAAGGCCAATTCGCAAGCCAGGGCCGTCCAAAAACTCGCCAGCCCCGGCAACCACAATCGCTTTGTGCGGTCGTTCATGATTCCCTCCTCGCGCTTTGCGCTTTGTATCCGCCGGCTGAGTTCGGCCCAATCCGACAACTCGTCGAGCGATCGACGCTCGGCCTCCGGCTCCGGCACCTCGAGCGCGCGCTGCTCGTCGTAGAACTCCTCCAAGTGGCTGGCCAGCTCGGCCGTGACCTCCTCTTTTTGTGCGGGCGTCAGGCGGAGATCCTGGGTCTTCTGGCGAACGAGGTTCCGCCAATCAGGCACGCGACACCTCCGCCAGCCGATCAAGCGCCGCGAAAAACAGGCCCCATGCCCTCCGCAGCGGCGCAAGTTGCCGGCGTCCGGCCGGCGTAAGGGAGTAGTAGCGGCGATCGCGGCCCGCCCGATTCATGGCCCAGCGCCCTTTGATCCAACCGCGCCTTTCAAGCTCGTAGAGCATCGGATAGAGCGATGCGAGGTTAAACCCGAGCGCTCCGCCCGATTCTTGCTCGATCCGCCGCGAAATCTCGAAGCCGTACAGAGACTCTCTGGCCAGGAGAGAAAGAATGGCTAGTTCCGCGCTCCCCCGCGCGATCTTGGAGGGGATCCGCTTGCCGATTCGCTTGGCCATCGTGAATATAGGAATCCTATATTCCACCTCATCCTGTCAATGGTACGGACGGCCTTGTTGCTAGAAGGGTGAGCCACGCATTTCGTTCGGCTGCGCACCAGCCTTCGAAACGAGCCTTGCCGCGCCGCTCTAACCTAGGTAGTATGCCGAGTTCGAGGAGACCCAAGCGATGGCCCTGGTGCCCATCAAAACCGCGTCCACAACCGGCTACTGCGACTGCATCTGCGGCTGCTATGAACTCGCCAGCCTGCGCGATGAAGAAAACGGCAAGGGATATTGCCCGCGCTGCGCCAAAGAACACCTCGAAATGAACCGAGGCGTAGGCCTGGCGCAGCTTCCGCCCTCGAAACTGCCCGACAACGAGGGCCCGCCCCTCGATTTGAAAGTCCCCCAGCCCGCCGATCCCCCCGGCCGCTTGCGATAGGCCGGTCTTTCCGCCCGCCACTCGTGGCATTTGCGCGCGGGGCCGTCTATAATCCCCCGGTTCTCTGGGGCAAAGGGAGAAACAATGAAGCAGAACATCTTAGCCCTCCTGCCACTCGCCGGCCTGCTGCTCGTGCCTCTTGCGGGACACTCCGCCACGCGGGCGCAGCAGGGCGACACGATAGCCACCACAACACTGAAGGTGGGGGATGCGGCGCCCGATTTCGCCTTGCCCAGCAATCAGCAAACGCCCGTGAAACTCAGCGACTATCGCGGCAAGAAGAACGTCATCCTGGCCTTCTACGTTCTGGCCTTCACCGGAGGTTGAACGAAAGAGCTTCAGGCCTATCAGGCTGATCTGGCCAAGCTCGAAGCAAGCGAAACCGAAGTTTTTGGAATCAGCATCGACAGCCCTCCCGCCAACGCAGCATTCGCCAAACAGATCGGCGTCACGTTTCCGCTTCTGAGCGACATGAATCACAAGGTGCTTACTGCGTATGGGATTTTGAAAAAGTACCCGATGGGAGGCGACGAGTACGAGTGGGCGCGGCGCACAACGTTCGTCATCGACAAGGAAGGCAAGATTCAGCACATCGAATTCGACGCCAGTGCTGTCAATCCCAACAATGCCGTCGACGTCTGCCTAAAGCTTCACCAAAAGCCCGCCTCTTAGCCGGTGGCCTTGGTCGAAATGCGGCTTTCGGTGGGAGCGGGGGATTAGCCTCTCCCGCTCTTTTCCCTTCCGTCGGCGGCCTCGATGGAGGCAGGAGCGGAGGAAGCGCGCGGCAAGAAGTGAGCGGAGCCGATCGTTAGCCGGGAAACGTTTCTCCGGCTGTAGACCAGTCCAAAAATCCCGAGGAACAGACTCAGGGTGGGAAACAAGAGGATCAGAATGCCAGAGCGCAACGCTTGACGCCCCTGCTCGCCGGAGGCAGCGGCGCTCTGGTAGCACATCGCGCAGCCCTGCGCGGCCGCCTGGGGCGCAAGGACCAAAAAAAGCCCCAGGCCGACGACTGCCAGGCCCAGCGTCCAAGCCCAGTTGAATCGGCCTCTCGCGTCTACTTGCAAGGGTCTAGACTCCCGTCTAATGCGGCCTCATGTTCATCAACCGCACGCTATCAGGGAAAAACATGATCAGCATCATGCAAATACAGAACACCATGGCCGGCACCAGGATCAAAAACAGCCCGAGCCTCTCGAAGCGGAGATGCATGAAATAGGAGACGATCAAGGCGGCCTTAATCAGGGAAATCCCGACGAGAATCGTCAGCATGATCATTGACGGCAAGCGGAGGTAGGCAAGAAACACCTCGAACGCCGTCAGCCCGAGCAGCCACACCCACACGCCCACAAACAGCTTCTTCGTTCCGACCTCGTGTTCGACAACCGCTACGGCTGCCTCTGCGCTCATGAGCCGCTCCTCGGAGCCACGGACATCAAGTAGACCATGGGGAAAATGAACATCCATACCAAATCGACGAAGTGCCAGTAGAGCCCGCTCACTTCCACGTGGTCGGCATTGAACTTCCCTTTTCCGAATCCCCAGGCGATTACGCCGAGATAAACGGCGCCGATCGTGACGTGCAGCATATGCAAGCCGGTCAACCCGAAGAAGGTTCCGCCGAACAGAGGCACGCCCCAGGGATTGCTCCATGGCGTGACGCCCTCTTTGGTGATCAGCGTGTACCATTCCGTGGCATGGATCAGGACGAAGGCCAGGCCGAAGGCGATCGTCCACAGCAGCATGCGCACGGCCTTCTTTACCTCGCCTTTGTGCGCCGCCGCGACGCCCAAAACCATGGTCAAACTGCTACTGAGAAGGATGACCGTCATGGCCGTCGATTTCGCAATGGCCGGCCAAATCTCAAAGGGCCTCGGCCAATCCGGATTGGCCAGCCGCACGTAGGCGTAGCTGATCAGCAGAGCCGAAAATGTCAGCGAGTCCGACACGATGAACAGCCACATCCCCAGCTTCTTCGAGTTGATCGCAAAAGGAGATCCGCCGCCCGACCACGGCGACTCAACGATTCCTTCGAGTTCCGGTTCCCTCACGTGTCACCGTCCCAAGGTTAGGAGTAAAAACAGAAAAACCCAAAGCCCGTCCATGAAGTGCCAGTACATAGCCGCGACTTCCGTCGCCGTGCCGCGCGTCAGGCGCACGGTCGGCCGCAAGAGCACGGCAAGTAATCCGATGATTCCCCCGGCCAAGTGCAGCCCGTGCGCTCCGGTGAAGACGTAAAAAAAGCTGCTGCTGGCATTGCTCGCGAGATACACGCCCGCGTGCACGAGCTTGCCCCAGGCGAGGATCTGTCCGACCAAAAAGAAGAGCCCGAGAACGGTCGTCAGGGCCCAAAGGTGGCGAAAACCGGCCTCGTCACCGGAACGAAACAGGCGTCGCGCGCGGGTCAGGGTAAAGCTGCTCGAAATGAGAATCGCTGTGTTCAGCCACAGAATCGGCGGCATCTTGGGCAGCGGGACCCACCCGCTATTGGGCATTCCCTTGCGCACGATATAGGCGCTCACCAGGGCCATAAAGAACATGAGAATGCCGCCCAGCCCGACCGTCATACCCGTGATATAGGTTCGCTGCGGTACGCGCCCATCGGCGGGCTCCACGCCGTCGTCGCCGCGGCCACCCTGGTCGCCATTTCCGCCGGCCGGGCCTCCGCCACCTCCGCCCTTCGTCGGGATCAGCTCAATGTCCTGCGTTGCCGTTGCACCAGCCATTTGACCTATCTCGTCCGGGCCACTTTCTGCGGCTCAATATTCTGCGGAATGAAATCCTCGCTCGCTCCCGGCACGCTGAACTCGTAGGGGCCGCGATATACGCTCGGGTAGTGTCCGCCGAAGTTATCGTGCGGAGGTGGAGAATCGGTCGTCCACTCAAGGGTCGTAGCGTTCCAGGGGTTTTTCGAAGCCTTCTGGCCGTGCCTCATGCTCCAGACAAAATTATACAAGAACACGAGCTGCGCGGCGGCCGTGACGAAGGCGGCCCAAGTCATGAATACGTGTACGGACTGGAGCGGATGCAGGTAGTCGACGGCCGTGTAGTCGGCGTAGCGGCGAATCCCGCCCGCGATTCCCACCCAATGCATGGGGAAAAAGATCAGGTAGGCGCCGACAAAGGTCAGCCAGAAGTGCAGCTTTCCGAGCGTCTCGTTCATCATTCGCCCAAACATCTTGGGAAACCAAAAATAGGTGGCCGCAAAGATCCCGAAGATGGCTGCGACGCCCATGACCAGATGGAAATGCGCTACCACGTAATAGGTCGCGTGCAGCAGATTGTCGACGGCAGGCTGGGCCAGGAATAATCCGGAAAGCCCGCCGCTCACGAACAGGGAAACGAATCCCAACCCGAACAGCATGGGCGTCGTGAACTGAATCTTCCCGCCCCACAGCGTTCCCAGCCAATTGAACGTCTTGATGGCGGAAGGAACGCCAATCGACATGGTCAGCACCGAAAAGCCAAACGCAGAATACGGGCTCATGCCGCTGATAAACATGTGGTGGCCCCAGACCATGAATCCGAGGAAGCCGATGGTGCAAATGGCCGCGGCCATGGCCCGGTAACCGAAAACCGGCTTGCGCGAAAACGTCGACAGCACGTGCGACGCCACGCCCATGCCAGGCAGGATGGCGATGTAAACCTCGGGATGTCCAAAGAACCAGAACAGGTGCTGCCAAAGGAGCGGGGAACCGCCGCTATGGACCTGCAGTTGATCGTTGACCACGACCGCGGCGGGGACAAAAAAGCTCGTTCCTGCCGAACGGTCGAGCAGCAGGAGCACCCCGCCCGCCAGCAGCACGCCGAAGGCCAGCAAACCCAAGATCGCGGTCACGAACCAAGCCCACACCGTCAACGGCATGCGGAACAAGCTCATTCCCGGCGCGCGCATATCGATTGTTGTGGCAATGAAATTTAAGGCACCCAGCAGCGCGCCGAGGCAGAACAGCGCGATGGCGAAAATCCACATCGTCTGGCCCCAGCCTTCGCCGGGGCCGGTGACCTCGCCCAGCCCGCTCAGTGGCGCGTAAGCGGTCCATCCACTGAGTGGCGCGCCCCCGGGAACCAGGAAAGCCGCGATGATGCAGCAGAAGGCCAAAAAGGTGACCCAGAAGGAAAGCATGTTCAGCCGCGGGAAGGCCATGTCGGGCGCGCCAATTTGAATGGGCAGGAAGTAGTTGCCGAACCCGCCCTGGGGCGCCGTGGTCAGCACAAAGAACACCATGATCGTTCCGTGCATGGTCAGCAACGATGCGTATTGCTCGGGCGTCATGATCCCGCCCTGCACAAACGGCAGGTGCAAACTCGGCCAGGCAAGGTGCAGGCGCATAAACACCGACAGGACCATGCCAATCAGCACGGCGGTCAGCGCCAGCAGGAAATACTGAATTCCGATCACCTTGTGGTCAGTGCTGAAGATGTACTTGCGGATGAAGCCATGCGGTGCTTCAGCAGCCGCGTGATGCCCGAGCGAAACCGCGTGCGAACCCATACTTCGCCTCCTCACCTCTGACTACGCTGACATCCATTCCGGGCGCAGAAACCGGCGACCCCATGCAATCCCGGGCGCCGGAGGGCTCCCGAAGGGCCGGCTGCTGTCACTGCCCGGCCGACTGCAGTTGCTGTTCCTGCTGCTTCAGAAAATTCCTGTAATCGGCGTCCGACACCACGTCGAGGAAGCTTCTCATCCGGTAGTGGCCCAAACCGCACAATTGCGTGCAGACGATCTCGTAACGTCCCGTCCTGTTTGCGGTGAAGTGCAATGGCACGATAAGTCCCGGCACGGCATCCTGCTGCAGCCGCAACTCGCGCACGAAGAAATTGTGGATCACATCCTGGGAGCGGATCAGCAGTTCAACCTCGCGATTGACCGGGACGGTCAGCGTGGGTACAACGATGTCATCCTTCCCGGCCGGATCGCTCGGATCGAGGCCAAGAGGATTCCCGGTCGAGGCGCTGATCAGCTTCGGATCGAGCCGGCCGAACTTGCCGTCCGGACCGGGATAACGGAAATTGAAAACGAACTGGTTCTCGGTGGCCTCGATCTGGATCGCGTCGGGCGCCGCTTCGGTGAAGCGCACCTCGCCCCACGCCCGATATCCCATCAGTCCGAGGCCGATAAAGAGAATGGCGGTCGCGGTGGTCCAGAGAAGTTCAAGCGTGTTATTGCCATGCGTGTAGTTCGCACGCTGCCCGTGGTCGCGATAGCGGAAGATGGCCCAGGCCAAACCGAGCTGCGAGAGGATAAAAACGACCCCTGTGACCACCAAGGTCAGCTGATATTGGTGATCGACGGCTTCTCCTACCGTGGTGATGGGGGCTGGCGGACTCCACTTGCCCGACAGAAATATATAGACCACGGAAACCACCAGCACGACCAGCGTTAAGGACAGCAGCAAGGGAGTCGCCGCCGATCCCTCCTCCGCATTGCGGCCGGCATACTTCGAACCTGCTCTGAATTTGCCCACTGACCCTCGGAACCGCGCAGACCGCCGGCCAGAACGGCGACCGCACTCCCGGCCGAGACATCGCATCGCTTGCCCCCCGTCTTGCTTTTCACGCCAGGCTGCTTTCGATCGCGCTTCACACGCATAAAAAAAGCCAAAGATCGGTGCAGCCAAAAACTAGGGGCATCATATATAACCCGAGCCGAATTTCAAGACCGAAAACGACCGCTCGCGCGGCCAAAGCGGGCAGCGCAAAAAGTGAAATCAGCGCGAAGCAGACAGGGGAGAAAAGTGAATGTCACCGGCAAAGGTGTGAGCGTGGAGTCTGTACTTGCCGTCTCCGCGAAAATGAATCCTCTTTCCCAGCCAGCCCTTGGGATCGCCAAACGGCGAGTTGTCGATGTCTCCGAAGTGCGTCGAAGCATCCACTCGATAAAAACGCAGCTCCGCAGGCAGGTCTAGCGCGATGTCACCGCCGATGGTTTGAAGGTCTTGGTCGCCTTCGATTCCCTGGACGGAAAGATCGCCTCCCTTCGCCCGCACATACACGTTCGTTTGCACGGGTACCTCCAGATCGATATTGACCGACCCGTCGATGGGTGCACGGAACCGCAGATCGGCCTCCGACGCGCCGACCTCGAACTCGGCCTTCACTCGTCGCGCGAACGCCGGGTGATCCGATTCCATCGTGTAGCGAATCGTCAAATGCGCGGAGTCTCGGGAGGGCGAGACGTGAACATCCCCGCCCCTCAGCCGAAGTTCGACTCGGCCACCGGCGCGAAACGCCCAGGTTTGCGTTTTCGTCTCCGCGTACTTCGAATTCGCGCCACAAACTGGCGCAATCACTAGCAGCAGTACAGCGAGCCTTTGGGCCATCTGCCCCCCCCCTAAATAACGCTGCGCGATAAATCGCCACAGATTCTACGAAACGGTGCGTCAAGACATGACTTACTCGTACCGCAACGAAATCACCGGATCGACCCTCGAGGCGCGGCGTGCTTCGCATCCCCAACCAGATTCTCAAACAGACCAGCGGACATTGCCGAGCTCACCCCCGAGCTCGCGCTCCGGGCTCCATCTTACCTAGCTATACGCGGCGCGCACAGGAAAGGTTCCTCGCCTCGCCGGCAGGTAGCCCCGTTCGAACAGGCCTTATTGCTCACCGGGCGGAGCAATCCGAGCCGCCGGTTCTGGACTCGGAAGGGCCCTGCGGTGTATAAGGTCGCTCAAACGCGGGGTAAAACGGAAATCTCAGATAGACAGTCGCGGCTCCCGTTTTGACCTCCCGATCACAGCACAGTTCAGCCGTCCCCAAACGGCAATTCGCGAAAGGAGAACCCATGAAGTTTCGCACTGGCAGTTTGATCGTTGTGTCGCTGGTGCTTATGCTCTCGGCCGCAGTGCGGATGAACAGCACTGCCGCGGCTGGCTCCCAGTGGGACCATCACTTTGAGCTACGCAGTTCGACATTCGAGAACGGCGCAACGATGCCCCTCAACATGATCTATACCTATTATTTGCCCACCGCCCCCACCACAAACATCTGCACCTACAACGGAGAAGCTGGCGGGGATGAGTCACCCGAATTGTCATGGACGGACCCGCCGAGGCACACGCACAGTTTCGTCGTGGTCACCTACGACGTCACTGCCAGCTTTACCCACTGGGGGATGTACAACATCTCCGGGGAACAGACCGGTCTCCCGGCTGGCGCAGGCGTTGCGGGAAGCACCTACGGAAAACAGATAGCCAACGATTTCGGCGACCTCAGCTACGACGGCCCCTGCCCGCCGACCAGCGAGACTCCGCTCGTCCACCACTACGTTTTTACCCTGTACGCTCTCGATACAATGCTTCCTACGCTCCCGACCCAGGGGGATTTCCCACCGGGAGCCGAGGCTTTGTATCATGCGCTGATTCGCGCCGCGAGGGACGGCCATATCCTGGACAGCGCGAGCATTTCTGGGGATTACTCAGCCGCCGCGCCACCGGGACCGGGCTCGAATTAAAGCGGCGAAGCAGCGAGAAAAGACCTATTTCACTTGCCCGGGTCAGTCTTAGATGGCGCGATTATCAGTGCCGTCTCCGGTTTGACAATGGCTCGATGTGCCGTTTACGATTACCCGAGCGCGGTCGTGGCGGAACTGGCAGACGCACCAGCTTGAGGGGCTGGCGGTAGCAATACCGTGGTGGTTCGAATCCACTCGACCGCA
>Ga0187783_10000689_pt1 | contig 24629 bp, 19 predicted proteins | sample 1015_SJ02_MP02_2_FD_132471 | JGI IMG/M metagenome (GOLD analysis project Ga0187783, IMG submission 132471) | Tropical peat soil microbial communities from peatlands in Department of Meta, Colombia - 1015_SJ02_MP02_20_MG | ecosystem: Environmental > Terrestrial > Soil > Wetlands > Peat | place...
AACACTGCGTTCTCGGAGGGGTGGACATACCGCGCCGAGATCGCAATTGAACTGTGTCCAGCGATGCGGGCCAGCGTCCATGCATCACATCCGCTCTCGCCCAGTCGAGTTAGGAATGTGTGGGAACCTCGCCCTTGGCCAAGCTGGTACGGTGTGCCGCCTCCATCTGGCGGGCGATCTTGTCAGGCCGGGCCTTGTAGCTGCGCTGGCCCCAGCCAACTCGTCAGATAGAGCCGATCGCATGCATGAGCAATGGCAATTCCGTTCGGCTTCCGTGGGTTACGTTGGTGTGATGCAGTGTTCCTCTTCCAGTCTTCCCTGAGAATAAACTTTATATGTGATTTCCAGAATTCAATCTGCCAAACTCAAACTCGACAGGGCGAATGCACATATTCACTCGATTCAGCAAAGCGTCATCAGGTGTACCGCACATGATCCCGCCTTACACCACCTCGCCACGAAACGTACTTTAGTGAAGACCCTGCCCCCAAGGTTGCTCTCCTCGCAGGCGAAGCCATTTATCAGATTAGATAGGCCCTAGATCATTTGGCATTCCAGTTGGTGGTGAAGAGCAATGTCGGAAGGAGTCAACTGCGGCCCAACTGGGAGAAAGACTGCAAGTTTCCGCTAGTAACCGACAAGCCGCCGGGGGCTATCGTCTCGTTTTGGAGTTTGCCCGGCATTTCCGATGAGGCATTTACGTTCATCAAGAAGATTCAACCGTACAACAAAGGCAAGGTAAACGATGCCCTGAGAGTCCTCGCGCAATTGGCCAACATCGATAAACATCGACACCTGCACGTCGTTAATCCAAAGGCTTTCGGGAAAGGATGGGGCCAAAACGTGCTCTTCCCTTTTCTATCCTTTGACGAGAAAGTGTTGGGTGAAGAGATGGCTTTCGAACGTGTGGAGGAAGTTTTGCGGCTTTGTACGAGTAGAGTTAGGACTTTCATCGTCCCCGAGTTCGAAAAATTGATCGAGAACCGTTAAAGGAATTCCGGAGGCGGTGTGATTCGAGGTGAGCGTATTGTTGCACAGGGTCAAGACAGCACCAACCAGAATTACGTTAGTAATTCTTTCTTACAGTAGATATCTTGTTCGCTTGACAGGCCGTAACTTAAACCAAGAGAGAAGGAGAAGGCACTATGAAACACATCCTGATCTCGATTTTAAGTTTGATAGTTTCGGTTCTGTTCGTCGTTGGTTGTAGCTCTACCAAGAACGCTTCAGACCCAGGTACTACGTCCATGCAGGGGATATGGAACGTTACGGCAACGCCAACATCAACTGGAAGTTCCCAGTGCTCGCCCTCGCCTTGTCAACCGCAGATCTACACAGTTGCGTTCGTTTCGAGTCCCTGTACAGTAGATACTCCCGTGGGTACTTTCTCGGTGCAAGGACCCGTTTGCTTTATCGCCAACAACAACAGCGGGCAGGGCTATATCACCTGCCCGTCGGCGGAAAGCTTAAGCGGGTCGTGCGGCCTCCCAAATTCATTGACCAACAATTCTGGGCCCAACAACTCCCAAGGAGTTTTGATAGGCGTACCTTCTAACCCAGTTCCCAATGGCGCGACAATGAACTTGGTCTTTGTCGCAGCGAACCACTCTGGGTTCGTTGAGTTCACTGGTAGTGGAACAGTTAGCAATAACACGTTCACAGGAAGTGGGTCCTGCAGTTCAGAAACGTCCACCTGTCAGGGTGTGACCGGCACCTTCACGGGCCAGATTCAGTAGCAGTCTATTTGAGATTGATGAGGTGGGTGAGGATGAGGTCCGTGGGTTTCCGTAGCAGATAATGGTCCTCCCACCGTCCTTCGGCATCTTCAGACAGCTGTGGATCAGGTGAACGATATTCAACGCAGGAAAAACCGGCGAAGCCGCTTGTTAAGGTTAAATCTGAAGGCGAGCAGACTAACTTCACCGGTTTCCGTTCCCGGTGCTGCCCCGGTTCCTGACGTGAAAGCCCGGCGCTGACTAGACAACCCCTTTAGGATTTTCTCGGTGAAACCCCTAACAAAGCACCGAGCCAAGCCGCTTGGGTAGAATTCGCGAGCCGAGCTTACGACTTCCGGCAGCCAGTCGCAGTTCCTCGGCATTCATTGACTTGCCTGACCTGCGGTCCTAAGATTTCAAGCCGATGATCGGGCAGAACATTTCGCACTACCGCATCGTCGAGAAATTGGGCGGCGGTGGGATGGGTGTGGTCTATAAGGCCGAGGATGTAAAGCTGCACCGCTTCGTCGCCCTCAAGTTCTTACCTGACGATGTTGCCAACGACGCCCAAGCTCTCGCCCGGTTCCAGCGTGAAGCGCAGGCTGCTTCTGCCCTGAATCATCCCAATATTTGCACGATTTACGAGATCGACGACCAGCCGGGGCAGGCGTTTATCGCCATGGAATATCTGGAAGGCGTGACGTTGAAACACAAGATTGCCGGAAAGCCATTAGAGATCGAACAAGTTGTCGATCTCGGCATTCAGATTGCCGATGCCTTGGACGCGGCACACTCGAAGGGAATCATTCACCGGGACATCAAGCCAGCGAATATCTTCGTCACGAGCAGGGGTCAGGCTAAGATTCTGGACTTCGGATTGGCAAAGGTGACGCCTGTCTTTAGCAACGTTCAGGCCGCTGGGGATTCCGCACAATCGACCGTGGCGCTGGAAGAGCACCTAACCAGTCCAGGCACGGCGGTCGGCACCATCGCTTACATGTCGCCAGAGCAAGTCCGCGCCAAAGAATTGGATGCAAGGACAGATTTGTTCTCCTTTGGCGTCGTGCTTTATGAAATGGCGACGGGTGCTTTGCCGTTCAGGGGCGAAAGTTCGGGTGTAATCTTCAACTCCATTCTCGAACGAGTGCCCGTGCCTCCTGTTCGTTTGAATCCTGACCTTCCGCCGAAACTCGAAGAAATCATCAATAAAACTTTGGAGAAGGATCGCAACCTGCGCTATCAGCACGCGGCTGACATTCGCACCGACTTGCAAAGGCTGAAGCGGGACACGGAGTCAGCGCGAATACCCGCAGCATCAAGGGCTGAAGCTACCAAGCAAGAATCTAATTATCGTTTTGAACCCCGTCTTGCCGCGTGGCAGTTCTTGGTCGCTTTGTCCGTGCTGTTTTGCTTGGTCTCTGCGGCTTCATATCTTTGGCTAAGAAGGCCAAGAAATCGCTCCGCTGTTGGTCGTGCTATGGTGTTTGTCGCTGACTTCTCCAACGCAACTGACGATTCGGTTTTCGACGATGTACTCCAGCAAACCGTAATCAAGGAACTAGATCGATCCACTACTCTACAAGTCACCAGTGATGACCAGATGTCGCAATTGCTGCGTTCAGAGGGGAAGGCTTCCGAAGTGCCGCGTACTCCAGCTCTGGTACAACAGGTATGTCGAGGAAGCGGCGGAAAGATATGGGTGGAAGGCGAAATCAGGCCTCAAGGAAGCGGCTACGAAATCGAACTGACGGCGAAGGATTGTCGTAGCGGTGCCGTTTTGTCGGACGAACGCGCTGAGCCGAAAGGCATCGATGAGGTACTAGCCAGTACAAGCGCGGTTGCCGCCAAGGTAAGAGTGGAGCTATCTGGAAATGCCGGGGCTTCGACTGGACCAAGCCCGCTGCCCACCTCATCGGTAGAGGCACTCAAGTCCTGGAATCTCGGACAAAAGCTTCACGAGAATGGTCAGGATATGCAAGCCCTGAGTTTGTTTAAGCGGGCTACAGAACTGGACCCGAACTTTGCCGGAGCCTGGGCAGGATTGGCAAATGTACGATGGATTCTAGGAGACACGAAACAGGGAAATGAAGATCACAAACGGGCCTTTGCATTGCGGGATCGGGTCACGGGGCCTGACAAGCAATGGATTGAAAGCATGTATTATCGCCAGGTGACGGGAGAAATGTACAAGGCAATCGAGGCGTTCCGAGCCTGGGAAAACATGGCGCCCAAGGATCTTGCGCCCCACAACATGCTTGGAATGACCTACTCTCGACTGGGCCTCAACCAGAAAGCCGAGGATGAATATCGGAAGGCCATCGACGTCGCACCTGACGTAGTGAGGGTATATGTGAATCTTGAGCGCACGTTGCAAGCCGAGGGCAAATACAACGAGGCGGCACTGGTGGTAAAACAGGCTAGCGAAAAGGGATTAAAGAGCACGGTACTCCATGAGGAACTTTACGAATTAGCTCTACTCCGGTCCGAGAGCACTTCGCTGCAACAAGAAGTGGAATGGATGACCCAGAATGCGGACGATCATTCAGTTGTCTCAATGCAGGCGAACATAGACTTGTTCACAGGAAAGCTCAGCCGAGCCCGGCAGCGCTTGCACCATGCTGCAACCATTATGAATGAATCGAATTTGAAAGAAGCGGCCGCGCAGATGCTATTCCCCGAAGCCCAAGCGGAAGCCATGTTGGGTGAAACACAAGAGGCACGGAGCACGGTGGACGTTGCGATGAAGATGGCCAATACAAACTCTGTCAAGGCGCGAGCAGCTGTCATCATGGCACTGATCGGCGCAGATAGCGGAGCGGGAAGGCTCATGACGGAACTGCTGCGGGACAACCCTTCTGCCACCCTACTCAACGAGGTAAGTGCCCCCTTAATTCGGGCTCTCTTAGAATTAAGGACCGGTGACACCGACCAAGCTTTGAAGACCCTAGAGCCAGTTAGACCTTACGAGTTTGGCACGGAGACCCGATTGCTGTCTAACTACATTCGAGCGTCTGCACTGCTCAAGTTACGCAGAGCGTCGGAGGCAGCCGCAGAATTCCAGGTTGTCATCGATCATCGGGGAGTCTCGCCGATGGCTCCGGAATGGGAAATGGCGAAGCTTGGTTTAGCTCGTGCCTACTCGATGCAAGGAAGCCTGGATAAAGCCAAGGTTGCGTATCAAGACTTCCTCACCCTCTGGAAAGACGCCGACTCCGACATACCCATCCTCAAGCAGGCCAAAGCCGAGTACGCGAAATTGCAATAGCCCAGGTTAGGCTTTCGTCAATGGGACTGGCCTCGGTTTGATGCTTTCACACTTTGCTGGCAGGCAAAAATGGGTGTACACTTGCTGCCGTTTTTTAAAGTCAAGAAGGATCTGCCACCTCACAAGTTTGCGAGCTAGCAAATCCGGCAAGTCTGTGTACAATCATCGCCGTTCTTGACTGCCACGAAGAAAATTCCGGGCGCATTTAACTCAGTGGTTCCTCGAAAGACTTGCGTATTTCGCAAAGGAGTAGCTTATGAAGACATCGGTTGTTGCTTGCCTAATTCTCATGTTGGCTTTAAGCGTATCGAGCATGAAAGCTCAATCCGGTCGTTCGGCACAAGCACCCAGGATTGCAACTCCAGATATTGTCTCCAAAGTGACCAAGGTGAAAGGGCTAAAGTTGATGCAGACGTTTTCTCCGCCCCCAAGCGACGCTTTCTGCCGAGTTACCTCGGGCACTCCCTGTTACAGCCCTCAGCAGATTCGAAAGGCATACGGGGTGACAGCGATTCTGGATGCAGGCTATACCGGTGCTGGCCAGACGATCATCATCATTGATTCCTTTGGCAGCCCCACGATTGCGCAAGATCTGAAGACTTTTGACGCGGGCTATGGTCTTCCGGATCCACCCTCGTTTACTGTACTAGCGCCTCTAGGTACTGTGCCATTTAACCCGAATAACAGTGGCCAGGTCGGTTGGGCTGCCGAGGCAACCCTGGATGTTGAATGGTCGCACGCCATGGCGCCGGACGCCAACATCGTATTGCTGACTAGCCCTGTCAATGAAACGGAAGGTGTGCAAGGAATGCCAGAGTTCTTGTACCTAGAAAAGTATGCACTGGATCACAATCTTGGCAAGATTATCTCCCAGAGCTGGGGCGCGACGGAGAATACGCTGTTCACTCCGGCGGGACAGAAGGTGTTCGCGGATTTTGAGGCGTTTTATCAAAGTGCGGCACAACAAAACGTTACCGTACTAGCTTCCGCGGGTGATAGTGGGAGCGCCAATGTGGAGACCAATGGGACTACCTACTATTCATTTCCCACGGTTGGATATCCGGCATCCTCCCCCTCTGTGACCGCGGTGGGAGGTACCAGTTTGTTTGCTACGGAGTCGGGCAGCTACCAATTTGAAATCACTTGGAATAATAGCACCGGTGCAAGCGGTGGTGGAGTAAGCCAGCAGTTCTCAGAGCCCGACTACCAATTCCTGTTGCCAGCCTCTGTGCAGCAGATTCTCCAGAACCATCGCGGCCTTCCGGATGTGGCTTCCAATGCGGATCCAAACACGACCATTTTGATTTATCTCAGTTTCTTCGGACCACAGTTCGCAGGTTACTATGGTATCGGTGGCACCAGCGAGAGTTCGCCGTCGTGGGCCGGTATTATCGCCGATGCGAATCAGTTGGCCGGACATCCGTTGGGTTTCTTGAATCCGAAACTTTACTCGATCGGGGCGAGTGGTAGGCAGGCCCAGTTTTTCCACGACATTACATTTGGCAGCAATGCTGGAATTGCTGGGGTGCCTGGGTACAGCGCGACTGTCGGATGGGATTTCACTTCGGGATGGGGGACACCCAATCTCGGCAAGCTTGCCTTGGAACTTGCCAAGCAACCATAAACTGCCCGAGTCCACCTTGACTCGATCGAGCACGGCATCTTGGGCACCACACTCGAGAGGAAGAGCAAGATTCAGCGCTGGGAAGGACGTGAACTCATTTCCGTTGCGGGAGATGAGCCTGCAATGGCCATCTTCAACGTATGCCAGGGAGCGAAAGCCGTCCCACTTGATCTCATAAATCCAGTCCGGATGGGAAAACGGCCCCGGCGAACGGCCAACTGGCATGGGCTGAAAAAGCGGTAGCATCTCTCGAATATGATAAGGGATTTTTGGCTGGTTTCGGCCTCCGGCCTGGCCAGGCTAGCGTATGAAACAGGGCCAGACTAGATGGTGGTCATCCGGGAAACTCATTGACCCGTCGATGCGATGTCGCGACATTTCGTCGCACCGTCATCATGAGTACTTTCCCGACCAACCTACGGCACCTGGAAAGGCCAGCTCTTAAGTGTGCCGCTGGGCGTCGTCACTTCAACCGTGCCTGTGGTCGCGCCCGATGGAACCGTAGTGGTGATCTCGGTCGGCGAGACAACTTTGAACTTTGCCGCCGTGCCGTTGAAGCTCACGGCGCTTGCCTCGGTCAGATCGGTTCCCAGAATTATGACCGACGATCCGACCGCGCCAACAGTGGGTACGGTTTCGACGAACGGCCCTAAACCGACAGATATGCTGAAGAACGTGCCATCGCCGTCGGTCCCGCCAAAGAAGGTTGTGCCATAGAACGTGCCATTGGTGGCTTGTACCAAACCGCCAGAAGGATCGTCGCCATCGGTGCTGTCAAAACTATGGAGGGTGGTCAAGACCCCTTTTGTGGTAAGTGCGAAGGCTGTACCGCAGCCATTGAGGCTGGGACAGTGGCTATTGCCGTTTCCTCCAGTGGTCGTCCCATACAGGTTGCCATCCGTGCCTTCTATTACTGGCGCACCGGGATAAGCTCCGTCAGCGCAGTTCTTTTTGGCGCAGAAATCGTAGATGTCGCTGTACTTTTTTGCTGACGTGATGCTAAAGACCACGCCTGAGGCGTGGGTGCCTCCCCCGCTCGCCGTTCCGTAGAAGGTCAGGGTGCTATCGTCCGACGTTTCCGAGAACGAGGTAATTACGTCTGCGTCTGCCTCATCGGAAGCCAAGTGTTCCACACCGGTCGATTTATCGAAAGGATCCGGTAAAGAGTCAAAGAGGGTCGATCTAGGCAGTTCGCCTTGCATTGCCTTGCAGAACTCTTCTATCACGTCGTCTATGGTCTTGTCAGGCGGAGCCGGCATTTTGTAGGCTGTGCCCCCGCAATTGTTTGAAATGTCTGGGATCTCCCCAGAGGAAGAAACGCCGCCCCCGTCAAAGGTTGTACCGTAGAGATTCCCGTCCGTGCCTTGGATCACACCATTGGGATTAGCACCGTCAGGACAATTCTCGCCCGCTTTCGAGCAAAAGGTGTAGAGCGTCGTAAGTTTCCCTGCTGGCGTAATCTCGAATAGCGTGCCTGCGCCATTCGAGTTGCCGCCGAAGTACGTCGTTCCGAAGAAATCTCCATTTGTGCCCTGAATCAGCGGCGCTTGTGGGTTGGCTCCATCGGTGCAATTCTCCCCGCCCTTGACGCAAAAGGTGTAGAGGGTGGTCAACTTGCCCTCCGGTGTAATCTCGAAAACCGTACCGCAACCGCCGGTGGTGACAGGGCAATTCTTGAACCCTCCGTACTTGGTCGTACCATAGAAATTGCCGTTGGTGGCCAACAAAAGTGCCGCTGCCGGAAACTCGCCATCGGCGCAATTGGCTTTCGAGCAAAAGTTGTAAAGAGTGGTCAGCTTGCCTTCGGTAGTGATTTTGAAGAACGTGCCATCGCCGTTCTTCCCGCCGGAGCTGGTCACGCCGTACAGGTTGCCGTCGAGCCCCTGAACGAGGGCCGCAGAGGGGGCGCTGCCATTCGTCCCGTCGAAATTCAGTAGCGTTTTGAAGGTAGTTGCGGCGGGTGAGACACTTGTCATCACGAGGCAGAGCAAGAGCAGGACACAAGCCATTTTCCATGTATTAAATCTGGTCATTGAGCACCTCTCGGTTTAGTCTCTCGTGGGGAACCGTGTTAAAGCGCAAGAGCGGAGGCGGACTGCGCTGTCATAGCGCAATAAAACAAGCGACTGCCAAGTGGGCAACATTCTGGACTTCGGAAAGCCAGGGGTCAAGGGCAAAGGTAGTTGTTGAAATCAAGGCCATAGTGCAAGTGTGCGCCTTCTGTTCGCCCCGTCGGCCGACAACATTGCCCTACAACTTCGATGCCATTGTCATAAGCCGCTTACTAAGAATCCGGGAACTGGACCTGTGAGGTCGTGCGCCTCCGTAAGTATTCCGCAGCCTTAGAAAACGGGGGGTGCTTGCCCGGCAGTGATGGGGTGCCCCAGAAAAGTGTGCCCAATTTTGTGCCTACCACCAAACCCTACTGAGTGCGACCAAGTGTACAGGCAGAGCTGAAAAGCCTTGCTGGGCAAGGCATCTGTAGCACTGTGTCGCGTTACGTATCACTCGGTGCAAATCACTGATTCTTCGTGAAACCAATCCTTGGGCGCAGGGGGTCGTTGGTTCAAATCCAATCGCCCCGACCAATGTTTTCAGGGTCCGGCCCGGACACATAGGTAACACAATGTACCGGCTACATAGGTGACAACCTCGGGCCGAACGGGTTGTCTAAGGGTTCCAGCACTCGGGTGTCTAGATCAAAGTAGCCCAAATCATAATCCATGAAACTTACCAGCCAGATGTCATCGTGAACCTCCTTGATGCCGACCGCCTGGCCGGCAAAGACGGTGCTGAAGTTAATCTTTTTTTGTCCCAGACAAATGCGCCCACACTGGGTGACGACAATGGTCTTGTCGTGGAAGGGATGTTCGATATCCGGTAATCCCTGATAAGGCCGAGGCGAGGGCTGATAGACCTCGGCCGGGCACTTCATGTCCAAGGCTTCGTGGGGACGTTCCTGATTGAAGATGTCGACGAACTTATCGAAGCGGGCCTGTTGCTGCAGGAAGTTGGCAGCGGCCGGTTTGGTGGCTTCCTTCTTCAAGGTGAGATGCATACGTTCATGACGGCCGTTTTGCTGAGGATGGCCCGGCTTAATGCGTTCGATACCGATGCCCAGCCGCAGCCACCAGACGGCGAGCTTGCTCAAGTTGAACAAGGCATGCGCCGAGGCAAAGGGAACCCCGTTATCGCTCCGAAGGTTGGCGGGTAGGCCACGGTCCTAAAAAGCCTCTCCAATTTCAGCAATTGACTTTCGCAGTTACGTCAACCGAGATGTAACCAAGCCTCCAGAGCCGTCCACCACCCGAAGTCACTTGCTGCGAAAGCCGTTCTCAGAGCTCCTGAAACACGTATTCGTGCTGCGCATCTCTGATGGTCAGCGTTCGCTCGGTCCCGGAGCCAACGACAAATTCAAAACCCTCAACACCGGGCGCAATGGTGATGAAGGAAATTGTGCCATCCGGGTTCTTGCGAGTGCCGACTTCGCTTTTCCATTCGTCAAAATCAAAAACCGTCGAACTGCCTGACATGCCGACCACGATTTCTCCCAGCGACTTATTGGAGTAGTGTTTGGCTAGTTTAGTGGTTTCGGTCGCATCCGCAGGAATTGTCAGCAGTTTGCGATCGGCGGCGAGACTGGAATAGAAATCCTTGGCATCAGTCCCGAGCAGCGCCTCGGCTTCAGGGTGTCCGTCAAAAAGCACTTCCAGCAATTTGCGCTGGAAGCGGTCGCGTAACACCCATCCCGGGTCACCGTTCGTCAAGATGACAGCGCCGACGTTTTGCTGAGGCAACCACATCATGTCGCTGTGATATCCGACCAGGTCGCCGCCGTGATGAACAACAGGAATTCCGTAGGTTGTATCGACCATCAAACCCATGCCGTAGGACACATCCTTGCCGATATAAACTTGGGGAACGCGTCGCTCAAGCAAAGGCTCCTTTGAGATATAGGTTGTTCCATCGGGGAGCTTTCCCCCCGAGAGTTCCAGGGAGACGTATTTCAACAGGTCGCGCACGCTGCTCCACGCCCCACCAGCAGGGCGCAGGGGTATGACCGCATCATTGATTGCCGTGACAGCTTTGGCTGGCCTCCCGTCAATATCCGGCGAGTGCGCTCCCGAATGGTTACTGGAAAATGCACGCTTGAAGTCGAAGGTCGTGGACTTCATCTGCAGCGGATCGAACACATACGATTGCATGGCGTGATCATAGGCGATACCAAGTTCCATCTGAGGAGAGATCACGTGAGCAGCGGTATACCCCGCTGCTGCGGCCATGAGATTAGAATACTGAAAGAGTTCACCGAACTTGGACGTCGGCTGCATCGTGCCGAGAAGAGTCAGTGAACTCTCAGGCGTCATATTGCCATATTCGAAAATCCATTCGAGATCCTGACGCGGCATTCCGGTACAGGCGCAGATCAGGTGTTTGACGAGAACGCTGCTCGTTGTTTCGGCATCGCCCAGCCGAAAACTTGGCATCAGCGTGGTGACCGGCGTATCCCAATTCATGCGGTGCTCATCGACAAGTTTGGCAAGCAAGAGTGTGGTCATCGCCTTAGTGTTCGAAGCCACCATGAATAAGGTGTCGCCGTCCGGTTTCTCAATCCCACCAAGTTCTTTGACTCCAAAACCATTGGCAAAAATGACCTTGCCATCCTGAACTAAACCGAGCGCCACTCCGGGCACTCCAAGCGCTTTCTGCCCTTGCTCGACGAAGCGGGTTAATTCTGCAATACGTGCCTGGTCGAGCGCGTTTGATTTCTTGGCGGCAAACGATTCGCGGTTGTAACCTTTAGGCAGCAAGCGGCCGAAAACGAGCGCAACCTGACCGCCGCGCTTCTCGGCAATAGCATCTGCCATGTCTACGATGGCGATATTCCAGCTCGATCCGGAGTAAGAGACGAGCGCTTCGACGGTTCGCTTCTCATTGGGTGAGGTCAGATATTCGTAAGAGCGACGGCGCGTCCAGCCGTCTTTGTCGGCCTGATCAGTGCTGACCTTGACGGGCCATTTCGCACCGGGCTTGTAAGCCTGCCAAGCCGTGGCCAAGGCTTCCTCCTGCGTCTTGGCTTGCACGTCGATGAGCGCCACCCACGAGCCTCCTTCGGGCGCTTCGAGAATGGTGGCCGGACTCTTGACGCGAATGGACCAATCCTTGGGTGCTACGAAAGCGTTACCGAGAACTGTCGTTTTCGGGGTGTCGACATTGAGGCGCTCCGATGGCTGCTCGCTTCCCGTCTGTGCGGCCGCTTTGGCCGGGAACCTTAGGGTTGGCCACAACAGAAGAGCAGAAATAAGTATCAACGAGGAGGCGAGGGAGACTTTTTTCATGGCGGACATTTAACATCATCCTCGGATAACGAGGCAAGCTAATTGGCTTGTGGTTGGACACCGTCACGAAGGGTCTTGTTGCTGTACCGTTTCTTAGACGGAGTAGCAGGTACCAAGCGGTACTCTGACCAACTCCTGCACGACCAGTTTGGGCTAGTTCGTCTCAATGCACGAATCGTCAACTGTTCGAAGGCCTGCTGAGTTGTGCTTCGTCGAGTCTCTTCGCTAATCGCCTGACAGATGCGTTGTCTTTTTGCGTCGGTACCAGCATCGATTTTCCGTCCGGCAACCAGGCCCGTGTCCCCTCAATCCGGTTTAGAGACGATTATCTAAACTTCTCTATTGCAATTTGGCGTACTGGGCTTTGGCTTGCTTCAGGATGGGGACCAACATCTGCACGATCCATGAGATTGATGAGCAGGACAGGCGTCACCTTGGCCATGCCATTGGGAACTGGGTTAGAAGGGTACGCCTATCAAAACTCCTTGGGAGTTGTTGGGCCCAGAATTGTTGGTCGAAGAATTTGGGAGGCCGCACGACCCGCTTAAGCTTTCCGCCGACGGGCAGGTGATATAGCCCTGCCCCTGCACCCGGGCGGCGGGCTGGCGAGATCGCGTGCGGATGCCGTTTTGGCGGGACGGACCGAAGTGATACGGCATCCTTCCGTTGGCGATCAGGCTTGGGGTGATCGTCCTTTGCTATCGAAGGTACCGGGCGAGGGTACCGGGCAGATCGTAAACCATTCGAGGCAATCAAGTCCCTGACTCGCGCTTCTCACGCCGCTTTCTTTCCTTCGAACTGGTGTCCACCCGCGTCAAGGAGTGGAACTTTACAATCCTCGCAGCGCCAATCGACACTTTCCGCCGCCGTGCGGGAATAATGGCGATTGCATTCGAGGCAGATCCAGGTCGCAAGTTCCTGCTGCAATGCCTGTGTTGGGCGGGCCATGGTATGTCACTCCTTCTCCTCTAATTCCTTTCCGGGCTTACCAAGATTTGGCTGATGGCTGCGGGCATCGCCAGAACCTCAAGACTTAATTCAGCTCTTCAAGACGAACTAGCTCAGCCAGATTACGCCTGCCATGACGGTTGGGCAACCTTTAATCAAGCGTTGTATCCAAGCCGTTTAGAAATGTCCCCTTTGAAGCTGAGGCTGTTACTTGAAACGCTTACTGAAGCGAAGCCCTGTTCTTTAGGACCAGCGGAAGTGCGTTCTAAGATCCAGTTTGACCAGGTTGGGCGCTGTATTAGCTTGATGGCGAGAGGCCTGCCCAAAACGACAGAATCAGAGTTCAGCGGCATCCCGGTATGTTGCGAAGAGTGCGGATTGCGATATCACGGGTGAAGCGGTGTGGAGTGCGCGGTAATGTCCTGTTGGCTGAACTCGAACAGCACAATCCATTCGCTCGGAGTGCCGTGACCGTCGACTTGGGGAGGGGTGAATTTCCATTGCTCTGCCGCCCCGAGCGCAAGCCTGGCGAAGTATCGGCTCGCTCCATAGGAGACGAACCTTGCCGTCGTGACATTGCCCGAAGAATCTACCCCTAGTTTCAGCCTCACCCGTATGGTGCCATGAATCGTGTTTTGTGCATTTTTGGGCACGTCCGGCAGGGGTTGTTCAGCTACGGCCCCGGGAACAATGCGACTGCCCGAAGACGCAGGCGATGGATGAATGATCGCGGCACTGGCAACGCCCGGCGGTGGAGCACCCTGGGCCGTGCTCGATGATGGCTGGGGGGACTGGACCGCACGATCTTGGGCTTCGCGATGAAGGTTGAGCAGCCTCGGGACGGCGGTCAGGGCTAACAGCAAGATGGCGGCCGCAAGACTGGGAAGGATGATTGCTGGCTTTGCCAGGAGGACCCGAAGCGCGCCCGGTTTCCCCGCACTCGCCGCAGGTTGATCGAATCGCTCCGTGATCTGCGCAACGGTCCACCGATCCTTCGGATCGCGGCGCAAGCAGTTTCTCGCGATCTCCATAAATGGCGCCGGCAACTTGGGTAGCAGCGGCTCACCCCGTTCTGCTTCCTTCCACACCGGTGGCCGCTGCGTGAGCGCTTCGACCAAGACTGTTCCGAGCGAAAATACGTCGAGCGCCGGAGAGAGAGACGCGTCGGTTGCAACCTCGGTGGCCCCGTCGATGCCGGGCGGCCCGAGAGCTCTGCCGTTTTCGCCCACGGGACAAGCTCTGTCCACCGACAGCTTGACCTGATCGCCGGCCGCCAAAATTTTCGATGGCTTGATATGACCGTGCACGAAACCGTGGCTGTGGAGATAGGCAAGAGCGTCCAGAACCGGTCGGAGCATGTCCAACGATTCCTTCGCGCTGAGTGGGCGGTCTGGAAGAATCTCCGCCAGGCTTTCTTCCGCGTATTCCATCACGCAGTAGAAGAGTTCGTTTCCGTCCAGCTGGCAGCGGCCGTTCTCGAAGAGTTGTATCAGGTGAGGGTGACGGAATTTCGTGATCTGCTGCCACCAAGAGACCTGCGATTCCCAGTTTGCTGTGCTTGATTGAGTCAGCTTGATCACCGCTGCCCGGGGTTCCCGCCCGGCATGTTCGGTGAGGAAAACACAACTGTGATCTGAGCCACCAAGATAACGACGCAGAGGGAACGCGTCGACGCTCCGTCCCTCCCAATGCTTCCAGCTTTCAGCCATGTTCTAGAGTGCCTGTCCTCCAAAGCCCTTCGTATTGTAGCTGAGCACAGGGCGGGTTTTGCCCTCTTCGATAGGGGAAAGACCATTTCTGGGCCCAGAAAGATTTTGACCCAGAACGGTCAGGCGGCAAACCTCAGACTGAGGATGGTCATGGCAGTCGCAGTTCTGCCGAGAGGGATGGCGATCCTCACCGCGGGAAGTGATAATGGACGTCCTGTCTAGAGGGGATGGGAATGCCATTTCGAGTAGCGGGAAGAAAGTGCCACTTGGCCAAGGCGGCCAGAACCGTCTGATCAAGTGGCCCGAGACTCTCGAGCACCTTCATTTCGATAATGTTTCCGGCGGCATCGATCGTGATTTCCACCACAATGTCGCCGCTGCTCCCTGCCATCAGATCGGGCTCGATCACCGGATCGATGGAAACCACCGGCAAGGCGGGCCGAATCTCGAACCCAGTGCTTCGCCCCTCAGACAGCGATCCGTAGAGCGAGCCTTCTGCAGTTGCCTCGGATGCGAGCTCGGCTTTCGTGTCATTGCCCGCTTCAACCTTCGCGGCCGGGGATGGTTGCTGCTGAGCCCTTCGACGGCTTCGCGACCGGGCAGAAAACTCCAGATGAGATGGATGCTCTTCGAGAGTTCCACTTTGACCGCCGAAGTAGATTCGGGTAGGAGATACACCGCCTTCTCCCCTGGTGATCTGAGAAGGTCGCAGCAAGGTTGGTGTCGGGCTTTCGAGCAGGATTCCGAGTAAAAGAAAGTGCAGCGCCAACGAGGAGCCCAGCCACGCTGCCTGACGGCGGGGAATGCCAGATTGGATTGGGGTAAACATTTCGACGTCACAGTTGCCTGGGACGGCTTAAACTCTTACACAGTTTATAAGTCCAAACTCGCCGACGCCAGTCCTTTAGAGTATGGATGAGTTCCTCGGAGCTTGCGAGGAGCTATCCTTCTGCCGAGCGGCCGTAGGGAAAAGCTAGGAGCAAGAGGCCAAGGGCAGGCGGCGAGGTCAATGGTTTGCATCGATTGCGGGGCGAACTGAATCAACAATCAGTTGTTTAGCGGTGGTGTCTTGCTCTCCTTATGAAACAACAGACCGTCAGAAGGCCCAAGCGGTACAAAACGGCAGGCTTTCGATCGGCTGGAACGCTTTGCTTACTCATGAGTTCCGTGTCCTGGTGCCCGTTCGCGGCCGGGCAGACGAATGGCCCGACTGCACCCGACCAGCCCTCGTCCGTGGGTTCCTCCACCTACAGTGGGCAAACTAATGTAGGTTCCTCGGGCAACGTATCCGGCGGCGCCATATTGAGCCAGACCCCTTATTCAGGTAGCGTTGCAGAAGGCAAGGCCACATCCGAGGTACTGCCTCTGGCCTTCAAGGACGCGCTGGATCGCGGGCTGCGTAACAATCTCGGTATTCTGCTCACAAACGACTACACTCTCGCGGTTCGCGGTCAGAAATGGAATGAATTGAGTGCGCTCCTGCCTCACTTGAATGCCACGGCGAGCCAAAGCGTGGCCCAGATCGACCTGGCTGCGTTAGGATTTCGCTTTAAGTTTTTTCCTGAGATACCCAATGTGTTGGGGCCGCTTGGGATTTTCCAGAGCCAGGTGAACCTAAGCCAATCGGTTTTTGATTACAGCGCTCTCCAACGTCTGCGCGGGGCCAAAGAGGACGAGAAGTCGGCGCAATACTCGCTGAAAAATGCCCGCGAACTCGTCGTCCTGGCCACGGGGAACGCATACTTGCTGAGCCTTTCCGGGGGGGCGCGGGTCGAAACCGCCCAAGCCGATGTCGAAACCGCGCAGGCACTTTATGACAAAGCAGCCGATCAACAAAAGGCTGGGGTCAGTCCCGCGATTGACGTGCTTCGCGCGCAAGTTGAGTTGAAGTCCCGGCAACAGCAGTTGATCGTGGCGCGCAATGATTATGCGAAGCAGAAACTACAGCTGGCGCGAGTGATCGGATTGCCGGCAGGACAGGAATTTACTTTGACCACCTCAGCCCCCTACGAACCGCAGGTGGGGCTGTCGGCCGAGGAATACCTGCGGCGAGCCTACTTAGCGCGCCCGGATTACTTAGCGGCGGTGGAGCAGATGCGTGCGGCAGAGGCACGCCGGCGCGCGGCAACGGCAGAGCATTATCCCACCCTCGACATCGCCGGAGACTATGGAGCTGCGGGTGTGAATATCGGCATTTCCCACGGCGTGTTTCAAGTCGGTGCCACTCTCACGATTCCCATCACCGCTGGAGGTAAAACGCATGCCGATGTGCTCGAAGCCGAGGCCGCCTTACGGCAAAGCCGCCAGCAACTGGATAATCTACGAGGTCAGATCGATTATGAGGTCCGAACCGCCTTACTCGATCTGAACGCGGCAGCCGACCAGGTCGAAGTGGCGCGCAGTTCCGTCGACCTAGCCAAGCAGACTCTCACCCAGGCCCGCGACCGTTTCGCGGCTGGCGTAACCGACAACCTGGAAGTGGTTCAGGCGCAGGAGAGCTTGGCGGCCGCGAATGAGAGCTATATTGCCGGTCTGTACGCGCATAATATTGCTAAGCTCGAATTGGCAAAGGCCATAGGATTCGCGGAAGAAGGTGTCAACCGCTACCTGCAAGGCAAGTGACTCATGGCGCAAGACATAGATACCGTACACAATCGACGTCCGGAGGCGGCCAGCGATTCCGCACGGCAGACGGTTCCTTTGCCGGCCTCGGAAAGGGACCTCCGCTGGAAGCGGTTGCGGTCTAGGAATCCTCGCTTGCGGATGTTCTTGATCATTGGTTTTCTGGTGCTGCTCGTGGCTGCATTCTTTCTCTGGCGCTACGTCACCAGTTATGAGTCCACGGATGATGCTCAGATCGATGGCCATTTGAACTCGATCAGTGCCCGAGTATCCGGGCACGTGGCCAAACTTCTGGTGCAGGACAATCAGTACGTGCAGGCGGGAATGCCCTTGGTCGAGATCGATCCCAGGGACTATCAGGTGGCGCTCGATCACGCCAAGGCCGATTACGCCGATGCCGTTGCCCTGTCGCAGGCTGCCCAAGTCAACATTCCCATCACCTCGGTGAGTACCAGCAGCCAGGTTACCGCTGCCGAGGCGGATGTCGAAAATGCGCAGGCTGGCATCGCTGCCGCCACTCAACAGTCCGAAGCAGCTAAGGCTCAACTCGCCGAAGCCGAAGCCAATAACGTTAAAGCTCAGGATGACCTGGTGCGCTACCGGCAACTGGTCGACAAGCAGGAAGTCTCCCAGCAACAATATGATCAGGCACTGGCTGCGGCTCGGGCCGGCGAGGCGGCGGTCAGCGCGGCTAGGGCTTCGGCCATGGCCGCTGAACACGGAGTGCGTCAGGCCGAGGCGCGAAGATTGCAGGCCGAAGCCGCACTCCGTTCCGCGCAGACGGGGCCGCAGCAAGTGGCTACGACCCGTTCCCGCGCCCAATCGGCCGCGGCAGAAGTCGATCTCAAGAAAGCGGCCCTCGATCAAGCGCAACTCAACCTCTCCTACACAGTCGTTCTGGCCCCGGTGGATGGGGTGGTCACCAACCGTACGGTGGAAGTTGGACAAAACGTTTCGATCGGGCAGGAAATGATGAAAGTGGTGAACCTGGATGATATCTGGGTTACGGCAAACTTCAAGGAGACCCAGCTTAAATCCATGCGAGCAGGGCAACCAGTTACGATTCACGTAGATACCAATGGCAAGGACTACAAGGGCCATGTGCAGAGCATTGCCGGGGCCAGCGGGGCGGTGACCAGCCTGCTGCCTCCGGAAAACGCCACTGGCAATTATGTAAAGGTCGTGCAGCGCATCCCGGTCAAGATCACCTTTGATCCGGGTGAGACCAAGGAGCACGTGCTCCGCCCCGGCATGTCGGTCGAACCCAAGGTGTGGCTCCGCTAAGCCTGGCTGGCGCGAAGAAACGGAGAAGAAGTTGTACCGAATCATTACCATCGAACGGGAATACGGTTGCGGAGCCGCGGAGATTGCCGGGCAGCTCGCCGAGCGTTTGCGGTGGCAGCTGTGGGATCACGCCTTAACCGAGGCGATTGCTAAACTGGCCAAGGTCGAGCATGCCGCGGTGGAGCGCTGCGAGGAGCGCGCTGACAGTACCTTTCGACGACTGGTAAACACTTTCCTGCGAGGCAGTTATGAAAGCCATATGTCGGCGCCCGGGAAAGAACCGTTCAATACCGACCGTTTCGTGGCGGTGGGCCAGCAGGTGATGGAAAACGCGGCCAATGCCGGAAATTGCGTCATCGTGGGCCGCGGTGCGCCGTATTTCTTGCGAGAGCGGGGGGAAGCCTTTCACGTATTCCTCTATGCTTCATACGCCGAGAAAATGAGGCGCTTGAGGTTATTGGGCAAGAACGAGAAAGAGGCAGAACACTTGCTCGAGCATATCGATCGCGACCGGATTGAGTTTGTAAAATGCTATTTCCATGCGGACTGGCCAACGCGATCTCTCTATCACATGATGATCAACACGGCGATGGGAAACGAAAACGTGATCTCGATCATCCTGCAGACCATGTACGCCCTTGAACATAGTGCCGCGGGGGGAATCCCGCCTTCGCACTCGAGCCAGTCCATCCCGGCCAGGTAGCAACCTCTTGCGCCTGCGGTACCTCAGTAACCCGGCCCGTGCCCCTTTTTCGATGCAATTTAACACCGCTGCAATGTTTAGCACGTATCCTATCAAGGACAGCTTGAGGATTCTTGCTGGAGGGATGGCAGTTGGCCCGGCATCAGATTCTTCGTTCCAGTTTACCTTTGCAAGTGGCGGCAGTGTGCTACCGGCGCCGGGGAGACACGGTCGAGTTTTTGTTGGTGAACACGAACGGCGGTGCCAAGTGGACCTTTCCCAAAGGCACTCCCGAGCCTTCCCGCTCGCATAGTCAAGCGGCCGAACGGGAGGCGTGGGAAGAGGCGGGTGTCCGCGGACACATTGAATCCCAGCATTTTCATCTCTATTTGCACTCCAAGGGAGTGTTCTGGAAGCCGCCCGGAGTGCGGGAATTTGTGGTGAAGGCTTTCATGATGGAAGTAGATGGGATCGAGTCCGGGCACGAGCCGGAGCGGAATCCTACCTGGTTTTCCCCCGAACAAGCGCGCAGGATTTTAGCCAAAGGCCGCGAAGTCAAGTACGCGCGGGAAATGCAAACCCTGATTGACCGGGCGCTCGAATACCTGGGGGCGGCGACCAAGGCCACCATCTCTCAGTGACGACCATGTGACACGATAATCCCGGCGCGATCGCTCCCCCGCACCATGTCCGGGACAATTCCAAATCCTTCTAAGCCATGACGCCGTGGCGGACGTCGGGCCAGGGAAGGGTCTGTACGTTCTCAAAATCTCCCTCTCGTGAGACGATGGAAATACCTATGATTCGGTTGTCCTCCGCCGGAAAGCGCTATGGCCAAAAGCTTCTGTTTGAGGGAGTGGACTGGCTGATTAGCAATCGGGATCGCATCGGTCTGGTGGGCGCGAACGGAACCGGCAAATCCACCCTGTTGAAAATACTGGCTGAACTCGAGACCCTCGATTACGGCTCCATCTCTGGAGCGAAGGGTATCCGGGCCGGTTATCTGCCGCAAGAGGGGCTCACGCTTTCCGGGCAGACGGTCTTTGCCGAGTGCATGTCGGTGTTTGCCGATCTGCACGCGATGGAACAGGAGATGGAGCATCTAACCTCGCGCATGCCGGAGCTCGACCATGCCTCGCCGGAATACGAGCAGGTTGCCGAGCGCTATCAGCGTATCGAACACGAGTTCCGCACCCGCGACGGTTACGGTCTCGAAGCTCAGGTTGGCAGCGTACTGATGGGTCTCGGTTTCGGCAAACCGGACTGGCATCGCCGCACCGAGGAATTCTCGGGCGGCTGGCAGATGCGGATCGCCTTAGCCAAGCTCTTGCTCGAAAAGCCCAATCTGCTGTTGCTTGACGAACCCACGAACCACCTCGACCTGGAAGCCCGCAACTGGCTCGAAGAGTACCTCACGACCTATCCCGGCGCCTTCGTCGTGATCTCCCACGATCGCTATTTTCTCGACGTAACGGTCGGGAAGATAGTCGAGATCTGGAATAAGCGGGTTCATTTTTATCCCGGCAACTACGAAAAATATCTGGCGCAAAAGTACCAACAGCAGGAACAACTGGAAAGCGCCTATCGCAGGCAACGCGAACGCGTCGAACAGCTGGAAGTGTTTATCAATCGCTTCCGTTACCAAGCGACCAAAGCGAAGCAGGTGCAGAGCCGCATCAAGGAGCTAGAAAGGATGGAGCGCATCGAGCTGCCCGAAGAGGAGAAGACGATCCACTTCGATTTTCCCCAGCCGAAGCCCAGTGGCCGCATCGTGGCGGAGCTTGAGGGGATGGCAAAATCCTATGGTGACAAGGAAGTCTTCCACGATGTTAGCTTGCTGATCGAACGGGGTGATCGAATCGCTCTGGTCGGGCCCAATGGCGCCGGGAAATCGACCTTGATCAAGCTGTTGGCGGGGAGAGAGCCGCTGACCGGAGGCCATCACAAGCTGGGACACAACGTGCAGCTGGATTACTTCGCGCAGGACCAGTACAAGGAGCTCGATCCGGATGCACGCATCCTCGATGACATCGGCCAGCTGTCGCCGGGTTCCACGCAAACCGAATTGCGCAGCCTGCTGGGCTGCTTCTTGTTTTCTGCCGACGAGGTTTTCAAGCGTCTGGGGGTGCTCTCCGGAGGCGAGCGCAATCGCTATGCCCTCCTGCGTATGCTTCTCCATCCGGCAAATTTTCTCTTGCTGGATGAGCCGACCAACCACTTGGACATGCGGGCCAAGGATGTCCTGCTCGAAGCCTTGACGAAATACAGCGGAACGGTGGTCTTCGTCTCGCATGACCGTTACTTCATCGATAAGCTGGCCACGCGCGTTTTTGAGATCGGAGGAGGCCGGGTCGAGGTTTACCCCGGAAACTACGAAGATTACTGCTGGCGCAAACAGGGCGGTGCGCAAAGCCTCGAGGAAAGCCTGACAAGTTCTGCGGTTTTACCCGGGCCAACCAGTGGAAATGGACGCCAGGTCCGGCCAGCCGCCGGGGAGACGAAGTCACGGCGCCTCAACCCCATCAAGCGTAAGCAGATGGAAGATCGAGTGCGCGAATTGGAAGGGGAAATCAGCCGCAACGAAGCCGCGATCAGCGATTGCGAAACCGCACTGCAAACCTTCATTACCGCCCAAGAGAGCGCGCGCCTGGCCGACCAGCTCAGCAGGCACAAGAAGGAGCTCGAGAGTCGTCTCGAGGAATGGGAGGATCTGAGTCACCGCCTCAAGCCGTAGCCTGGCACGAGCTTCCTGGCTGGGTTTTGCGTCAAAATCTTACCTAGCTATTACGTACTACCACCATCTTCAGTAACCTCCTCGATTCCCTCCTCCCGTGCGATCATCGGAGGGTTATTTTTCCGAAAACTAGCGACATAAGGATGGCTCAAACCGATGTTGTATCCAGCAGAGAACCCACTGCCCAAGGCCCCCGCAACTCCTACCAGGTCAAGCTCGGTTAAGACCGCGAACCCACCCATGGAGCAGGCCACTCTTGGGCGATCGCTCCTGATCAAGGGAGAGGTGATAGGCTCGGAGCCCCTGTATATTGACGGTCGCGTCGAGGGCTCGATCCAGCTGTCTGGCCACCGCCTGACCATTGGCCACCACGGTTCCGTGGTCGCCAACATCGAGGCCGACGAGGTCGTCATCATGGGCTCGGTGAAGGGCAACGTTCAGTGCACCGAGCGTCTGGACATACGCACCGAGGGATCTCTGGTCGGAGATGTGGCTTCTCAGCGCATCAGCATCGAAGAGGGGGCCGTGCTCAAGGGAAGCGTGGAAGTGAGGGCGGCAGGGCAAAAGCGGGATAAAGAGCATAGCTCCTCGGCCGCGTCCGAGAAACCCAAGGCGGCTGCAGCCACGGCTGGCTCATAAGGCCTCTCGATATCCAGGAAATCCTAGCGAAGTCTCTTCATTGCACTCGGTCCGAGTTCCCGACTATGCCCCGGCCCTAGCTTACTTCTTCTTCTCTTCCGGTCGCAGCTCGAGCGAAGCCGAATTCATGCAGTAGCGCAAGCCGGTCGGCGCGGGACCATCCGGGAAAACGTGTCCGAGGTGCGCATCACAGCGCGCACAACGAGCCTCGGTACGAACCATGCCGTGCGTGTGGTCGCTATGTTCTGCCACAGCCACGGAGTGCACGGGCTGCCAAAAGCTCGGCCATCCCGTTCCCGACTCAAACTTGGTTTCCGAACTGAACAGCGGTGCTCCGCAGCAGACACAGTTGTAAGTTCCTTTATCCTTCGTCTTCCAATATTTGCCGGCGAAAGGCGGTTCAGTGCCCGCCTGGCGCGTGACGTAGTATTGCTCCGGTGATAGCTGGTGCTTCCATTCTTCATCAGATTTGGTGATCTTTTCTGCCATGAGCTCCTCTCTCCTGATCGATGATGCCGCACCCGGCAAGGTTCCATAATTTCACGGTTCCCGCTTGACTTCGCCTTTTATTCGCTTACAATGAGTCGATGGCAATCACCCGACGGCAGCGCCAGGTCTACGACTTCATCGCGGATTTCGTACAGAAGAATGGTTATTCGCCATCCTATGACGAGATTCGCGTCGGACTCGAATTAAATTCTCTGGCCACCGTCCACAAGCACATTACAAACCTCGAGAAAAAGGGCCTGCTGCGGCGCGATTACAACCGCAGCCGCTCCATTGATCTGCTCCAGCCCAAGGGTCGTCTCAAGCAAGCCATGAGCATCAGTAATCACATGGTGTTGCCGCTCGTGGGCCGCATCGCGGCTGGCCAGCCCATCGAGGCCGTGGAGAATCCGGAGACCATTTCCCTGGCGGATTTTGTCCGCTCCAAGGAAGTTTTCGTGCTCGAAGTGCGAGGCGAGTCGATGCAAGACGAGCACATTCTGAGCGGCGACTACGTGCTGGTCGAGAAAACCAAGTCAGCGCATAACGGCGACATCGTCGTCGCCCTGGTTCAGGGATCAGAAGCCACGCTAAAACGTCTCTATCGCGAGGGCGACAATATCCGTCTGCAACCCTCGAATGCCAGCATGCAGCCCTTGATCGTACCCGCCGCAGCGGTCGAGGTGCAGGGCAGGGTCATCGGCGTGTTGCGGAAGTATTGAATGTCTGCTTTCCGAGTATTCCAGACGAGTCCCAGCCGCCGTCCTGTTTCGAGCCGTGATTATGGCTCGAGGAAGGCCTCGTCCGCCATTGTAAGAAACTAAGCTATCGGGGAACCGGAGATAGGTCGGAAGCAGGGTCCCGATTCAGTAGCCACAGAAAGCAAAGACGCCTGGATCCGGGTGCTGCTCGAAACAGCGAATTATCCGATGTGCTTATCTAAAGCCTGCTGGATGGTCTCTTTGGGGACATACCCGACGATCTGTTCCTTTACCTGGCCGCCCTTGAATACCAAAAGCGTTGGGATACCGCGGACACCGTAACGCATCGGAGTTGCCGCGTTGCGGTCCACATCCATTTTGCCCACTTTCACTTTGCCTTGATACTGAGTAGCAAGCTCGTCGACAATGGGCGCGATCGCGCGACACGGACCGCACCAGGACGCCCAAAAGTCTACCAGGACCGGAGTTTCGGACTTAAGCACGTCTTGGTCGAAATTCGAGTCCGTAATCTCCACAATTCCATTTCCCGCCATACGCCTCCCTCGGTACGCCCATTGATGACGCACCGGGCGAAACCTTTTCCGTGCCAGTGAATTCTAGCACCTTTGTTGGATGCGCGGCACCGGGAAAGGTCGCAGACGTGCAGACAAGCGATTGCCAAAATAACTGGTTACAAATGCAAAAAGCGCCCTGAACTGAAGATCTCAGGACGCCCGGCAGCCCTCCCCCAGAACTGCCAAACCACGACTGGATAGTAGCCCGGGGCGCCTGGGGTGTAAACGTCACTTTGGTAATTCTCGAAGACGCACCAGAGTTTGCCGAATGCTTGCCCATGGGACACCGAGGGGAAGAAGGAGAAG